>Ga0233431_1006757_pt1 | contig 10158 bp, 6 predicted proteins | sample SI_118_April2016_FD_179867 | JGI IMG/M metagenome (GOLD analysis project Ga0233431, IMG submission 179867) | Seawater microbial communities from Saanich Inlet, British Columbia, Canada - SI_118_April2016_200_MG | ecosystem: Environmental > Aquatic > Marine > Inlet | place: Canada: British...
TTGGAATAATTTCGATTAAGCGATCAATTCCCAATATTTCAATTGTTCTGTCACCCGGTGTAAATGCAAAGCTGGTATCAAGAACTTCAGTTTGAGTATCATTGCTCGAGATAATTTGCAAATCAAGCTGAACCGAAACACCAATATCATTTAGGAGGTCGACTCTAACATTGGCTTGTTCGAAATTAATATTATCCAGTCCCTCCGGTATCTCGACATCAATATCCTGAGTACCCATATCGAATTCTTCTTTTACCAGCGCACCTTCCAGAGAACTGAAGAACATTTCATCGGTCCAGTATTCGATTTCAACGCCTTGATTGCTTGATATCTCAACAGCCTGATCCTCGGGATTTTGATATGTTACCCGTGTGTTTTCAGTAGCGACATGATTTCGCACTTTAAATTGTTGATCATCGAGTGGCATATTGAAAGCCTTTCCTGACAATTCAATTTCATTTTCAGATGTCGAATTGGGGTCAATTACAAAATGCAGTGAATCAGGACTGCCATCTGGTAGAATAATATTGTCAAATATCATATCTACAAATATCCTGAAGCCTGTAGTATTTGTCAATCTCAAGTGAGCCATTCCAGATTTTATCTCTGCTGAGACTATTGTGATATCTTCATCTGAGGGAATGGAGTGAGGTGAGTCAAAATCTTGCCGATCTACTTCTGCCTTAGCTGCGGTAACCAATGTCGAACTAATTCCAATATCGATTTTCAAGTTGCTGCCATCAGACATTGTAATCGGACCCGGTGTAAATGGCACCTGACCCTGGATCTGAACGAGAATCTCACTATGAATCTGCTGGCCAGACAGGTCAATATCTCTCGACTCAGAGTTGCCGGTTTGTATCGGTTGATCATAGCTTACCGTGCCAATTGCCTCGCGAACTCTCTGTCCTCCTCGGTTGACAATTGTGCTCAGGGAAATTTGAAGATTCACAATATCAAATGGGAAGGTATTCGAAACAGTCATGGTCAAAGTGCCTTCCTGGATATTAACCCATTGAAATACTTCAAAAGACAGTGAGTCTTCAACTCCCCCGAAATCGAAGGCAGGAATTAATGGATATTCTCCTCCAGTTTCAAAGTCATCACTTAACTGCTCAATTATTATTGAGCTATTCTCGAGAGGAGGTTCTTCTATTGAAATTAAACCGATCTGATTTGTATAATTTCCACGACTTGATTGGTCTACTCTCAGCCTTTCAGCAATAATCTGAGGCTCAATCTCGTCCTTGTACTCAAATCTCAATTCTGAGCTGGTGCTATCCTCAAAAATAGCCCACCCATTTTCATCGAACTCAGATTGATCGTTGGTAAGCTCTCCAAGACGATACACCTTCTCACTGAATGGGATTGTAAGTTCTATATCCCAGACAGGCGCCCCGACGTTTTCAATGTCGAGACTACATCCCGCAACAAAAGCCATCCCGATTATAAGAAACATCAGAACGGGCAAGAGATATTTTGTCATATTAACCTCGGTTGTTGAATCCGGATAATAGTTTAATCTATCTGTCTAATTTAATTAAAATTAAAAAACAAACACCCCCGAAAATTAAGCTTTTCTGTTATTCAGGGGTGTCGATATAATGTGTCGTACCTTTAAGGAAGTTACTTCAGAAGATTTACAAGATTGTCCTGTTCCCAGGGTAAACCTAAATCTGTTCTGCCAAAGTGACCGTAAGCTGCTGTTGCCCTGTAAATTGGTCTCTGTAGATCCAATCGTTCAATGATTGCGTCAGGGGTTAAATCTATGCTCTTTCGGACTATGTCAGTGATCTCCATATCAGGGAGTTTACCAGTATTAAATGTCTCGACCATAAGCGAAACTGGTTCTGCGACACCAATTGCATAAGCTATCTGAATCTGACACTTGTCTGCTAAACCGGCAGCGATTATGTTACGAGCTACATGACGCGCAGCGTATGCCCCGGACCGATCTACTTTCGTTGGGTCTTTTCCGGAAAAACAACCACCACCATGAAGTGCCATCCCACCATAGGTATCAACGATAATTTTTCTTCCAGTTAAACCCGTGTCTGCATGTGGACCACCTAGTACAAAACGCCCGGTTGGATTAACATGAATTTTGACTGTATCTTTATTTATCAAATTCGTCGGGATATGCTTGAAAATTAGTTTTTCAGTTATATCTTTCCGGATTGTTTCCTGATCTACATCCGCATCATGCTGAGTAGAAACAACAACCGTTTCGACTGATACGGGCTTATCGTCTACATATCTGACAGAAACTTGGGTCTTTCCATCTGGTCTGAGATAGGTTAGCTCATTACTCTTTCTGAGCTCGGTCAGACCTTTCGCGAGAGTGTGAGCTAACTGAATCGGTAAAGGCATCAACTGTTCTGTCTCATTTGAGGCAAACCCGACCATCATTCCCTGATCGCCAGCGCCAGCTACATCTACGCCTAATGCAATATCTGTAGACTGCTGATCTATTGTGGTAATCACAGCACAGGTCTTAGCATCAAACCCGTATGCTGCCTCAACATACCCGATATCATGAATGACATCTCTGGTTATTTTTGGGATATCAACATAAGTCTTAGTTGAAATCTCCCCACCAACTAATGCCATTCCCGTTGTCAGAAATGTTTCACATGCGACACGACTTAATGGATCATCTTTAAGTGTTGCATCCAAAACAGCATCTGAGATTTGATCCGCAATCTTATCCGGATGCCCTTCAGTTACCGATTCAGATGTAAAAATGTATTCTTTCTGCATTTACTTTCCTTTTATCGTATATGTTTCTTTCCCATCAATTTCGGCGGAAGTTAATGAATCTACAATTCATATAGAATTCTGAACTTACAATTTCAGCCAGCTTGAGGAACCTAAATTTACTTGATGCAATCTTCCGATTACCTCTGCTCTGTAACCAATCAGTGTTTTTGAGATCATAGCTCTCTGGACGATCGATTTACCTCCGATCATGCTGTTCTGGATAATGGTCTCACTGATTTTGCAGTTTTTCCCAATTGAAACATATGGACCGATTATGGATCTATCAATCACTGCCCCTTCACCAATGAATACTGGTGGAATGATAACTGATTGTTTTACTTCCACCCCTTCCATTCCGCCACCATCGCGCTTTAGGATATACCGATTGGTTTCAAGTAATGTCTCTGGATTTCCACAATCAGACCACCCGGTTATCGGAACAGTTTCGATAACCTCACCCCAATCGATCAAAAGCTGCAAGGCATCAGTTATCTGATATTCTCCCTTGACAGTGATACTTTTCTGCATTGTCTCTTTGATTGCAGATTTAAGTTTCACTGCGTCACGTATATAATATACGCCTACAATCGCAAGGTTTGATGGTGGTTCTTTTGGTTTTTCTACAAGCCTTATGACTTTGTTGCCTTCGACTTCGACGACTCCGAATTTTCTCGGATCATCTACCTCTTTCACACCAATGGCATTCACACCACGTTTCATTGCAGGAACCATATCTGTGTCAAGTATCGTATCACCCAAAATGACCAATGCATCTTCATCACCTGGATCAATTCCAGTATGAATAGCATGACCTAAACCAAGTTGAGGTTCCTGAAGCCGGAAATCTATTTCAAGATCAAACCTTCCCTTAACATACTTTTTAATCTCGTCGCCAAGATGCCCGTGAATAATCGTTAAACTGGTTGCACCCCATTCAATAACCTGTTGAATAATATATTCAAGGATTGGTTTCCCTGCAATTGGCAAGAGGGTTTTAGGAAGAGTGTATGTGTAAGGTCGCAGCCGGCTTCCGACTCCGGCTGCGGGAATTATCACCTTCATGAGCTGTTTCCTTTGTGGTTGCGGTGCATGATGTTTTGGTTTCCCATTCCCGCAAATTCACATACAAATAATTTCAAATCACAGATTGGGATTGAGATTACTCGTTCGATTTGGGTTGTTCTGAGTTCTCAGATCCAATATCCTGATTAAAATTTTCATCAAGGTCATCTGGCGGAATCCAGGGTTCAACATCTTTTTTGGATTCCATTTCAGGGTCTGGTTCATCCGTAGATACCGAATTAGATTCTGGTTCAGGATCAGGTTCTGGATCAGGTTCCGATTTTGGTGGCTCGCCTCTAAGTTTTATCTCAGGAATCACTTTGAGTTCAGTTGGATCGTTACCTTTTAATGCTGCTAAGAAAAGGCTAACATAATCAGCAAGAACTATTCGCGAAAGAGTTAATTCAAACTGATCACTTCCAGCTGCAGGGAAAGGCAAGCAAGCAAATCCCTTCTCGTAAAAATATTCTGCAGCGATTGAGAACGTTTCACGAAGATCGGGTGAATCATTTGGGTCTGCAAGAAAGATCATTGCCCATTTTTTGTGATCCAAGTTAATTAATCCCTCAACGGCATTATGCAGTCCCTCTGGAATTTCAATCTGGAAAGCTGGATGATTGCTGTTTTCATTCAGTTGTGCACTTAACCTGGTTGCGATACCAGTGCATGCTTTCGAGTAAAAAACAATTACACTTTTGCCTTTTATCGTCGTCGAGATAGGTAGTGCTGCCCTAATCAAGGGATGCTCGGTCGGTTCGTCTTTATCCAGACTTACAGCTAATCGGGTTGCGGCTTTTTCGAGTTTCTCTACCTGCTTAGGTAAAACTATATCCCACCTCACCATGAGGGAAATCGCCAGCCCCAAAGCCCAACCTAATGCGGCTCGAGGCTGATATCCTGTAGGAATTCTCCAGATTGGGATAGATTGCTCCCATGCCATTCTTGTGAGCTCTCCACCGGAAGATATATAGACATTGGATCTTAATCCACCATATACCTGATCAGCTATTTGAATTATTTCACGAGTACTGCCTGAATAGCTTGAAACGATCACACCTCGAGTATCTCGCGGAGGAATAGAACCTCGATGGACAATAACTTTGTTTGGATTCTCGAGCATGTCTCCGATTAAATCACCAGCAATCGCTGATCCTCCAAGCCCGATAAGGTGAACCTTGTCCCGGCTGAGTGGCATATCACCCTCATCATACTTTAATGCCGTTTCAAAGGCCGATTTTATTTGTACGGGCAGCTCCAGAACATGATCTTCCATTTTGCTGACATCGAGTTTGCGCAGCTTTTTTACGATCTTACTTACTTCTTCTGGAGTGCTAATCTGTGGAGATACTTCCCAGATATTCACATTTCTTCCCAGTTAATTAACTTAATGAAAAACAAAACGACAATTTCTAAACCAACTCATCCTTCTCAATCAATCACTAACAAGTTGGGAAATCTATATTGTCAACAAAGATTTTTTCACGATCCGGTGTCCTCTATTCACCATACCTGGCGATAATTTCTTCTCTAGTCTTTCCAAGAATATCGTATTTCTTTCCTACTTTTTCAAATGACGAGATGGCTTTATCAAGATGTTCCAGATCATGTCCCGCTGATAATTGTACGCGAATGCGAGCCAATCCCTTTGCAACAACTGGGAAAAAGAATCCGATCACATAAATACCCTCAAAATATAAATCGCGAGCTATATCCTGAGATAACTTTGCATTGTAAAGCATAATCGGAACAATTGGGTGAACTCCAGGCTTAATGTCGTAACCAATGGCCGTCATTTTATCTCGGAAGTACATTGTATTCCATTCAAGCTTATCCCTTAACGCTGTTGATTCCTCCAACATGTCTACAACTTGAATTGCTGCTTTTACAACCACTGGTGCCAGACTATTCGAGAATAGATAAGGACGAGAACGCTGACGCAGCATTTCTATTATCTCCCTACGACCTGTAGTAAAACCGCCTGACGCACCCCCCATTGCCTTTCCGAGAGTACTCGTTATAATATCAACCCTGTTCATGACATTGTGATGTTCATGGGTGCCACGACCAGTTTTTCCGATAAATCCTGTACAATGGCTATCATCGACCATCACTAAAGCATCATACTTTTCTGCGAGATCACAAATCTTATCAAGACGGGCAATAGTACCATCCATGGAAAAAGCTCCGTCCGTGCACACCATACGGTATCTAGCACTCTGTGCATCTTTAAGTTTTGCTTCGAGATCATCCAGATCATCATGTTTAACTATATATCGTTTCGCTTTACTAAGACGTATACCATCAATTATTGAAGCATGGTTTAGAGCATCTGTTAAAATCGCATCTTGTTCCTTCATAAAAACTTCAAACAATCCCCCATTAGCATCAAAACAAGATGAATAGAGAATAGTGTCTTCCATGCCCAGAAAGTGCGCAATTTTTCTTTCGAGCTCTCGGTGAATATCCTGTGTCCCGCATATAAAGCGAACAGAGGACATCCCATATCCACTTTGATCGAGACCTGCATGTGCAGCTTTAAGAACCTCCGGGTAGCTCGATAGCCCGAGGTAATTATTTGCGCAGAAGTTTACAACATTTTCCAGAGGTGCATTATTGGGATACTCAACCTGGATTGCTGCACCTTGAGGTCCATGTATATATCTTTCTTCCTTGTACAGACCCGCAGACCGAACATCCTTAAGTTCGTTTACAAGATCGTTTTTTATTTTTCCGTACATAATTACTCGTTGGTTTGACTGTGGTTAATTACAGTACATATCCAAAACAGAATATGAAATGCCGATTATTTTTGTAGAACAATCTGTTTTGTGACGATCTGATCATCGATTTGAGCCCGAACAATATATTGACCACTTGTCAGATTATCAGCACTCCAACTATAAACAAGTTGACCGGGTTGTGCCTCTCCCTCATCGATGAGTTGAATAAATCTACCTAATTGGCTAAAAACCTCAACCTTAACAAAAGAATGTTTTGTCAAACTAATACTAATGTTCGCAACATTGTTAAATGGATTTGGACTAACAGTTACCAATCCATGTTCAAGTGGTTGATTTTCTTTGTCCTTTTCAATGAATAGTGGAACATAAATGTTCCTGAATACTGATGATGCACCTGTGATAAAAATCCCGTCAGTAACTTGAACAGTCCATGTGAATTCCCCCCCAACATCGGGGTTAAGTTCTTCTCTCAGATATGATAATGGCAGGAATGTGTCACTTATTCCAGAAAATGGGATTGTATCCCCACCGACAAAGAACAATACAGTGTAAAACAAATCATCTCCATCAACATCTTCAGATCCCGCCCACCTGAATGATGAATCGGGCATATCCCAGAGGATTGTCTGCTCATTCTCGGGGAAAAGCAGATCAAATGAACCGGGAGGATTGATCCGGGGTGGAATATGATTGGTGAAAGAAGACGATGCCCCAACTGTAAATGCACCATCCGTAGCTTCCACCGTCCATGAAACATCCCCATCTTCAGAGATACCAATCAGATTGTTGACAATAGAGATCGGGATACTGGTCTCGGTAATTCCTGAAGAGTCTAATAGATTTTGTCCAACGCCTAACCTCAACGTATATAAAACCTGATCACCATCGACATCTTCAGACTCCTGCCATACAAACATAGTATCGGGGCTATTCCATTGAATTTCCTCTCCATCTCCGGGAACTAAAAGATCAAATGCTGATGGAGCATCTGCAATGGGATCAACATTGACAACAAACGTGTCCGCAAGTGTCTCCTCACCATTATAAGCTGTAATAATTGTCTCCGATGATCCAAACCAATCTCCTTCTGGAGACAAAAAAAACTCACCATTCCGTTCAATCCGGCTTATAAGCCCAGGTGCTGTCACCTCATATTCAACTCCTCGAGTCGAACTCTTAAACACCGTGTCAAGATCTGCAACTAAAAACTCCTCACTGTCTTCCTCAATATTCCAGTCAGGAATTGGATTATCAACAACAAAAACCGGTAGCACATCGCAAATTACTCTGAATGCTAACTCGCGAGGGTCCCATGCATTTGATAACGAAAAAATATTTGTCGCGTTTGCATCAACAGCATCGGCGGAAAAAGTGAAAGTCACACGCTGAGAACGACCGGGAGCAACGTTAAAAGAAGAAGGTTCAATTGTCCAGAAACCATTATCCGAAACCATCTCTTCAACTACGAGTTGAGCACCACCACGACCACCGTTATCTGGGTTGTTGATGTTCAAATTAAATGTGTAAACTTCTCCCCAGAACAAATCACCCAAGAACCAGTTCATGTTGATTCCCCACCATCCTCCCCATGCATTATTTTCACCCTGAGGCCAACTTGTGGTAATGTTTGGATAGTCCTCAATATGTCCGGCGATGGGGACGGTATATTCTTCTCTTGAAGGGTCGTTACTGGTAAAATAAAGATTTACAAATTGGTGAGGTTCATCTTCGGGAAACATGTTGCCCTTCTGCACGCAAACAAACCACTGGGCTCGGCCAATCCCAACAACACCTTCAAGACTTAAAACTTCTTCAACTTCTTCATCTTCACCGGGGATAAAATATACACGGACCCATTCCTGATCTGCTGGTTGAACTTCAACGGTCCATATGAGCTCTTCATTAGCGTGATTTCCCTCGCTATTATCAATCCGGAGTGTATCTCTGGACCAGCGGTCAATTATATTTCCCTGCCATTCAACGGGATCTCTTGTATCAAGTCTTCTCTCAATATGACGAGGGTGTACATCAAAGTCAGGACGTGCCAAAAGAACTGGTGCAATGAGTATAATTGTCACAAAAATTATTGTGATGAATTTCCATAAAGCTTTCTTTTCGACCATTTTGACCTCGTTTTACCTGCGCACAACTTAAATCGCAATTCCAACTAATCCTGAAATGCGGTAAATAAATGTTTACCGTGATTTTGCCTGCCCATCACAGTCTAACTAAACTGGATTATTTATACAACTTTCCCAGTTCGTGTCTTGTTCTGAGATTTTTGAGCATATCCTTTGTCATTGCATCCAAATCCCAACTGTGTTTCCATCCCCATTCTTTCCTCGCTGACGAATCATCAATTGAATTGGGCCATGAATCAGCAATTGCCTGTCTATAATCAGGTTCGTAGGTGATTTCAAAGTTTGGAATATACTTCTTTATTGATTCAGCCAATTCTGCAACACTAAAACTCATCGCGGAAAGATTATAGTCTCCATGATGCTTAAGGTTTGAAAAATCTGCATTAGCAAGTTGAATTGTCGAATTTATCGCATCAGGCATATACATCATCGGCAATCGAGTTTCTGCATTTACGAAGCAGGTGTATTTGCCCTTATCAATCGCTTCATAGTATATTGCAACTGCATAATCGGTGGTGCCACCACCCGGCAGAGTTGCATGTGAAATAATCCCTGGATATCTCAATCCTCTAACATCCAATCCAAATCGCTGTACATAATAATCAGCTAAAAGTTCTCCACAAACCTTAGTAACACCATACATTGTTGTTGGTTTGAGACAACAAGCTTGAGGAGTATTCTCCAGGGGCACACCATTTCCCCAGACTGCAATTGAACTTGGGATAATTATTCTACACATTTCATACTTGATCCCTGCCTCGAGAATGTTGATAGACCCATTCATATTGACATTCCAAGCCATTTGGGGATTCTTTTCACCAATTGCAGAAAGAATTACAGCCATGTGATAAATTGTATCGATTTTATATTTGCTCACAATGTTGTCAATTGACGTCGTACTCAATACATCCATCACTGCAAATGGTCCAGAATCTGACATTTCCACCGTAGGCTTATTGACAATATCAGTTGCAATGACGTTTTCTGCACCGTATATTTTTCGTAATTCTAGAGTTAACTCTGAGCCGATCTGTCCTAAAGCTCCAGTTACCAGAATTCTCTTAGTCTCTTTCAGCATGTTCTTTAACTTCCGGATTGAAGTAGTTATGTTTACAGAGCAAATAGGATTGCACAAGGGTACAGTCCGTAGTCTTAGGTATGTATAAGAATAACATGCCACTAAAACTGAAAGGCTCTTTTGATAAACAGTGTAGTTGGTTTCTCTAATTCACAAAATATGAAAGAGATTAACTATTGAGTAAAAGTAATGTGAATTGCGTAGTTTGTCAACAATATAGGTAATGTTTTAAGCAGTTAAGCTTAATGATTAGTTCTGGAAATTAGATAGATGAGATAATTAAGAAATTGTTTCTTCAGCCCAGATTAAATACTCCGCCTTCAACCGCCAGCTCACACCATATCTTTGACTGGTTCTTTGAGATATAAGCTCTGGC
>Ga0233431_1006758_pt1 | contig 10157 bp, 8 predicted proteins | sample SI_118_April2016_FD_179867 | JGI IMG/M metagenome (GOLD analysis project Ga0233431, IMG submission 179867) | Seawater microbial communities from Saanich Inlet, British Columbia, Canada - SI_118_April2016_200_MG | ecosystem: Environmental > Aquatic > Marine > Inlet | place: Canada: British...
ACCAGCCCGGAATTGACCGAATTGGCGACAAAAGATATCCCTGAGGCTGCTGACCAGCTTGAGGGCATTATCGAGACTTTGGAAATGGCCGCCAACAACCTGATGGACAACCTGGAGGCAATGGAAGGCAATACCCAAAAGCTTGATGAAACCGTGGCCGCGCTTAAGGCGGGTAAAATCAGCATCCCCAGGGGTGAAGGGACCATGGAAGTTGAGCTTGATGAAACCGTCATAAAATCACTGACGCCGCTCGCTTATTTCATCGAGTCCAACCTCCAAAATGGCCGGGCTTTGATTTCGGATTCATTTGTTCAGATGAGTTTTCAGGATTTGACCGGGCAACGCATCAAACGTATCATGGGGCTTGTCGGCCAGATGGAGAGGCGCCTCAAATCGATGGTGGTCTCTTTCGGTGTCAAACTCAGTGAACATGATAAAAATCCTGATGCCAGTTGCGCTGAACTGGACCAGGCGGTTGAACAAAAAGAGGCTGATTTGGCTGGTCCACAAAAATCCGGCCAAGGCCTGGATCAATCAAATATAGACGATTTACTTGCCGCATTATAATCTGCAAGTTAAAATCGGCTGATTTTGGCCATCTAAAAAAGCGTAATAAATTTAGTTTATGGGTAAATATAAAAAAAGAAACGCTGTAGATAAAACCTATCAAAATGCGTTCATTAAGGGAGGTTCTATACAATGGATTTAAATATGAAAGTTCTGGTTGTTGATGATTTTGCTACAATGCGACGTATCGTAAAAAATGTACTCAAACAAATTGGATTTACCAATATCACCGAAATGGAAAACGGCCGGGAGGCCATCAAAGAGCTTAAAGCCAACCCTTACGACCTGGTACTGTGCGATTGGAACATGCCTGAAATGACCGGGATCGAAGTGCTTAATGAGGTTCGAGCCGAACCCAGCTTAAAAGACCTGCCCTTTGTTATGGTGACGGCCGAAGCCCAAAAAGACAACATTATCGAAGCAGTCAAAGCCGGTGTGACCAGCTATGTGGTCAAACCTTTTACCGCCGAAACCATTGATGAAAAGCTGCGTAAAGTATTTAAGGGTTGATTTTTTTTGACACTTGTCCAATAGTATTATGCATTAAATTGACCGGAAGGCTCTGCAAACAGCCTGGCCCTCAGGCCATCACCAGGTCGCAACTCGGCTGTAATCGCATTGCATAAGATACTATATGGCAAAAACACTTATTATTGATGATGATCCTGATATTCTGGAACTTATTGCCGAAATTTTGCAAACCGGCGGATATGAAACCGTAACCGCCGATAGCGGCAAGGCCGGCATTTCAGAGCTGGAAAAAAACAATTACGATCTGGTCCTGACCGATTTGATGATGGCTGATCTTGGCGGTATGGAGGTGTTAAGCCACGTCGTTACCCGCTCGCCTAGAACCATGTGCATTATTCTAACCGGTTATGGGACCATTAAAAGCTCGGTGGAAGCTATAAAGCAAGGCGCCTTTGACTACATCACAAAGCCCATCGCGCCTAAAGAACTCCTCATTGTGGTGGAGAAAGCGCTCAAATTCCAGAGCCTGGAAGAAGAGAATCAACGGCTCAAAAAAGAGTTACGCCAAAAATATACCCAAAAAAACATTATCGGAACAAGCGACGCCATTAGAAAAGTTTTCGACTTGATCGAAAAGGTCGCCGATACCGACACCACTATCTTAATCACTGGCAAAAGCGGGACTGGCAAGGAACTGATCGCTCGCGCAATTCACTATGACAGCGGTCGTAGCGACAAGCCCTTAATCACTATCAACTGTGGCGCCATACCCGAAGAACTTTTGGAGAGCGAACTATTTGGCCATGAAAAAGGAGCCTTCACCGGGGCCCATAAACGCCGCATCGGCCGTTTTGAAATGGCCAACGAAGGCACCATTTTTTTAGATGAAGTGGGAGAGATGAGTCCCGCCTTGCAGGTCAAATTGCTACGCGTATTGCAGGAGCAAACTTTTGACCGGGTTGGTGGCACCACCACGGTCCATGTGGATGTCCGCATCATCGCCGCCACCAATAAGAATCTGGGTACGGCCATTAACCAGGGCAAATTCCGCGAGGATTTGTATTACCGTTTAAACGTTATCCCCATCAAAGTGCCATCCTTGGTCCAGCGCCGCTCTGACATTCCCTTACTGGTCGATTATTTTCTAAAAAAGTTTCAGAGAAACAGGGAAAAACAAATTATCGGTTTTACGGCAGATGCAATGACCGCCATGCTGGAATACGCCTGGCCAGGCAATGTGCGCGAGGTTGAAAACGTCATCAAGCGCATAACCGTTCTGTGTGAAAACGAAATGGTTACCATTGATGATTTACCCGAACATATTGAGCGTGTCGAAACCAGCAACCCCAACCGTGACGGATTGATTGCCGAAGGCTTTAACCTTACCGAGGCTGTACGTGATTATGAAAAGCGCCTGATTCTGGAGGCTTTGGAAAAAAGCAACGGGATTCGCACCAAGGCGGCCCGCCTGCTCAATATCAAGCGCACCACGCTGGTAGAAAAGATGAAAAAGCAGAAGCTGATGGAAAAAGTGTCAACCGGCTGACGCTTTGCCTTCAGCTATGGCCTGCGTCAATATTTTGGCACCCGCAAACAACCCAGTCTGAAGGCCCCCCTATATTCAAATCAAAACAGACATTACCGTTAAAAGCTACCCAAAATGTTTGATTGTCCGCCTTTAAAAAAGCATCTTTACGGATTAATCAACTTAAAAGCCCTATATTGCAGTTGGCACAGTTATTGCTGATATTTCCCGTATGTTATTCCAGATTGACAAGATTATCGGCCGGCGGGGCGGCTGGCCCCAAAATTTTTGGCAGATACCCACCATGTGGGCGCTTTTTGTTTTGCTGACCTTTGGCTTCGGGTTTCTGCCTTGTGGGTGGGCCGCAACACCTGCTGCTACCATTTCCAAGGCCGGTGCCAAAGCGTTTGCAGTCAATCTTGTGGTGACGGATAACCCTCAATCTAAAAAAGCAGTGGTTGTTATTCGTGGGAACCAGGCTATTCCCAGCTACCAGACCAGGCCTTTCAGCACACCGCCACGTTTGGCAATCGATTTTTTTACAACTACAATCCCGGCAGTACCGAAAAATATTTTTCTTAAAAGCACACTGCTCGGATCGGCCACGATTATTACCCAACCGAAAAAAATGCGCCTCATGCTTTATTTTGACGCTAAAAACCTGCCCCCATTTACAACCCATGTCAACGACAACGAGCTCCATGTAACATTTGTTCGTCAGTTTCCTACGAAAGCACCCAAAAGCAAATCGACGCGCCCTAAAGAAAAGGCGCCGATGATGGACACTCTGCTTGAAATCGACCCAGAAGATACCAGCGCAGAGGGATATTTATGGCAAGATGCCGTAAACGCATATCAGAACAAACACCCGGCAGAAACAATCCGTACGCTAAAAAAGATCATTACAACCGACCTGGCCGGGCCGTATACGGAACGTGCGACTTTTCTTTTGGCCCACGCCAACGAGGCCCAATTTTCAAAAAACAAATTGGCCCACATAGGTGATATTCGCAATTCATATGAAGACGCCTTGGCGCGTTTCGGCAATTCCATTTTTGCCCCGGATGCCATGTTGGCCATGGGCCACTTGCTGGCTGAAACAGGAAACAAGGCCGAAGCAACGGCCTACTTCAACCTGGTAATGAAGAAAGCCCCAGGTTCTCTTGAAGCACTAGATGCCGCATTACAAAATGCCAAAAGTTTAAGAATCAAACGCAAATTTGCCAAGGCCATGATCCTGTTGAATCGGATTTGTGAACAATATGAAAATTTACCTCAAGTTACCGAAGCCAAAATTGAAAAAGCCAAAGTGTCCTACGAAACAAACAGCTTCTCAAAATCACTCAACCGGCTGTCTGCATTAATTGCCGCTGATGGTGACGTTATCAGTACGAATCCTGAGATTGCGCTCTATATGGGCCACAATTATTATCAAATCGGCAGACATGAAAAAGCACGGGCCTATTTTTTCCGTTTTTTCAATGTGGACCCTGGCCGCAAAGGCCACCATCTCATTTTAGCTAAAATTGCAGATAGTTATAAGGATCAAGGACATAATAACGATGCCGTTAAAATGTATAAAATGGTCCTCAAACGTTATCCAAAAACAGAAGGTGCGCTCATCAGCATGCTCCGGTTAGCAAACCTGCAAGAACAGGGGGCTTATGTTGCGACAGAGCCTGTTAAAAAAAGAAAGTCCTGGGAAAAAAAATCCGCCCCCGATTCACCTCGGGCGATTTATGAACGCGTTATTAACGAACTTACAGAATCCGATCCTCAAAACCCTTTGGTGCAATTGGCCATGCTCAAACTGGCGCTTTTGTACCAAAAGGACAACCAGTTTGATTTAAGCCTTAACACAATGAAAGACCTGATGAGCCGTTATCCCCGCACTAAATTGCGCCAGGAGCTACGAGAAGGCCTGCTGCGTGCCATGACAACAATGATTGAAGAACACATGGCCGCAAAATCTTACGGGGAAGTTATGGCCATGGCGCAACGTGAAGCGAAACTGGTCAAGATCATCAACTCCCCTGAAATTTTTTTGCTACTGGCAAGGGCGGCATCCGGGTTAGGGGACATCCAGACAGCCACAAAGATGTACTCCAAATGCGACAAACTGTTTGTTGAAGATGAAAAGCCGGCTGATTTGAGACTTTTTACGGCACGGGCCTTTATTGGTCAAAACAAACCCAAAGAGGCACTTGCACAGCTTGATATATTGGGCGCCCAAAAAATTCCAGCACATTATAAAACAGAGGTTTTTGAGCTAAAAGGCCGCATCTACTCCGCTCAAAACCGCAATTTGGCTGCAGCTAAGATGTATGACCGTGCTTTGGCTAATGAGGCAAATGATTGCAAGCGTAGTGCCCTTATGATCTATAAGGCAAAAAGTCTTGAGGCCGCAGGCCACATACCACAAGCGCTTGAGGCGGTTGGCGAGGTTATCGGCAAAAATGGTGCCTGCGGACCTGCCGCTGGTGAACATTTAAAAGAAGTCGGTCAGATGCATTTGAAACACAAGAGTTTAAATGTCGCCATGACGGCTTTTAAGAAAGCGCTTGAGTATACCACAATCCCTGAAAATCAAATTCGGATAAAGCTATTGATGGCCAAAGGCTATGAAGCAATGCATCAAAAAGATAATTATTTGGCGCTTTACAACGAAATCGTTGCTTTGGAAGACCCTTTTTGGAGCAATTTGGCCAGGGAAAAACTGGAAGAAATAAAATTTAAACACAACTTTCAAAACAGATCTAAAAAAACTAAAGGTTAATACGATGAAAAAGATGAAGGTGCTGCTGGTTGACAGCGATGTGAAAGAACCTTCGGATGTTATAGACGCCTTTGCACGACAAGACCTATCTTTAAGCGTTGTGGCTGATGGCCAGACCGCTTTTGATATGCTTATGCGCAAACCCTATAATCTGGTCATTGCCGATTACGATGCACCTCAGTTAAACGGCCCGGCCCTGCTGCAAAGGATCAAAGCGGTATCAACGGCTTTACCGGTTGTTATAGTTTCAGCCGCAGCCAGGGTTGAAATGGCAGTTGAAGCTATGAAACTTGGCGCTCATGACTTTATGGCAAAACCTTTTAACATTGATGCCATAAAGGCACTTTGTGCGCTGGCAGCCAACAATGGCACCCCAAAACAAAAAACCGACGGTGGGGATCGATACGCAATTATCACCCAAAACACTACAATGATGAGCTTAATCCAAGAGATCAAGGATGTGGCCGACAGCCAAGCTTCAGTTTTTATACAGGGCGAGTCAGGGACCGGCAAGGAGCTTTTTGCCCGTTTGATCCACAACCACAGCCACCGGAGCGGTAATCCATTTGTGGCGGTTAACTGTGCCGCCTTACCGGAAACGCTTTTAGAAAGTGAATTATTCGGCCATGAAAAGGGCGCGTTCACCGGAGCGGTAAGCCAGAAAAAAGGTAAGTTTGAAGCAGCGCATCAGGGGACTCTTTTACTCGATGAAATCAGCGAGATGGATTCCAAGTTGCAATCTAAATTGCTACGGGTATTACAAGAACGTGAAATCGACCGCGTAGGCGGCATGCGGCCGGTCCCTATTGATGTGCGAGTGATCGCCACCACCAACCGTGATATCGATTCCTTTATCGAGGAGGGCCAGTTCAGACAGGATCTTTATTATCGTCTAAACGTCATCCCCGTCACTTTACCGCCACTACGCGAGCGCAAAGACGATATACCGCTTCTGGCCGCCTACTTCGTCAAAAAATATAACCTGCTTGACAAACGCAATGTCAAAAATTTGACAATTGAGGCTTTGCAAACCCTGGCCCAGATGGATTGGAAAGGCAATGTGCGTGAACTGGAAAATGTCATCGAACGCGCTGTGCTGAGGTGCAAAAGCGACCAGATTAGCCCGGCCGACCTTTTTCTTCCCGGAATCAGCTTGCAACAACCATCCGCAGCTACCGACTTTTCACCGACCACCACCTTAAAAGAGATGGAAAAACAAATCATCTTCAACGCTTTGGACCACACCAACGGTAATCGCACCCATGCTGCTGAAATCTTAGGTATCAGCGTGCGCACCTTGCGCAATAAACTCAATGAATATCGGAAAAAAATGGAAGCCCCGCTTAACACTTAGCGGCTTTTTTAATGTTTCATGATCACTTTTTAAAGAGGCATCTTACCTAAAAATTTCCCCGATTTTAAAACTTTTTTTCTTTTCAGGCTCCTGACCGAAAAACACACCCTACCTTTTTTCCACCCCTTATCAACGGACTTCAAAATGAAAGCCGGCAATGCTGGATGTTGCGGCATGCAAATTGCAATGTTTTGATTCAAGACATTTTTCAGGACCACAGGAGGAATAAAATGCCGGTCAATCTTTCATTTCAAAAAGTATTTACAGCTCTGGAAAACTCCCTTAATTTGACCACCCAGCGCCACGGACATATCATCAGCACCTTGAGCAACAAGGAAACGCCCGGTTATCGCGCCAAAGATTTCGATTTTAGAACAGCCTTAAACCAGGCCATGTCCCAAAAAGCACCTGTTCGTCTGGCTGCCACCGATTCCAAGCATATTGGGCACGCCTCTGACGAAAAATTCATGGCCGAGGCTGTTGAGCAGGAAGGTGAATGGAACGGAACCAATTGGGTCAATATCGATCAAACCATGCTCAAATTGATCGAAAACAATATGATTTTTCGCACTGCCACTGAGGCGCTTTTACGTAAAATAAACACCATCAAGGAAGTAATCCGCGAAGGAGGCCAATAAAATGAGCTTTTTGCAATCCCTTAAAATCAGTGTTTCAGGCATGATGACCCAACGCAAAAGGATGGATGTCATTGCCCAGAACCTGGCCAACATCGAAACCACCAAAACAGCAGAGGGGGGGCCATATCGCCGCAAAATGGTCGTCATTGGCACCAAACCTTCCGAAAGTTTTGAGGATGCCCTTTCATCACAGGTCCAAGGAAGCCAAATAGAAGGCATCGTTGAGGACGACTCACCATTTAAGCAGGTCTTTAATCCGGCCCACCCGGATGCCGATAAAGACGGCTATTTGAAAAAGCCCAATGTCGAGCTCATCGTCGAAACGACCAATATGTTGATGGCCAGGCGTAGCTTCGAAGCCAATATATCGGCTGTAAAAACGACCCGCCAAATGGCCCTAAAAGCACTTGAGATCGGGAGATAATCGATGAACGAACTTCAAATCGGCAAGCTGACTCCCATGGCAGCCAATGTCAACACCAAAGTCAAAAGCCAGAGTGACAACGGATTTAAAGATATCCTGGTGGGCGCGCTCAAATCTGTCGAAAGCCAGGAGACGGCTGCCGACAACTCCATTGCGGATCTCTTGCAGGGTAAAGCTGAAATCCATGAAACCATGATCGCCCTTCAAAAGTCTGATATTTCCATGCGCTTATTTCTGAAAGTTAGAAGCAAGATGATGGATGCATATCGTGAAATCATGCACATGCAGTTTTAGCTGCAAATAAGGACTAAAAAAAGCCATGAATGACGCCCTATCTCAATTCGCAAATCTGGTAAAAGAATTACCGCTGGCCAAAAAAGTAAGCATCGTTTTTACGGTAATGTTGTTGGTTGCCGGTTTTGCCACTATGTTTTTTTGGGCCAACAAGGTCGATTACCAGGTACTTTTTAAAAACCTGGCCCAAGAAGATGCCGGTGCCATTATCGCCAAATTGAAAGATAAAAAAGTGCCTTATAAACTTGAAGGCAACGGTTCTCTGGTGATGGTGCCATCCAACATGGTGCAAGATTTGCGCCTGTCATTGGCCGGCGAAGGATTACCGAACCAGGGTCAAGTCGGCTATGAAATCTTCGACAAGGCAGATTTTCGAACAACGCGTTTTGTACAAGATCTTAATTTCAAGCGCGCCTTACAGGGCGAATTGTCCCGCACCATCAATCGATTCAAGGAGGTCCGCAGCTCCAAAGTCTTTATCGTTTTGCCAAAACAAACCCTTTTTGTGGAAGACAGCAAACCAGCGACCGCCTCCATCCAACTCGATTTACATTCAAATTTAGTCCCCGGCAAAGTGGCCGCCATCGTGCACCTGGTGGCCAGCGCGGTGGAAGGCTTGGAACCGGAGCAAGTTACGGTGGTGGACACCCAAGGGCGGGTAATCTTCAAAAGCGACAGCCGTGGAGAAAACGCAGCCCTTCTAAACAACTCCCAACTCGACTATCAGAAAAAAATTGAAGATGCTGTCAAAAAAAATATTCAGTCGATGCTAGAGGGCATCGTAGGCACCGACAAGGCCTTAGTACGGGTTAATGCCCAGATTGATTTCAATAAAATTACCATGAGCGAAGAAGAATACGACTCGGCCGCACCAGCAGTGCGCAGCCGGCGAGATCTAGAAGAAGCCGTCGGAACAGGTGGTGCAACCGTTATCGCCAACAAGTCCACGGCCAATCAACAAAGCGGTGTCGTACCGAATACCAGCCAAAGCCAAAATGGTCGCAGAAAAAAGGAAAGCACCATCAATTATGAAATTAATAAAATCACCCGCGCCATTATAAAACCGGGTGGGAATCTTTTACGTCTGTCAGTAGCCGCTGTCATTGATGGCACCTATAAGAGTGTCAAACAAACCGACGGTACGATTAAAAGAGACTATGTCCCGCGCAGCAATGAAGAGTTGGCCCAGTTTGAGGAAATTGTAAAGCGGGCTATGGGATTCAGTGACGACCGTGAAGACCAGGTCACCGTCAGCTCAATGCCCTTTTCACAAATCGATACGGTCGCGGCCACGGCCATACCGGCGGAAGACGGGATCCAGAAAATTCTCGAAGCAATCGGTGCCTACCGAAAGACCATCGTTAATATCGGCCTGTTGCTTTTGATATTTTTTATGGTGGTACGCCCACTTTTAAAGAGCGTCAAAACAATCACCAAGGATATCACCCCTCAGCCGGAAGCGCTTCCGGTACCGGATGCCAATTTCGAGCAAATCGCCGAATCAGCCAAAACCAATCAGCGTGAACGAATAATTGAAATCAGCCAAAAAAACCCTGAAAGGACAGCCCAAATGCTCAAGGGCTGGATAAGTGAGTAAACCAACATGAACCAGAAAGCGCTTGAATATTCTGATTTGTCCGGTCCCCAAAAAGCGGCTATTTTTCTGCTGGCCATGGGTGAGGAGTATGCCACTGAGTTTTTTAGGGGTCTGGACGAATCCAATATAAAATCACTTGGTCAACACATGTCCACCATTACCTATATTCCTTCCGAAACCTTGGAATCGGTTATGGGTGAGTTCGTCAACAACTTCGAAAACGATGTCGATCTGGCTGTTTCCGGTCGTGAATTTTTACAACAAGTCGTTAATAAAACACTCGACAAAGAAACCGCCCGAGAAGTATTTAAGGTAATCGGAGAAGAAACCGATGCTGCGCCTTTTACCGACCTGGCCTTTATCCCCGCTGAAAGTTTAATGAACATCATCAAAGGCGAACATCCCCAAACCATCGCCTTGATTCTATCATATTTGCCCAACGAAAAGGCCGCCGAGGTGATGGGCCTTTTGCCTGATGAGATAAAACCGGATATCGCGGTACGTATTGCCA
>Ga0233431_1006768_pt1 | contig 10144 bp, 5 predicted proteins | sample SI_118_April2016_FD_179867 | JGI IMG/M metagenome (GOLD analysis project Ga0233431, IMG submission 179867) | Seawater microbial communities from Saanich Inlet, British Columbia, Canada - SI_118_April2016_200_MG | ecosystem: Environmental > Aquatic > Marine > Inlet | place: Canada: British...
GTGATTTTCAGTGGCTCACCTACCGCCGCGAAGACGTTAAGACCGATTGGCTGCCGTCTTCCATGTTGGGATAACTGAAAAGACTTCCGCAAACGCTGGGTCACTTGTGGATCATCTGTTTTCCATACCTGTGAGCCGTTTTCAATTTTTTCAAAATCGATATCTCCTCGACCAAATGTGAGTTCAACAACACCGCCGCTTACAGATTCTTTAAGTGATCGTCCTCGATCAAATACCTCATATACTCGTGCACCTTGAGACGCGATATCAGCCTGAGTATCGAAGGCAACACCGTCTCCTCGCTTTACTGATGCTTGCAGCGAAACCGTAATACACTCTCTTGAAATATTCCGAACATGCCCAAGGAACACACCACGTTTTGCACTACTAGTCGCTGGAACAAGCATCTTGTGGTCACAGCCATTAAGCCACCCCGGAGAGAATCCTCTCGAAAAGGTGAGCTCCATTTCCTCAATCTGCTTCGGTTCAAAAAGTACCGGGTTTCCCGAAACCGCCGAATCAATTGCCTGACGGTAGTGTCGCGTAATGGACGCAACATACTCCGGTGATTTAAGCCGCCCCTCTATTTTCAAGGACGTTACTCCCGCATCCAAAAGTTCGGGCACGAGGGCAAAGCCCGCCAAATCCTGTGGAGATAACAAGTATTTCTGATTTCCTAGATCAACATGTTCTCCGTCACAGATAACCTCATATGGAAGCCTACATGCCTGAGCACACTGTCCACGATTTGCACTTCGACCACCGAGTGATTCACTGGTCAGACATTGCCCAGAATAGGCAACACATAATGCCCCATGCACAAATACTTCCAGCGGCATATCAGTATTTTTTGCAATATCCGTTATTTCATGAATGGATAACTCTCGTGCGAGTACAACACGTTGAGCCCCAATTTTTTCTGCTAGCCGAATTGTTTCTGCACTGGTGAGAGTCATCTGGGTCGATGCATGAACTGGTAGATCAGGGCAGATCTCTCGTGCAAGGCACGCTGCACCAACATCTTGCAAAAGCACGGCATCAGTTCCCGAATCTGAAATAGCGGCGAGTGTTTCTGCAAAGCTTGGCAACTCATTGGTAAAAATAAGCGTATTGAGGGTGACGTATCCTCGAACACCGTATCGATGCAAAAATGCGATCACACTGGGTAATTCTTCGAGTGCGAAATTCTCTGCCCGGGCCCTCGCATTGAAACCAGAATTTAGTCCGAAATAGACTGCATCAGCTCCATTCGCGACTGCTGCACGAAGACACTCATGATTTCCGGCTGGCGCAAGGAGTTCGATTCTTGGTTGCATCCCGAACAGTATAGTTCACCAAAAATCCTAGCGTCACATCGGAAAGGAACTTTGATGTGTACATGCAATGAGTAGCCCACATAAAAATCCAATGAGTGCCGCTAAATTCTACGAAAATGGCTGCTGAAACTAATACAGTATCAGAAGCCTTTCTGACCCCCACGTAGACAGGCTGATTTGCCTATTTACCTGGCACCCGGTCATGGACACAAAAGCATCCGTTTGAGCACTACTACAGCAGCTTCATGCAACGACTCTAAACGCACAGCTCTACGGTCGTCATCGCCTGCGTCCGCTGTAATATCGACCGAATCGTCCAAGATCGATATTTTTTTCCTCCGCTCGCTTTAGAAGGGCTTCGAAGTAGAGTTTTTCTGGAGAAATTGTCGTCTTCTTTTTTTCCCCATCGTCTGGCTTCTTTTTCTTATCATCGTCTGGCTTCTTCGCGTTGCTTTGATCGGGATTGCGCTTGGCCGCTTCTCTTTTCTCACGGTATTGCTTGTATCTTTCAGCATCAGCCTGAGTTCGCGTAGGCATACCACCCTGATTTGTTGCATCAAACAGTGCCTTGGCCAACTGCATTTTCTCGATTCCTTCATCAAGAAATGCTGCCCGCTCTGCTGTACTCAGTTGGAGATATTTCTCCGCAGACTGCTTTGATAACTGACCAACAGAGCGACCCAAATCTCTTCTCACCTTATAGATTTCTTTTGATGGCATGAGATCAATATTCTGCATTATCTCCCGTATGTCTTCTTTACTCGATGCAAAGTCTTTGCCTTCCATGAGAACCTTTTGCTGCATCGACATCGTTTCTGCCGCGAGATTTGGTCCTCTGAAAGAGTAGATAAGAATGGCTCCCATGACAGAACCACCAATGCTATATAGAACTAGTTTTCGAAAACCACTTGGTCGTTTTTGTTGTTTTTTTGCCATGACAAAATTTTTAGGATAATTTCAAGTTAATGTGGGTAAGAGTTCTACATCATGTTCCATCGCCTTCATCAATATCAGATGGATCATCGCCATCTCCAATAGCAGCGTACTTAAGAAGTACATCGATATCCATGTCGTTACTCAGTGCTTCGACATGCCCATCACACATGACAAACTGAGTCACTCCGGGGTGAAGGCTGCCAAATTTTCGATTATTTGTATCAAGGGGACTTGAAGCTAAGCCACGAGCAGTGTCTCGGAACAATGTGTGGGGAGTGTCTGAAACAAAAACTGCAGTATCACCTTGATTGTAGTGTTCCATAACGCCCGCCCCCGAAATTGCTGGGGGAATGTGGCGATCTCCAATGACCATTGTTTTTGACAATCCATCGGTAATTTGAGCAGGTCGAACCTCTGAGAACGTATGGATTACACCGGCACGTTTTGGGTCAGGTCCACCTGATGACGGTGTTGCATAGTTAAAATATGTGCCGCCACAGGAAGAATAGTCGCCACCTGCTGCAACACCAATCGCATCGGGGCCAACCGGTGCCTTGTTGTTGTTGTCAAAATTCCTGTCAGCTGCCGGACTCCGTCGGCTTGGGCAATAAAATGTATCAACTGGTGTACGAAAAGCAGTTGAATTTGAACGGTCCCAACATGGAACTGTCGTATCAGGATTTCTTGCATCAAAAATTTGCGTTTGCTCAAGAAACGGGAGAATCCGGAATGCCCACGACACATCGTACGGATCCCGAGTTTTACGACCACATGGAAAATGCTTCTGCGTATCCGCGTGAAGGGCAACCGCCAGCCCGATTTGCTTCAAGTGGTTGGTACAAGAAATTCGGCGAGCCGCTTCTCGAGCCTGTTGGACTGCGGGTAATAAAAGACCAACTAGAACTCCAATAATTGCAATAACAACAAGAAGTTCAATCAACGTGAAAGCACGTGAGTTCTTCACTGAATTTCTTATATCTGACACTTTAAAACTCCCACTTTAGTGTTCGTTATTCTATGTAGTACTGTCGTAAAATCGATTCTCAGGACACGTGTTTTCTATAACACCGTAAAACCGTTAAAAAACTCTATGATGTTCGGGTTGGCTCCAAGCCTGGCATTGTTCCAGTTGACGTAGCAAACCGATCTACAGCGAGACCACTCTGCTGAAGGATGGAAAGATACAGATTCGGAAGAGGATGGTTTTTGTTTTGATCAAAAGCAATGTGTTGCCCATGCCGAAAACCACCCCCTGCAAAAAGCACTGGCATATTCCTGTTGGAGTGGCTTGATGCATTGCCAAGGTTGCTTGTTAAAATGACACTTGTCGTATCAAGAATACTTTCTCCTTGCTCATCAGTCTCTCGCAACGAGCGAAGGAAATCTCCCCATGAATCAACGATTGCTTTTTCAACGATTGCTAGTTGAGAAAGTTTCTCTTGGTCAAGTCCATGATGACTCAGCGTGTGATACCCCTCTTCTACACCATCGATTGGAACAACACCTGATCCACTTCCGAAGTGACACACTACGTACCGTGAAGAATCTGTTGCCAGTGCCAATCGGATCATATCGCTCATCAGCCTTTGGCGAGCAATAAAGTCATTTGGGTTGCTAATGTCTATAGGTTTTGATTCTTTCACCGTTGGCTTCGGACGGTGAACCCAGGCTTCGTTTGAAGCGAGCCTTTTTTCAAGATTACGAACACTTGTAAAGTAAGCATCAAGCCGATCTCTGTCACCGGCACCGACGCGTCTTTTTAATGAACGGGTATCGTCAGCAACAACGTCCATAATGCTTCGTCCCTCACGAGCTCGATGCATCTGCCGGCGGCGATCAGCCGGCGAATCTGCAATAAAAAGTTTTGAAAACAGCTTTGCAGGTGATGACTCTGCCGGAATCATTGACCCATTCTCGGTATACGAAGGGCTGTTACTCCCGGACAATGATAAAACGAGCGAAGGAAACCTTGTTTCATGCCCTAAATGTTTTGCCAATAATTGGTCAACTGAAATCGTATTCCCAGAGGGCATCCCTGCTGACATCGGCGCTGCCGATAAAAGACTTGACTCTGCACGATGGCCACCATTCACACCTGGATGAGAAGTGCCAGAGACAATCGAAAAGGAATCTTTCAAATCCTGGAAATCTTTTAGATATGCCGAGGGAGCGTAGGCATTACCAGCTTTGATTGGATTCAAATTATCAGCGAGTAGACCCAGTCCAAGAGTCATTGCAACGAACCGTTTCGGGACACTCTTTTTTGAAGCACCAAATGCTGACTCCATGGCCGAAAGCCACGGCATCGCCATTGAGACGCCGGCGCCTTGAAGAATGGTGCGACGGTTAAGACGCTTCTGAAAATCGCAACGAACCCGTAATGTCACTTTTTACTCCTTTGAAGACGGTATATTCAGATGTCATCTACTTATGACATGTTATGCGCGTGGTCTGCCACAATGTCTTTTTATCCCTATTTTTCAACAAAAAGAGGGCTTGTGACGACAGCTTTTAAGAGGGATCGGAATCCATACTCTGAATTTTGAGCACTGGCAACGATTTGATCGACTATACGGCGATCTGAGAACGATAATTCCCCACCCGTTCCGTAGACAAGAAGATGCGATACGACACCTTTCGCGATCTTTTCGGGCTGTGAGGCGAGCAGTTGCTTCAATTCATCAACGTCTGAAAAATGCTGCCCATTCGGCAGCTGACCTTCTGATTCGATCCTCGATCCAAGCCTCGTCTTACCTTTTTTCACCGCCAGATAGTGACTTCTCCACTGTCCTGCTGGATCAAATGATTCAAGTGCAAAGCCAAATGGATCCATCTGGCGATGACAGCTGGCACATGACTCATCATCACGATGCTTTACAAGCTGCTCTCGTATCGTAGTAGCTCCTCGAATATCCGGTTCTATAGCAGGCACGCCAGCAGGTGGTGGTGGAATCTTGAGGCCTAAAAGGCGCTCAGCTACCCAGGCACCTCGGACAACCGGTGATGTCGCAGTTCCATTCGCAGTCACTTTGAGGATTGCCCCTTGTGTGAGTAAACCACCGCGATGCGAAGCCTGCTGGACATTTACCTTTTGCATGCCATGGCGAACACCCTGCTGAAGATTGTAATACTGGCAGAGCCGACTGTTGAGATAGGTGTAGTCGGCTGCCACAAGATTCTTCACTGGACGGTCTTCGGACAACATGTCTGCAAGAAATGCATGCACTTCATCAAGCATTGCCATTCGAACAATTGGATCATATTTACGGTAGCGCTTTCTATCGGGCTGTGTGAAATCCATCTGGTCGAGATCAAGCCACTCCGCTGAAAAATCTTTCACGAACTGCATCCATCGGGTATCGAGACCAACTTCATGGGTACTATTTCCTGGAACAAGTCCAAGCAAGCGATCAACTTGCTGCCGACGCACTTGCGGGTCAGATAATTGTTTTTTTACAGCCAGTTTCCGAAGGGTATTGTCGGGCGGACTCCCTGTCAGAAAGTAACTCAAACGGCAGGCAATCTCTTCATCATTGAGTGAGCCCGGACGCTCTTCAAAATACAAAAATTCCGGGCTACAAAGAACAGTCCGATACCCTGCCCGCAATGAATCAGCGAATGACTGGCCCTCTGAAAGTAGGTTTGATGCGAGGGTTACTGCATTGACAACTGCTTTCTTTTTAACACCTCGACGAAAAGCTCGACAAGCAAAAGCATGAATGAGATCGGCGAGTTCTTGCCGTGGTTTCTCCGGCAAGGGCTTGAATTGATCAGGCTTTTTTTTGTCAGCCTCAAGCTGCATGGAACCAAATAACTTTCGCTGCACATCCGTCACGGAATAACGATGCACCTGCTGCATTTCAATTCTATCAATACCCACTCCTGGCACTTTTTGTGGCTCCCCTTCACCAACACCAACCTGGCCCCCACGAAAACTGGCTCGCCTCAGAGTACTGTCTTGTGGCCTGATCTCCAGCATGTGCCCTTTTGGTAACCATGTCTCAAATTCAATTGTTGTTGCAGTATCACCAACTTCAAAAGATTCTACTGCGGTAAGAATGGGTGCCGTAGAGACACACGGACCAGAGTGGATGGCCGTCCAGATACCACCGGACTCTGGCATATTTATCCCAGAGCACGAAATACGAAATTGATACCAACCATCAGCAGGTGCTGTTGTGGCAGGAATACGTCCGTAGTACGCCATTGTGGATGACCACACAACAGCCTGCCCCTTCCGCATTTCAGGTTCTCGGCAACGTCTTTTTGGATTTGATCTGGCAATTACTTTCGGCCCAAGGTCCCTGTGACATGGTTGAGATGGACTGAGTGCTCTATGGAATGCTTCATCGAGCGCATCGTCCACTACCGCGAGATGCTGGGCAAGATAGTAGCGAGACATCGTTTGATGTTCCGCGACGGTTGTAAAACCGCGAGGACGGCCCTCGGCTGGTAATTTTTTAACGAGGGGAATATCGACACCCAGAATATCGTGCAACGATCGCTCGACATGCAAGCGTGTCAATCGACGAGCACGCACACGGCCGTAGGTGCGATCCCGTTTTTTCTGCGTTGTCTCAAGCCATTGACCAGCTTCCGCAATAAATTTCTTCCGATTTTTTAATGTAGGCTGCTCTGCCTCTGGTGGTGGCATTTCACCCGCAGTGACACGATCAATTATTCTCACCCATGCCTGGTCGTACTGAATGTCTTTGGAATCAATCCCAGTGACAATGGTTCTGCTGATATCGAATCCAGCCTCACCGTCTGGGCCGTCATGACAATCAATGCAGCTCGCCTTCAAAAAACCATGAAGATGAGCAGGAGTAATAATTGAGCTTTCAACACCCGCCGTCTCTGCGTACATGGGCAACGTAAAAAAAATTTCCCCAAGTATCCCAAAGAAGGCATACCAGAAAAATTTTACAGCTGAAAGAGAGGACACATTTATTATCGTTTTCATGAAATCAATTCGAGCAAAGTGACATATTTCCTGAGGTAATAGCGAACCACTAGAAGACAATGTCTAACGTCGAAAACACCTTATAACGGTGAATTATAGGACGCTTTTGCACGGTGTAGCACAGATACATCGTATTTAAAGCAGAATGAACCCGGTATTTCCAACATAAAAAACCGGAGAATATCTGTTCAGCATTTATTCATCGCTGCTGCGAAGATCTGCTAGCACGGTGTAATCCTCAAGCGTTGTCGTATCACCCACTGTTTCGCGTCCCGCAGCTATGTCCCGCAGAAGGCGTCGCATAATTTTGCCACTGCGTGTCTTCGGAAGGGTCGCCGTAAAGTGCACGTCATCTGGTGACGCAATCGCACCGATCTGCTGGCGAACGTGCTGCCGCAACTCTTTTTTCAATGCTTCATCTGGCTCACCAGACTTCAGGGTGACAAAAACTGAAATGGCTTCGCCTTTCACGTCATGCGGACGTCCAACCGCTGCTGCCTCTGCAACACAAGAATGACTTACCAATGCACTTTCAATTTCAATTGTCGAAAGCCGATGGCCAGCAACGTTGAGTACGTCGTCTATACGGCCCATAATCCAATAGTAGCCATCCTGATCCTGCCTTGCGTTATCACCAGCAAGGTACTTTCCTGGAACCCGTTCCCAATATGTTTCTACAAAACGTTCTTCGTCTCCCCAGATCCCACGGAGCATTCCGGGCCATGGCTTTGTCATCACAAGCCAGCCACCTTCACCCGGTTCAACTGGCTCACCAGAAGCGTCAACAATTTCTGGACATACTCCTGGCAACGGCAACGTGCAGCTACCTGGTTTCGTAGGAATACAACCAGGAAGCGGGCTCATCATGATTCCGCCCGTCTCTGTTTGCCACCACGTATCAACGATGGGGCAACGCTCGCCACCAATTGTCTCGTGGTACCACATCCATGCTTCAGGATTAATGCCTTCTCCAACCGTGCCAAGCAAACGAAGGCTGGATAGATTTTTGCCCTCGATATGCTCAGGGCCCCATTTCATAAACGCCCGAATAGCGGTTGGGGCTGTGTAAAAAATAGTTGGTTTTTCTTCTTCGATAATCTCCCAGAAACGTCCTTGGTGGGGAGCGTCTGGTGCGCCTTCATAAATAAGAATTCCAACGCCGGCTGCAAGTGGGCCATACGTGACATAACTATGCCCCGTTATCCAGCCACAATCAGCTGTACACCAGAACAGATCATCATCGCGCAGGTCGAAAACCCATTCTGCCGTTGTTTTGGCCCACAGAAGATAACCAGCTGTTGTGTGCTTGATTCCCTTAGGTTTGCCGGTCGAACCACTCGTATAGAGAATAAAAAGTGGTGACTCTGAATCCATGGGTACTGGTGCAAAGTCTCCGGACTCAGCATTGACCATATCATGCCACCATACGTCACGCCCATCGACCATCGTCACTTCTTGACCGGTTCGTTTTAGAACAACAACATGTTTCACTGTAGGTGATTTTTTGACAGCTTCATCAACGTTTGCCTTGAGTGGCAAGGCACTTCCTCGACGCCATCCACCATCAGCCGTGATTACAGCCACAGCCTGCGCGTCATTATTACGATCTGCAATTGATTCACTTGAAAAACCACCGAAAATAACTGAATGCACTGCACCAATTCTTGCACATGCCAACATTGCAATGACGAGTTCCGGTGCCATTGGCATATAGATAGAAACAACTTCACCTTGTTTCACACCCAACCTCGATAAGCCTGCAGCTGCTTTGCTGACTTCTTTTTGGAGTTCACGAAAGGTGATTGTTCTTCGTTCACCAGCAGGCTCACCGACCCACACGATTGCAGTCTTGTCACCGAGTCCGGCTTCCACATGCTGGTCTACACATGCAGCTGAAGCATTTGTCTGCCCACCCAGAAACCATTCTACATGTGGCGCATTCCACCGAAGAACCTCCTCGTATGGCTTCGTCCACGGCAATGATTGCGCACGCTCGGCCCAAAAACTGGTGGGGTTATTGGCAGCCTCGTCATACAAGGCCTGATACGCTTCCATTGATCCGATTCGTGATCGGCCTGAAAATTCTTGCGGTGGTGGAAACAAGCGGTTCTCCTGCATCACGCTTGCAACTCGACCTGCCGCCTTATCATTCGCTGCCATGATCTGCTCCTGACACAATTAAATAATGGATTTCTTGCTGCGATTCAGCCAGTATCCCCAAAACTTATTCCCAGTCCACGACCAGTTTGTACGGCCGAACCATGAGGATCAACTTGCGAGAGTAATTTAATCGCAGAGGCGATCGGCACACTCTCAATTTCTGGTGGCCGATAGCATACCATTTCCCCGAACCGCCCTTTCTTGATGAGCTGTACTGCCAGTACTCCAAATTCTGTAGCCAGTACCCGATCAAACGTGGTAGGGCTTCCACCTCGCTGCAAATGCCCCAAAACAACAGTACGAGTCTGCCTGTCTAATCGTTCTGCAATTTCCCCTGCAACAATCTGACCGATACCACCAAGCTTCACTTGTTCGTTAACTTCTGTTGGTGCCATACAAACCAGATCACCGGTTGGTAACGTTGCTCCCTCGGCAACCACGATTAATGTATGCCGTCGACCTACTGATTCACGATTCATTATTTTTTGACAAATAGCGTCAAAGTCCCAAGAGATTTCAGGGATAAGAATCACATCAGCTCCCCCAGCAAGACCAGCATGAAGTGCGATCCAGCCGGCGTGACGACCCATTACCTCAAGTACCATAATACGTTCATGACTCGCTGCAGTTGTTCGCAGGCGGTCTAAAGCATCAGTGGCAGCAGATACCGCAGAATCAAAACCAAATGTAAACGCAGTAGCGCCAAGGTCATTATCAATGGTTTTTGGGACCCCAACGACTGGAATGCCGAACTGATGAAACTGATCTG
>Ga0233431_1006769_pt1 | contig 10143 bp, 4 predicted proteins | sample SI_118_April2016_FD_179867 | JGI IMG/M metagenome (GOLD analysis project Ga0233431, IMG submission 179867) | Seawater microbial communities from Saanich Inlet, British Columbia, Canada - SI_118_April2016_200_MG | ecosystem: Environmental > Aquatic > Marine > Inlet | place: Canada: British...
CCCCTCAAAAAATAACCACTGGCTCCACTCGGGCTGTACAGATTAATCCGAAATTCGACCGTAATCTATGAACAATAAAAGATCTGGAGATTGTCTTGACCAAGGCTACTTGCGATTACCCTGTCAAAACCGGACGCCCCTCTTTTATTCTGCCTCGGCTTATGTTAACCGATTAAATGATCTGCAGCATAACGCCTTGCGTTGAATTTGACAAAATAACACCTAATTTGAGCGATTCTTTGGAAAAGTATGTGCCGAGATCTCGATGCATAAGGGTTTGCAAAAACTGGAGGCATACCCATTGATATGTCGAGGCCAGTTTTTTAAAATCAGTGGCAAATCCTTTATGCGCAAGAGATTGGTGTAGATCGGGTAAAGAATCACTCGATTTGGGTAATAGATAGGATAAAGACATGGCAGACACGTTGAGCCGCTGCATGGACGATGCTTTTTCGCGTTTTGAGGGCAAAATTGCCATCACTTTTATGCGTAACGACAACCTTGAAACAGAACTGACCTATGGCCGGTTAAAACGCGATATAGATTGTCTGGCCGCAACCCTTAGCACCCATGGTCTTAAAAAAGGCGAGCGGGTGATTCTATTTTTGCAAAAATCCATCATCGCCTTAGTAGCCCATTTGGCACTGCAAAAACTGGGGTTGATCTGCGTGCCGCTCAACCCGGGTTTCAAAGAAGATGAATTACGCTACCTGATAAACGATGCCGATCCCGGTCTGATTCTGGCCGACCCGAACAGCTGCGACGATCTTCAGAAACTGGCACCCCGCTGTCAGGTAATTCCGGTGGATACCGGCAAGCCCTATCAATCGTTAGATCTTTTCACTTCCGATGTAAAATGCCCCGAAATTATTGTCGGCCCCAACGATCCGGGACTGATCATCTACACCTCCGGCACCACCGGTGATCCCAAAGGCGCCATTTTAACTCATAAAAACTTGGTACATGACGCGGCTAACATTATCGCTATCTGGCAGATCAACCAAAATGACATTTTATGTCACGCCCTGCCTCTTTTTCATGTCCACGGGCTCTGTTTCGCCCTGCACACCACCCTTTTGGCCGGCGCAGGCATCATCATGCTGGACCGCTTCGATCCGGCCCGTGTCATCGAAATGCTCGCTCAAAAAGATGGCAACAGATCTTGCACTGTTTTTATGGCGGTGCCGGTTATGTACACGACCATGCTGGACGCCCTTGAGAAACAACCCCGCGATTATAGCCACCTGCGCCTGATAACATCCGGTTCGGCCCCGCTTTTGCCCAAAGAGTTTGAGCGCATTGAAACCCTTTTTGGCCAAAAGCCGGTCGAACGCGAAGGCATGACCGAAACCGGCATGAATTTTTCCAACCCAATCGACGGCCGGCGCCGGCCGGGTTCGGTGGGCCTGCCCCTGCCGGGGCTTTTGGTGCGCATTGTGGATGCCGAGACATTTAAAGACGTCACCCCTGGTGATATCGGAGAGATCTGGCTCAAAAGCGCAGCCATAACCCCCGGCTACTTTCGCAAGCCGGTTGAAACCGGTGAGGCCTTTGAAGAAGGCTGGTTTCGTACCGGCGATCTGGGCCGCTGTGATGACCAAGGCTACTATTACATCACCGACCGCATCAAACACATCATCATTACCGGCGGCGAAAATGTGTCTGCAAAGGAGGTGGAAACGGTGATCGGCCGCATCCAAGGCATAGCCGAGGTTGCGGTGGTGGGAATCCCAGACGAAAAATGGGGTGAAACAGTGGTGGCCGCGGTAGTGCCAAAACCCGGCAGCAAAATACGCGCCGACGATATTAAAGCCTTTTGCAAAAAGCATCTGCACGACTGGAAGTGCCCCAAGCAGGTTCAATTTGTCGCTGAAATTCCAAAAAACACCATGGGCAAAGTGCTCAAAGAGGTGCTCAAAAACCGCCTGGCATAATTGATTTTTCGGGTTACCCACTTCGCTATTGAGGTCTGCCCGCTCAAAACCGGTTGGTTTGCATAAATATGGTTCTTCTCCAATTTGGTTGGAGAAAAGGGGGCCAAGGATTCAAGGGGCCAAGGGTTCGAGGGTTTGGCCTTCTGTGACTTTGTCTATGTTTTTCAAATTCTTTTGGTCTCGGCCATGTCTTTTAAAGCCGTTTACGGTTGCCGGTTGCCGGTCTACAGTTCACAGTAACTTATGAAACTATCGAAGTACCATCAGCCCTACAATACGACTATGTTGCTCCTGTTTTTTTAACCGTGAATCCCGACACGTCGGGATTTCCACTTTGCTCCGACCGTCAACTGGAAACTGTAAACCGTTAACGTTCCCCTGTTTTCTGACACATCACTTGTCGAAGATCCCGCGACCTTTTGCGGGGAACCCTTGAATCCTTGACCCCTTGAACCCCCTGGAGTCACAATGGCTGAGCTGTATAATGCCTGGCTGATTACTATGATTAGCTACAACTAATTGGGAGATGATCCGTATTTCTTTGTTTTTTTGAGTACTTGTCTATAAATCCTTGCATAAAATGGCCTGGTGTCAGTATGATTAAGTTTGACAAAACTATTTCAAGCCAACCGGATCTGAAAGATTTGGGAAACGAGAGGATACCATGAGTGATGCTGCTGAAACTAAAAATTTTGAACGCAGACCCCTCTGGACCTACGAACTCGGGGTGGCTATACTTTGGACGATACTTATCGCCCTGTCGCTGACCTGGAATCTCAAGTCCGAAAGAACATCGACCATGGATGCTGCCCGCATCGAAGCACGCACCGCCATCGAAAAAGATATTCTCTACCGCCGTTGGAATGCCCAAAGTGACGGCATTTATACGCTTGTGAGCGCGAAATATCAGCCCAACCCCTATTTAAAAATTAAAAACCGCGACATTACCACTACCAGCGGCCTCAAACTGACCATGATCAATCCGGCCTACATGACTCGTCAGGCCCACGAATTGGCCCTTGCAGCAAATAACGTGAAAGGTCATCTTACCAGCCTCAAACCGATCCGGCCGGCCAATGCACCCGACGCCTGGGAAAAAAAAGCGTTGACCGCTTTTCAAAACGGGGCAAAAGAAATAAGTTCCCTTGAAACCATCCAAGAGGCCGATTCAATGCGTTTGATGCGTCCTTTATTGACCGAAAAAAGCTGCCTCGCCTGCCATGCCGAACACGGTTACAAACTGGGCCAAATTCGCGGCGGGATAAGCGCCACCGTGCCCATGGCCCCGCTTTTGGCAATCCAGTATAAACGCATGTCCAACCTATCCATTATGGCCTTTTTTCTGTGGATTGCCGGGCTGATCGGCAACCGTTTTGGGATGCATTCTCTAAACGCCCAAATTAAGCAGCGGCTTGCCGCCGAAGAAAAACTACGCAACAGTGAAAAGCTCAAAGGAGTCATCGAGATGGCCGGTTCGGTGTGCCATGAATTGAGCCAGCCCATGCAAAGTGTTTATGGATATTCGGAAATCGTAAAAATGAAAATGGATCCGGACGACCCGCTATTTTCGAAGATCGAAAACATCGTGCAACAGATTGACCGCATGCGCGACATCACCCGCAAGCTGATGAATATTACCCGCTACGAGACCAAAAAGTATCTTTCCAGGGATATCATCGATATCGACAAGGCCGCTAAGTAAGGAACCCTGGCCAGGGGACCCGGTTTTGGGCTGCTCTTAAAAGAGGCTTAACCAAAGTATTCAGAATCCAGGAGTCAGAAGTCAGAAGAAACTGAATGTCGTTTCACTCCAGCAATTTTATTTGCCTGAGCCGAAGGCGAATACATTATTCCGTATTCTGGCTCCTGACTCCTGGATTCCATTTTAAAACAATTTCGGCAGAGCCAATTAGTTTTAGCCTGGCTCAAAGGACCAAGTTTTTGGTACTGAAATAAAACCCGGCCGCAGGAGAAAAGACGACATGAATTCTGAAGGTCTTGAACGTGTGCATGTGCTGGTGGTTGATGATGAGACCTCAATCAGGCAATTGCTTGAAGAAGGTCTTGATACCTTCGGATATCACTGTACGACTGCTGTAAGCGGCAAAAAAGCCCTGGAGATTCTTTCCGACAAGGCGATCGATGTGGTCATCACCGATATCATGATGCCGGAGATGAACGGCATCGAACTGACACGCCGCATAAAACAAAAATACAAAGCCGACGTCATCATGATGACCGGTTTCGTGGGCAACTACACCTACGAGGAAGTCATTGCAGCGGGCGCCAGTGATTTCATCCAGAAACCTTTTGAGCTGAACGAATTCTTTATCCGGCTGAAACGCGTTTTGAAAGAACGCGCCGTTCTGGCCGACCGCGACCGCGCCGTAGCCCATCTCAGACAAAACATCCTGCGCCTGCACAAAACCCTGGAAGGGGTCATCCAGGCCATCGCCACCAGTAGCGAGATGCGGGACCCCTACACTGCTGGTCACCAGCGACGGACGTCCCTGCTGGCCTGCGCCATCGCCGATCTGCTCGGTCTGTCCGGGGACCGCATCTTCGGCATTCAGATGGCCGGCGTCATTCATGATGTGGGCAAACTGGCGGTGCCGGCCGAAATACTGGCAAAGCCGGCCCGTCTGACCGAACTTGAATTCGGTCTCATCAAAACCCACGCCCAGTCCGGTTACGACATTTTAAAAGAAGTCGATTTCCCTTGGCCCCTTGCTGAAATTACATTGCAGCATCACGAGAGACTGGATGGTTCAGGATACCCCCAGGGATTGAGCGATAAGGACATTTTGCGGGAGGCAAAAATCATGGCAGTGGCGGATGTGGTAGAGGCCATGTCTTCGCATCGGCCCTACCGCCCAGGGCTTGGCATCGACAAAGCCTTGGAAGAAATTTCAAAAAACAAAGGCATTCTTTATGATCCTGAAATAGCGGATGCCTGTATCTCTGTTTTTAAGGAAAAAAATTTTTGTTTCACCTAAAAGGGTTACCTAGTGTCCATCCAGAAGTGGTAGGTTTTGGTTCCTGGCACTTGTCGCGGCGTAGCCTTCAGGCGTAGACGGAAGGCTATAGCATTTTTGAAACCGCAGGCGCCCCGCAGGAAGTGCCCTTGGGGTGAATAGCATTACTATTTTGAGGATTTCAAAAAATCCCGATAGAATCGGGACAGGGGCCAAAAGATGCCATTTATGGATGGACACCGGGTTGATCCAATACCCTTCGAACCGTTTCGGCAAAGCTTTGTTTGGAAAACGGCTTGTCGATGATTGCCTGGATGCCCTTTTCCTGTGCTGCCCGCTCATCCAAGCCGGCATTATAGCCGGTGCATACGATCACCTTTATGTCCGGCCGAATTTTCCGCATGGAGGCAGCCAACTGCTCCCCGGTCATCTTGGGCATGGTCATATCGGTAATCACCAGATCGAAGTGCTCGGGTTTGGCCTTATAAGCGGCTAAAGCTTCCATGCTGCCTGAAAACGCCGTGACCTGGTACCCCAGTGACGTCAAAAGTTTGCCGCCCATTTTAACGATGGAAATTTCGTCATCAACAAACAGAATGCGTTCCGTGCCGGTGGGTGTATCCGCTTCACATTCCAGAGCGTTTTCTGCGCTTATGTCGCAAAACGGCAAGAAAAAACTAAAAACGGTTCCCTGTCCAGGTTCGCTTTCGACCTTGACGGCACCGTTGTGGCTTCCCACAATACCGGCAACCACTGAAAGCCCAAGACCGGTGCCCTGTCCGACTTTTTTAGTGGTGAAAAACGGGTCAAAAATTCGCTTAATAAGTTTCGGTTCAATACCGTGGCCGGAGTCTTTGACATCGCATTTGACGTAGGTTCCCGGGTGCAATACCGGATGGGCAAAAATGTCTTTTTGCTGGATGACAACCTTTTCAAGGACCACTTCAAGCAGGCCCCCGTTTTCCGCCATGGCATGGCCGGCATTGGTACACAGATTCATCAGTACCTGATGGATGCGGGAGGTATCGCCCGTTACGAAATCGTCACTCCTTAAACTTTGCTTTATCTCGATGGTGGCCGGCAGGGATGCCCGCATAAGCCCGAGGACTTCCTTGACGATGTGCTTTATGCAGACCGGCGCAAAAACATGCTCGACGTCCCTTGAAAATGCCAGGATTTGATGCACCAGGTCTTTGGCGCGGTTGCCGGCATCAAATATCTCTTTGAGATCTTCGGCCAGATCGGTTCCCTTTTCGGCATCCTGCAGACACGCCTCGGAAAAACCCAGGATCGCCGCCAGAATATTGTTGAAATCATGGGCGATTCCCCCGGCTAAAGTCCCAATGGCGGCGATCTTCTCGGTCTGAATCAGGTGGGCCTGGGTCGCCTTGAGTTCGGTGGTTCTTTTTTCCACCATATTTTCCAGATGGTCGCGATGTTTCTCAAGTTCATTCTCGATTATTTTTCGTTCGCTGATGTCGCGGATAACCCCCACACTGCCCAGAAACACCTTGTCATCGGTCCCACGGCTGACGCTGTAAATACCGGCGCTGTTGACTTCCACTATAACGGTATTTTTTTCATCATCATCGCGATTCCCATTCGACTTGAGTGTGCCGGCCAACAGGCGCACTTCCAGACCGGCGGTCTTGCGCACACTGCTTCTGCGTTCGTCAAAAAGTCGGGGCGCCTTTTCCTGGTCGGTGCGCTTGCCGGCAAATTCCGGCAATACCAGTTCACGGCTGACGCTGGCGACATCTTCCGGAAAAATAATTTCACTGAAATGACGACCGATGAGATTTGCCGCCTCGTATCCCAGCCGACTGACGGCCACATTGACGAACGTAAAATTGCCGTCCGGGTCGATGCGGTAGACAATATCCGGGATTGTCATCACCAGGCTTTTAAACCGCCCTTCGGAGATGCGCAGCTTGGCCAGATTTTTAGTCAACTGCAGGTTGAGTTTTTCCAATTCCGCTTGGGACTTCTTGAGATTGTTTTCGGATTCTTTTCTGCGCTTAATCTCATCTTGCATCATCATCTTGTTTTCATGCATTTCGAGAAAAATACGGACCTTGCCCACCAGGATTTCAGCCACGATGGGTTTGGCGATAAAATCGACCGCACCGGTTTCAATGCCCTTAATCTGATGATAGCTGTCAGTGTAGATGGCCGATATGAAAATAACCGGTAAATGCCGGGTTTTTTTCTCCTGACGCATCAACTCGACGGTTTCAAAGCCGTTCATCCCGGGCATCTGGACATCCATCAAGGCGATGGAAAAGTCGTGTTCCAAAATCAACTTGAGGGCCTCGTTGCCGGACATGGCCCGGATGCAATTCACATCGAGGTCGGATAGCAGTCTTTCCAGGGCAATCAGATTCTCAACTTTGTCGTCCACAATCAGTATATTGTGCGTGAATTTCATCATCTTTTCATCCCTTTTGTTTCACGGCCGGATGGGTTGCCCCAACCGCGGGCCACTATTTGTAAAGCCAAACCCTCATCAACGAAACAAGCCTGTTTATATCCACCGGTTTGGCGATATAATCGCTGGCACCGGCTGAAATGCATTTATCACGGTCTGTTTTCATGGCCTTGGCCGTAATAGCGATAACGGGCAGGTTTTTAAACCGCGCCTGGGATCGGATGCGCCCCATCGCTTCATAGCCGTCCATGACCGGCATCATGATATCCATCAGTACCAGGTCCATGCCAGGCTCTTTGTCCAGAATGTCTAACGCCTTTTGGCCGTCGGCCGCCTTATGCACATCCATGCCCCGATCCTCCAATACCTTGGCGATGGCAAAGATATTGCGCATATCATCGTCGGCCAAAAGGATTTTCTTGCCTTCAAATAGGCCATCGCCTTCATAAAGCCGGGAAATCATCTGGCGCTTTTTTTTCGGAAGGTTCTCAACGATCCGGTGCAAAAAAAGCGCCGTCTCGTCCAGCAACCGCTCCTGGGATTTGACGCCCTTGACGATGATCGAAGACGCGTATTTGCGCAGGCGGTACTCCTCATCCCGGGTAAGGTCCTTGCCGGTGTAAATAATCACCGGCGGCACTTTGACATCTTTGAGTTCATCCAATTGATTGAGCACCTCGAAGCCCGACATGTCGGGAAGCTTCAAATCCAGAATCACGCAATCATAGGTTTTTCTCGTTAGCTCCTCCAAAGCGTCTTTACCGGTTGCCACGGCGGTCGTTTTGACATCGCCGCTTCCGATCAAAGTGACGATGCTTTTTCTTAAGATTTTATCATCCTCCACCAACAGGAGTTTTTTACAATTGTTGCTGATAAAATTTTCGATGCGGTTGAATGCTTCGGCCAATTTTTCGGAGGCCACCGGTTTGGTCAGATAGCCCATCACGCCTTTTTTATACGCATCCAGGGAGGCTTCCTCCACCGACATCATGTGGACCGGGATATGACGGGTCTTTGCGTTTGATTTTAACTTTTCCAGCACATCCCAACCCATCATCCCGGGAAGACGGATATCCAGAATGATGGCGTCGGGTTTATGCTCTTCAATTAATGCCATGCCGGTCTCGCCGTCACCGGCATGGATGCATTTAAAATTTCGCTCCTGGCAAAATCTATACAGGATTTTGGCGAAGTTCAGGTCATCTTCGACCACCAGGATAACCCGGTCGCTATCCGTTATATTATCACGGTCATCATTGAGCGTCGGTTGCACCCCGAGCGCCGGCATCTTTTCCGGCATCGTCATAGTTGTCGCTGTTTCAGCCTTCTCGGCAACGCCGGGTATCGCCGCCATGGCCTCGGTTGGGGAGGCCGCTTCGGGGATATAGAGGATAAATGTCGATCCTGCCCCCATCTCGCTGTTCATCTGGATCTCGCCGCCCATGAGCCGGGCCAGTTCCCTGGAAATGGAAAGGCCCAGCCCTGTTCCGCCATACAGGCGCGAGGTGGTGCCGTCGGCCTGCTGAAAGGCCTCAAAAATCACCTGCTTTTTCTCCTCGGAAATGCCGATTCCGGTATCCGTAACGGTAATGGCGACCGATTTTGCAGGATCTTGTCCGCTGCGACTCAAGTCAATATCGCCGGCGGTCCGATCATAGCTGATGGTCACGGAGCCTTTCTCGGTGAACTTCACCGCGTTTGAGACCAGGTTGCGGATGATCTGCTCCAGCCGCTGACTATCCGCCAAAATGGATCCGGGCAACCTGCGGCCGATGTGACTGCTGAGCTTCAATCCCTTTTGCCCTGCCAGCGGCCGACAATTTGCCATGATACTGTCGGACAATTCGATCAGATCGACCTGATCGACGTTCAAATCCATGCGGCCGGCCTCAATCTTGGCCAAATCAAGGATCTCGTTGATAAGATGCAAAAGATCCTGCCCGCCGTTATAAATAATCTGGGCCGATTCAACCTGCTCTTTGTCCAGGTTTTTCTTTTTGTTGGCCGTAAGATCCTGGGCCAGAATCAAAAGGCTGTTTAAGGGCGTGCGCAACTCATGGGACATGTTGGCCAGAAACTCGGACTTGTAACGGCTGGTGATTGTAAGCTCTCGGGCTTTTTGCTCCAAATTTTTCTGGATATCTTTTAGCTCCCTGTTTCGCAGCGAAATCATTTCCCGTTGTTCTTCAAGGTTGTGGGTCTTTTCTTCCAGCTCTTCATTGGTGACCTGCAGCTCTTCCTGCTGATTATTAAGTTCTTCCTCGGAAGCTTGCAGTTTCTGGGTCTGTTCTTCCAGCTCCTCGTTGGCGGCCCTGAGTTCCTCCTGCTGAGCCTGGAGCTCTTCGGCCTGTTGTTGCGAGGTTTCAAGGGTTTTTTGCAATTGCATGCGCGCCTGGACCGAACTGATGGCGATGGCGATGCTTTCCGAGATATCTTTTAAAAACAAAAGGTGTTGTTCATTGAATTCGTCGAATTTTCCGACTTCCATCACCGCTACAACGCTCTGGTTGTAAAGACAAGGAACAACCACAATGCTGGTGGGCTTTTTCCGGCCCAGTCCCGAGCTGACGGTCAGATAATCATCCGGCACATTGTTAATGACCATGGGTTTTTTGTCAGAAGCCACCTGGCCGATAAGTCCTTCGCCAATTTTAAATATATTTGAAACTTTTCCAGAGGTTTTATGGGCATAACCGGCTTCAAATTGATAATCACCTTTGTCGGTGCACACGTATAACGCTCCGACAAAAGCCTTAAGGTAATCGGCAACAAATGTCAAAATATTCTGGCATATCATATCCATGGG
>Ga0233431_1006771_pt1 | contig 10136 bp, 6 predicted proteins | sample SI_118_April2016_FD_179867 | JGI IMG/M metagenome (GOLD analysis project Ga0233431, IMG submission 179867) | Seawater microbial communities from Saanich Inlet, British Columbia, Canada - SI_118_April2016_200_MG | ecosystem: Environmental > Aquatic > Marine > Inlet | place: Canada: British...
AATACCATTTCCGTCATCATCCTTTCCATTCCAAAGACCAAACCTCTCGGCAAACGTAGCAACGGTAATATCAACTTCTTCACCATAGACATCCACAACTTCGCCAAGATCAAACATCGTCGTCGAATCAACGACAGTAACATTTCTGCCGCTACCACCATAAGGTATGTTGTCATTTTTCTTCCCTTCCTTCTTGGCAAAAAGATTCATCATCTGTATCACCTCAGTATAGTAGTCATAGCTGTGCCATCTACTACCACTATTACCATTAGAGTCACCAGTATTAGGAAATTGAGCAGGCAAGAAATTGAAACACGCGTCCACATAGATATTGTCCACATCCTCAAACTCTCGTCCTGCAGGAAGTTGGAACATTTCATTATGAGTCTCAAAATCTTCGTATTCCCCAGGATTATCCTCGTCCTCAACCATCAGCTTCTGCCCAGCAGGGAACTGATGGTCGTAAGCAATCTCACCAGAGATCTGATTAGCAATTGAAAGTGAAGTATATTCATCGTCGTAGTATTGAGATCCGCCTTCGTATTCAACAACAAGCCCACTAGCACCACGGCTAAAAGGCTCATAACTTCCAGCTACATCGAGCACAGGATAGGTAGCAAGCATTGAGAAACATCGATCATCATGAAGCATCGCAGAGCTATAGAAACAGCCTTTCAAGTCATTGCTTTTGTAAGCATCTGAATTGCTTTGCAAAGAATAGATAGGAGACAAATGTCCTATTTTGATCTCATCAGTCGTGAGAATCTGCCCACTATCGCCAGAATCAGTATCAAAATATCTCACCTTAAAATAACTATATTTGTCCCAATAATTTTTATCTTCATCTTTTCCACCACTTTTTTTGTTTCGAACATTCAAATTAAAACTTTGAACAGCATCATCCAACTCTTTTTGATTTCGAATCAAAGTTTGCCCACCATTCCCATGCTCAGAAGAAAGATAATAATACTTATCATCAATCTTGAGAAAGCCAGGAGCAAAAGGACTCAAGACGACAGGGTTGTCATCCTCATCCTGACCAACAGTCATAGCGGTAGCGACTCCAGCCTCAGGGGGTTCCTCTTCAAAAACGTATTCATAGAAAGAACACGGCTTACACTCAATCAAAGGTGCTTCCGTTACAAAAGAGAAATATTTTTTGTCAGGCCAAGGCCAAGGTTGATCGGTGCCCTTCAAAACCATGGGGACTTCATCAATAGGCACCGTAACAGTAATGTCGTGATCCTTAACTAATTTTCTATTTAGCACAGGTGCCTTGTTTTTGTCCTGCAAAACATCAGGAATAAGCTCAGATCCACTATGCTCTTTTATGCCCGTACTGATCCAGTAAGTCATATCTTCGATAGAAAGAATGATATCTCCCTCATCCAGATCCGCTACAGAACCAGGCCCACCATCAAGAGGACTATCATTATAAAACGCTGGATATCCATGCTCAGAATTCTTTTCGATCAACATACCAAAATCAAAAGCTTCTCCCATATTCATCCTGTTCTGAGCTTCAGCAGGCGACAAACCAATACCATTCACAGCCAAGTGATAAGTAGTCGCTCCAGTCGAAGCATTATCCGACCTAATGGAACGAGTCAAAACAGAATACTTACCCCCATCCTCATACATCGTTCCGAGATACGGGAAACATTGTTTCGGACTATTCAACGCATCCTCCGAAACACCATTGATATACATCTTGTCATCCAGAGCGGTGTAGTAGTTGTTGAAATAGATAGGACTAAACTCCAGAGGCTTTGTTCCACTCAAAAGATCAAAAGGATCCAAAGTCCCCCAATCAAAAACCTTGAAAGGTGGATACTTCTTTCCACATCCAACACCAAAGAAACCATTACATCTCGTGGCCCTATTTTTATAATCAACTTTTAACGAATCCAACCCAACCGTCCCAGAAACCTCAGAATTCGCTACTATGGGCAAATCCTCAGAAATCACACTCGCAAAATGATTTACCTTTTCCTCGATGGCATCATTCGCCGTCCGCAAGTACTGCTTGGTAAACTCATCCTTCATCGCAATCAATGCAGGCACAGAATCGATCCCTCCAGTCTCAGCCGCATAACGGAAAGTATAACGCGCAAAATCATTAGATTGCGCAATAGCTTTGTAAACAACCTGAGTGAAAGGAACATGATATTTCTCAATAATTTGTTTCGAATAAATATCCGGCAACTGATCAAAGTAAGAATCCCCATTAGCACTTCCCTGCATCGCATCCATCAATCTCTGGCCGGGATCAGGATCAACATCAGTCACCCCAGCAGCAGCCAGTCCCGCAGCCTCCTGAGCAAGAACCTCATCAGACGGATCCAACTTATCCAAAATCCCTCCCAAGTCATCAACCGCAGTCCCAGCGATATCTTCCGCCCAATGTTTGTTAAATCTCAAATAAGCCAAATCATCCATATTGGCCAAATAATTCTGATAAAGCTTGTAAGAGGTCTCGTTAACCCTCTTGTCCTCATCCATCAAATCTCCATAAAAGATCTTCCTATTAAACTCAGCATACTCATTCTCTCCAGTATGATAGAGATGATTCTTGTCAAAAAACTTCGCCAAGTCATTCAATTCCTCCAGACTCACAATGCTATCCCCATCAAAACTAGGCGCTCTCAATATTCCATGCCAAACTTCCATCTTTGGTTCCTTTACCAGATCATTCTTATCAAAGGACTCAGTCAACGGATTGAAAATATAATATTTATCATCAAAATCAGTCAGCGGAAACATAGAAACAAACCGATTCCCATTCTTATTCACAACAGGAAGCGGGATCTGCCCAACAAAAACAGCCCCAACCAACCTAGATGACACATTTTCGACCCCATTCTTGTACAAGTTCTCCAAAGCAGTGATGACATCAAGCAAACTGTCTGTCTCCGGGTCATAAGTCAAAGTCTTCACAATCGTTCTAGGCGAACTAACCTGCACATCCTCCGCATACCTCATTATCCTCTCAGAAATAGTATCCGTATCAATTAATTCAGAAGGATAATCCGCGATCAAACCTTCAAGCGCAATATTCTCTTCCAAAAGATCTTTCTCAACCACTAACGCCATGATATCAAACACCTCATCATCGTCAGACGCAGCAAAAGCTGTCTCCCCACTAATATCAAATCCCTCCCAAGCACTCGCCACATTCAAAAACGCCAAATTCTGCGTGAACAAAAGACAAAAGGATAGAAACCAAATAATAGGTTTCTTAAGCCGTTTTCCTTGAATGAGGGAGAAAAACTTCAAAGCTTATACATTAATGTATCTATACAACTTCAAAATATACCAAACATTCCCCCCTAAAAACAACAAGTTAAACCTGTTAGTCAGGCATTTCTGTTGACAGATGTGAAAGGGGGCTACTTGTAGCTTCAAATGCACCAACAATATGGTTGAAAAACACATTGCAAACACGATGTCATTTCAATGAATAAATATAAAAAAACCGCTCTGCCAGAGTGGAGAGCGGTTTTAGAAAACATAAAACTATTTTGATACAGCTCCATAACAACAAGTACCAGCACCATCTTCGCAATCAGCAACGTCGACACCTATAGCAGGGTCAGCTGATTTCACTGTCGCACACAACATATTAGCATTATCTTCCTTCTCAACCTTGGCAAAAACACCATAAAGCTTAGTAGCATCGCCGGCCCCATATATAGCCATTGAGTAACTTCCAGTACAGTCACCAACCTTCACGGAATCACCTGGATCCTGAGGAACAGTTCCTCCAGCAAAATATTCTTCAAAAAGACTAATGTCTGGAGGATTAGCAACGGGTAACTCAGGCGTCAAACATACATTTGTAACAGCAAGAAGTGCCGCTCTTTTTATTTTTGCGTCCTCAAGTCTCGCAGCTTCAAAAGATTGCACTATATTACTAACATCCGCCTGTCTCGCAGCATCTCTCGCTTTCTCAGGGGCACCCATAATACTTGGCAAGAAAACAACCGCCAAGATTCCAATGATCGTAATTACGATCAGGAGTTCAATCAGTGTGAACCCCAGTTTACTGAACCGATTTCTCATAGAAATAAGGTTAAAATATTTCAAATATATTAATAAGGTGAGGACCTTAACTAAAAGTATACATTTCAGAACAAAAACCGCAAGGAAAATTACAACGTCACATCCGACAACTGCATGATCGGCAACATCACAGCCGCCACAATCACACCCACAGAAACACCGATAAAAACCAAAATCATAGGCTCGAGGATTTTAGCGAGCCCATTAACAGTATCACTAACATTGTCCTCATAATAAGCTGCAACTTTTATCATAATCTCATCCAACTGCGCAGTTTTTTCACCGACTTCAACCATATTAACCAACATAGGAGGGAACAATTTGCTATCCGACAGATTCTCCGCAAGAGGGATACCTTGTTTGATATCCTCAGATGCCAACATGATTCTTCTTTTATAAACTTCATTACCAACTGAATTCGCAGTGATCTCCATAGTCTTAACAACAGGAACCCCGCTACTCATCAAATTAGAAAGCGATCTCGCAAACCTAGCGAGATAAGTCATCTGAAACAATTTTCCGAAAACAGGGGTCCCCAATTTAATTTTATCAATTATGTATTTTCCCTGATCTTTTTTACTTCCAATCACCAAAAACACAACCAATACAACCAGCCCAATGAACAAATAAACGCCATACTCTATCAAAAAATCACTTATCCCAATGACAATTCTAGTGACGAGTGGGAGTTCAGCCGCTTGCCTCTCAAACAATTGAGACAACTTCGGAATGATGAAAACCATCATCACGATAAGCACAACAATCAAAAGTACAATGATCGCAATCGGATACATCAACGCACTTTTTATCTTATGTTTAATATCCTGACGTCTCGCAATATCGACCGCCAAATTATCCAAAGTTTGATTCAACTGTCCGGCAGCTTCACCAGACTCAATCATACCAATTTCCATATCAGAAAACTCTTTGTCATGAAAAGTCATCGCCTCAGAAAGACTTTTACCTTCCTCAACTTTCTCCTGCAGATCTTTAATGACAATAAAAAGATGTGACTTCGCACTAACCTGTCCCATCAAAGATTTCAAAGACTTAATAACAGATACTCCAGCATTAATCATCACAGACAAAAGGTGAAAAAAGTTAGCTTTTTCATCAGCATCAATACCAGAATGTGAAAGCATATAACTATTCAATTTCCTAAACCATCTAGCCAAGAAAAACCCTTTATTATCAAACTCATACATATTCTCACCCCCAAGAAATTTCTTTCCTTTTTCACTAATAACCACGCTGTCGTCATCAATATTCAAAACAATAGGTGGCTTGCCAGTCTTTCTAGACTGTGCTGGTCCATTTGCTTGTTTATTTTTTCCCAATTTGAAGATTTCTTTGCCCGCGAAAACGAAATCCTTAGCTTGTTTCGGCATTAGTATCTAAATTATTTTGATCTTTGTTTTGGTTTTCAGTTGTCTCAGTCTCGGCCTCGGCAGGTACGACCTCAGCAGGCGCACCATCTGCAGCAGGCGCTTCCTCAGTAGAAGATTCCTTCGCTTTTTTCGAAGTCTTAGCTTCTTCAAACTCACCTTTTTTCGAAACACGATAAACTTCCTCAAGACTAGTATTGCCCTGAAGAGCTTTCAAAATACCATCCTGCTCAAGAGTCAACATTCCATTCTCAAGAGCAATATCTTGGATATCCAAAGTAGACATTTGAGTAAAAATACCTTTTCTAATTTTATTATCGACTCTCAAAACTTCATAAAGACCAACTCTCCCATGATATCCAGTCTTATTACATTCTGCGCACCCAGCTCCTTTGTAAAACTTCATTCCTTCAACCAACGCAGGATCTATCTCTCCTTCCAAATTAGCCTTACTCAAAATAAGTTTGATTCCATCGATAGTGTCAGCATCAACGGTGTCCTCAACTTTACAGTGCTCACAAATTTTTCTAACCAACCTTTGTGCAATCACAAGCTCCAAAGTCGATGAAAGTAAGTACGGCGCGATTCCCATATTCAAAATACGAGTAACCGTCTCGACCGCACTATTTGTATGCAAAGTAGAGAGTACCAAGTGACCTGTCAACGCAGCTTCAATAGCGGTGTTGCCAGTCTCTTTGTCACGGATTTCCCCGACCATTATGATGTCGGGATCCTGCCTCAAAGCTGACCTCATCCCAGAAGCAAAAGTATATTTGATGCTAGGATGAACCTGGCTTTGATTAAGACCATCTATTTGGATTTCGACTGGATCTTCGATAGTAAGAATATTAACTCCATCCGCATTCAGCCTAGTCAAAGCTGAATAAAGTGTGGTTGTTTTACCAGATCCAGTAGGTCCTGTATTTAGGATAATTCCATTCGGTGCTTTTAATGCTTCTTCAATATTTTTCAAAGCTCTTCCACCAATCCCAAGCTCAGGAAGATCAGGAATATCTCTCGACTTATCTTGGATACGCATAACGATTTTTTCACCGTTCACAGTCGGCATAGTCGAAACACGGAGATCCATCTCCCTTCCTTCTTTTGTAGTAACTTCAGTACGACCATCTTGCGGAACTCGTTGCTCGTCGATCTTTAGATTCGACATAATTTTGATCCTAGAAACAACAGCCGGATGCAAGTTGGTTGGATACTCAACAATATGCTGAAGCACACCATCGATCCTGAAACGAAGTCGAACTTTGTTTTCCTCAGGTTCCATGTGAATATCACTAGATCTCATATCCAAAGCGAGACTTATCGAAATCATCACAAGCTGCGGAATATTCGCAGCAATAATAGTTTCTTGCAGTTGTTTTAATTTTGGGTTTGCAAGCGCAGCCTTTGGTGCAACTTTTGCAGCAGTCGCCGCTGGAGCAGCCGGAGTCGGCGCTGGAGCTTGTGCTGCTGGAACCGAAGCCGGTTTTGCGGGAGCGGCAACTTGAGCCGCTGGTTTTGCAACTGCCGGAACAGCCGCAGGCTTTGCAGCTTTTTCATCTTGTGTCTGATTTTGAGTTCCTTCGTCTGTCATTTAATTAAATATTTTGATAATAAGCATTAATCTTCACAGAAAAATTAATTGTATTGTTAGTTGTTTCTTCATTCTCACTAAAACTCATATGGATAGATTCAATGTCCATCAAACGGACTTCATCCACGAGTGAGCCAGACTTCTCAATGTACTGCAAAAACTTCGTGAAATTCTCCTCCGAACTAGAAATAGTCATCCTAACCGGCAAATATTTATACGCTTCATCTTCAGTAATTTGAATGTCTTGATACTCAATATTCGAAATCAAAAACGGATTATTTTTGCTATCAGTAGCATTCTCAAATTGATCAAAAGATCGAGTAAGTTCGGTGTAATTATTCTGAGCAGGGAAGACTTCTTTCAAACTAGAGTCGATCTCATCAGTTAATTCATCAAACACAGCTTTTTGATTTTGATAGTTGCTGCTTTCACTTATTTTTTTCGATTTCAAGATTTCAACATTAGCCTCATTCGCAGCAACAGCCTCTTTATACAAACTGTAATCAACCCACTTAAAATACGAATAAGCAACAATCAACCCACCAAAAACCACGCACAAAATTGCATAGAAGGTAATACTTTTCTTCTGTCTGTTTACAACGTCTTTATAACTTTCTTTTTCTGGCATAGTTTATTAATTAATTTTCTTCAGGTGAAACTTCATCTTCCTCAGAAACCCCACTAATAGAAGGTCCATTAACAGAAACACCGGTTTCAATATTAAGGAAATCGGGCAAAGCATCTGGATCAATTTGATCGTCAAGCTCTTCAAGATTCTCTTCTTGTAGGCCCACGTTCAGCCTAATTGTAGAAGTGTATCCTTCACCAGGCTCGCCACTCTTTGTGAACGAACTCATTTCCACTCCCTCGAAATAAGGGCTTCCGTTCAATTCATCTATTAAATTTGTAATCATAGTAAAGTTAGTAGTGTCATATCTCTTCGTGACACCAGTGATCATTATCTCGTTTGTCGAAGCATCGAAGTCATAACTTGTATATTGGATTCCTCCCACCGCATCGAAATATCCTGCGCTAAAGTATTCGTCAACAGAAGTTGTCTCAAGCTCGATTTGATTAATTACATCCGACCAACTTATTCGTTTATCCTTGATTCTCTGAATCAAACTAAGCTCGTTTTCAACCAACATATTAATCTGTTTTATCAAAGCAACCATCTCATGATCAGTCAAAGCTGCAATGTCAGTCGATACCAACAAATCAATCAAATCAGGATTATGTACAAGTTGTATAGTTTGTTTGTAGATCTTGTGATTTCTTTTATCATCCAAAGATTCGCTATCCACCAATCCGTCTATTTTTTCCTCCAAAGACGCAGTCAGCAACGAAGCAAAAATCGACTCAAATTCAGATTCATCCTCTATAGATAAATCCAACAGAACGATTCCAAGATTTCCAATGAGTTTCTCAGCAGCATTCCCAAAAGCATCTTCAATTTTCAACCTCAAATCCGCCATTTTTTCAACAGCACTAATTTTGTCTGCTTGAGACATGGTTGTGTTCCACTTGATATAGTAATTCCTTAGATATTCATCTCCATAGTAAGTAATCTGATTCAAATAAAATTTCCCCTGCAAAAATTTATAAACATTCAATTCAGTCTGCAGCTCTTTGACGTCATCATTTGTCTCACCAAGCTGATTCAAAACAGACGGGATCTTGAAAGCATTAGTCGCAAAATCCAGGGTGTTTGTGATCTGACTAGTGAAGAAAATCACCGCAATCAATCCAAGTGCTACCAAGAAAGCAAAAAGAGACTTCAAAACATATAGAAGAATACTTTTTGGCGGCTCAATCGATTCGAGTAGAGACTCATCAAATTCAGGCGCTTCCTCTAGGATACGATCATCTTGAGGATTCGTTTGTGACTCAACAGTACTATCCAAAAGACTTGAATATGCCTTGTCGTCACCGCTTTTAGCCGATTTATCGCCTTTGATCTTCCCAAGAAACGAGCCTACTAGATTTTTCTTTGGCTCTTCAGGTGTCTCGGGCGTGAGTTCCTTCGGTGCGGCAACAGGCTTGTCTGCAACAGGCATAGCCGTTGCAGAATCTGCAGCAGCTCCATCGTCAGATTTGCCAACATGAAAAGGCAATTTATCCTTCAGCTTACCGAAGAAAGAACTTTTTTCTTTTGGTTTTTGTAGTTGTTTTGCTGTTAACACCTTTTGTTTTTAATTTATTCGAATTTATCTAGATATTATATCAAATTTTAACCTGTTCGTAAAGGGTGATTAACCTGAAAACCACAAAAAACAGGCCGAACCCCATAAAGAGGTTCAACCTGTCATCTAATCTTAGCCTAATGGGCGGGTAAGCCCACGAGAAATCTATTGCAATTCAACACTTGCTCCAGATTCTTCAATCTTTTTCTTCAATTCTTCAGCTTCAGCAGCATCAACACCTTCTTTGATAGCTTTAGGTGCTCCATCAACTAGATCTTTTGCCTCTTTTAGACCAAGACCAGTGATTTCTTTAACTACTTTGATAACTGCGATCTTGTTACCACCAGCGCCAGTAAGAACTACGTCCTTTTTACCTCCGCTAGCATCAGCTTCAGCTTCGCCTCCTCCAGTAGCACCTCCTGCCATCATCATTGGAGCAGAAGCAGATACACCGAATTTTTCTTCTAGAGCTTTCACTAGGTTAGCAAGCTCAAGAACTGGAAGTTTCTCAACAAGATCCATGATCTTTTGAGCATCTTTGCCGAGTTCCACTGTCTGTTCAGCCACCGGTTCTGGTGTCTTTTCAGCAGCAGGAGCAGCAGGAGCCTCTTCCTTAGGCTCTTCTTTTGGTTCCTCCTTTGCAGCAGGCGCTTCAGCGCCCTTTTCTTCCCCCTCTGCCGGAGCTTCCTCTTTTTTCTCCTCTGGAGCCGCTTCTTCAGCCTTAGTCTCTTCTTCCTTTACGTCATCTTTTTTAGCGTCATCATCAGCCATAATAATTTTGGTTAAATATATATGATTATTTTTTAGCTATTGCATCAAGTGCACGAACAAATCCTCCAAGAGTATTGTTCAACGCACCATGGAAACCTGATATAGGTGATTTCAATACATAAACAAGCTTTGTCAGAAGTTCTT
>Ga0233431_1006776_pt1 | contig 10130 bp, 6 predicted proteins | sample SI_118_April2016_FD_179867 | JGI IMG/M metagenome (GOLD analysis project Ga0233431, IMG submission 179867) | Seawater microbial communities from Saanich Inlet, British Columbia, Canada - SI_118_April2016_200_MG | ecosystem: Environmental > Aquatic > Marine > Inlet | place: Canada: British...
CTGTTCACAACCACTACAAGCGGATTAACACCAAAGTGGATATGGAAGGGGTCGAGATTGAAAAGAGCAATATCCTGCTCATCGGGCCCACGGGTTCAGGAAAAACCCTTTTGGCCCAGACCCTTGCCAGGATACTGAAAGTACCCTTTACCATTGCGGATGCCACGACGCTCACGGAAGCCGGCTATGTGGGTGAAGACGTTGAAAATATTATCTTGAACCTGGTCCAGATGGCGGACTACGATGTGGAGTCGGCATGTAAAGGCATCGTTTACATTGATGAAATAGACAAGATCGCACGAAAGTCGGATAGTCCATCCATTACGCGTGATGTCTCAGGCGAGGGAGTGCAGCAGGCGCTCTTGAAAATTATTGAGGGCACGTTGGCAAATGTTCCGCCCAAAGGCGGGAGAAAGCACCCGCAGCAGGATTTCGTCAAAGTGGATACCAGCAACATTCTTTTCATCTGCGGCGGAACCTTCAACGGCATGGACCGGATCATCCGAAATCGCATCGGCAGTAAATTGATGGGATTCGAGGCCGACATCAAGGGGAAGGGCGACGTGGACATCAATAAAGTCATGGGCCTTGTCCAACCGGAAGATTTGATCAAGTTCGGTTTGATTCCCGAGTTCATCGGCCGGATCCCCATCGTAACCACTTTAAGTGAACTGAGTCTGGATGCGCTTGTCCGTATTCTCACGGAGCCCAAAAATGCTTTGACCAAACAGTATAAAAAGCTGTTCGAACTGGAAGATGTGGATCTGAAATTTACGGATGAGGTCTTGACGGCCGTGGCGGAAGCGGCGCTCAAACGGAAGTCCGGGGCCAGGGGTTTGCGGGCGATTCTTGAGTCGATCATGTTGGAAATCATGTACGACATCCCGTCTGTCCCGGAAATTCGGGAATGCATCATTAACGAAGAGGTGATCACCAAAGGTGAACCTCCCCTGCTATTATACGAAAACCAAGCAAAATTTGGATAAAAAAATGTTGAATGCTATGGATAAAAAATTGTTAGATGAAACCGGTATTGATGAGAAATTTTACTACCCCCTTCTCCCTTTGAGAGATGTGGTGGTTTTCCCCAACGTGGTCGTGCCCCTTTTCGTGGGGCGCAAAAAATCCATTAGGGCGCTTGAGTATGCGCTCTCCCATGAAAAAGAGGTTTTCCTCTCAGCCCAGGCGGATGCCGGCGTGGATGACCCCACACCCAAGGATATCTATTCCTTTGGTACATTGGGTACGGTTCTTCAGTTGCTCAAACTGCCCGACGGCACCGTAAAAGCCCTCATTGAAGGGAAAGAGCGCGGCAAGATCGATAATTTCATGGATAAACAGGGCTTCTTCATGGTGGAAATCAGTAAATGTGAGGAGCCTGTTGTTTCGGATCTGGAAACGGAAGCCCTGGTGAGAAGTATCGGAACCAGCTTTGAAGAGTATGCCAAACTGAATACAAAGATCGGCAAAGAAATCGTTTCCGCCGTGACCGCCATCGAAGACCCCGGACGTCTGGCCGATACCATCGCCGGTCATCTCGCATTGAAAGTTGCGGAAAAACAGGGAATCCTCGAAACCATCGACCCCAACAAACGGCTTGAACGGCTCTATGGTGAGCTGGAAAACGAAGTGGATATCCTCCGCCTCGAACAGCGGCTGCGGACCCGGGTCAAGAAGCAGATGGAGAAGACCCAGAAAGATTACTATCTCAATGAGCAGATTCGCGCTATCCAGAAGGAGATGGGGGCCAAGGACGACTTCAAAGCTGAACTTGCCGATCTGGAAAAGAAAATCAAGCGAAAAAGGGTTTCCAAGGAGGCCCATCAGCGGATAAGACAGGAATTCAAAAAACTTAAGATGATGTCCCCCATGTCCGCGGAAGCCGCCGTGGTGCGGAATTATATTGATTGGATCATTGATTTGCCATGGTTCGACAAGAGCCGGAAGAAATTTGACATTGCAGATGCGGAAGTCATCTTGAATGAGGACCATTACGGGCTCGAAAAACCGAAAGAGCGGATTCTGGAATATCTGGCCGTTCAGCGCCTGACCAAGAAAATGAGAGGTCCCATTCTCTGCCTGGTGGGCCCCCCCGGGGTCGGCAAAACGTCATTGGCCAAATCGGTTGCCCGGGCCACCGGAAGAAAGTATGTGCGCCTTTCCCTCGGAGGGGTTCGAGATGAGGCCGAAATCAGGGGCCACAGGCGAACCTATATCGGGGCAATGCCGGGAAAGATCATTCAGTTTTTGAAAAAGGCAAAGTCCAACAATCCTGTGTTTTGTCTGGATGAAGTGGACAAGATGAGTACTGATTTCAGGGGTGATCCATCCGCTGCACTGCTGGAGGTTCTTGATCCGGAGCAGAATGTGGCCTTTAATGACCATTACCTGGATCTTGATTATGATCTCTCGGACGTTTTTTTTATTACCACCGCCAATAACCTGTATAATATCCCGATCCCCCTGCAGGACAGGATGGAAATTATCCGATTGGCCGGCTATACGGAAATTGAGAAATTAAATATCGCAAAACAGTTTCTGGTCAAGAAACAGATTGAACTAAACGGGCTTCAGGCTGAAAACATCGCTTTTACCGACAAGGCTATTTTGACGATTATCCGAACCTATACCAGTGAGGCGGGCGTCAGGAACCTTGAACGCGAGATTTCGTCCATTTGCCGAAAAGTGGCCAAAGAAGTCGTGCTCAATGGCGAAAGCACCCGGATCAACATCGGGGCCCAGTCCATTCAGAAGTATCTGGGTGTGCCCAAATACCGTTATGGCAGGACAGAAGAGAAAGATATTATTGGGCTTACCACGGGCCTGGCATGGACGGATGTGGGGGGAGAACTGCTGCAGACTGAAGTGACGGTCATGCCGGGAAAGGGCCAGCTATCCCTCACCGGTAAATTGGGTGAGGTTATGCAGGAATCGGCTCAAGCCGCCTTGAGTTATGTTCGATCAAAGGCGAGAGCCCTCAAGTTGCCCGATGACTTTTATGAAAAAATCGATATCCATGTGCATGTCCCCGAAGGTGCCATCCCCAAGGACGGGCCGTCGGCAGGCGTTACGCTGGCGACTTCCATTGTATCGGCTTTAACGCGGTATCCTGTTCGTTGCAGCCTCGCCATGACGGGAGAAATAACGCTCCGTGGAAGGGTCCTTCCCATCGGCGGTCTCAAAGAGAAGATCATGGCCGCTCACCGGGGCGGGGTTACGAAGGTTCTGATCCCCATGGACAACAAGAAGGACATTGCCGATATCCCCAAAAAGATATTGCGGAAGGTGGAGTTGGTTCCTGTTGAGCATGTGGATGAGGTTTTGAAAGAAGCGCTGATACTGGAAGATGATCAGGAACTGTTTGCGCCTGAAGGGGATATTCAGCCCTTTTGCTTCACCGATCTCACCAAATCTGAAAAAGGAGCTGAAGCGGCAGTTACTGCCCATTAGATGCGGCTTTTTTCTTGACAGCAACATGGAAAACTGATAGTCGTACCTGACTGAGCTTTTGGTTCAGGCGGGTAGCTCAGTGGGAGAGCATCGGCCTTACAAGCCGAGGGTCACGGGTTCAAATCCCGTTCCGCCTACCAGTTTTTTTCTGGTGGCATTAAAATGGTTTCAACCGGCTGCTTATTGGCGGCCGTTTTGGATAACACGGGGGCGTAGTTCAGTTCTGGTTAGAACGCCGGCCTGTCACGCCGGAGGTCGCGAGTTCGAGTCTCGTCGTCCCCGCCAGTAAATTCAAGCACTTAGCCTAAAAACTAAGTGCTTTTTTTTGTCTTTTTTCAAAATTTATAAATTTTTTATAAATGGAGAGGTTTTCCAACTTTTCTGTGAATATCAGGGAATCATGCACCTCTCCAAGCCTTCCATAACCAATAAACCAGGGAATGTCGGGGAATGAAAGCCCTGATTTCACCACTTCTGCCTAAAATGAAGATTCCTTGAGCCAGCAGAAAGAAACAGTCCAGCACACGTCTTAAAGCCTCTCAACCCAAAAATTTATAAATGCCATTTATAAATTCTGCCGGACTAATTCTTTCAAGTCATCAATCCGTTTATTAACAGGCGATGGCTTACAGATATTCTTCCACAGCAATCACTTCTGTAAGAGGTTTTTGTTATTGCTTTTTTGTTTTTGGTTATCGGATTAGCGTGAATTTGTCATGTTTGGTTTATATCCCGGAGGGATGTGGGCATATAGCCGGTGGTTTCAACCACCGGTAGGATACATTTATGAATGAGTCCTAAAGGGACGACGTTGAAGAATACGCCGTCCTTTCAGGACTTGAAAATTTTGATCCTTATTCCGGTGGTTTCAACCACCGGCTATACGACTTTACCCCTCCGGGGCAGTTATCACGTTAATCTGCGATGAGCAAGAAAATTTCGTGATGCGTTTCCACATCTTTCAAGTATTGTGAAATTCTATATGAAGCTGTGACGAATCCTGCGTGATGGTGAACGGCTTCAAAGAAATCGCAAAGAATTGGGCGAAAAGGTTTTTCAAAGACGTCTGAACAGGCTGAAAAAGAGATTAGAGAAGTTAGTAAACTGGCCTGATCCGGATGATATTTTGCAAGGAATCATTAAAAAGGTGAAAAGACAGCAACCGCGTATCACAGCCGGCTGGCCCAAGAAAACCGCGCCGTAGGATCGATGCTCGGGGCAATGCTGAAAAACTCCCAGTCCTTTTTAACCAAGCATTGAAGTTCCGACATCTGACATCCGACAGCTGTCGTAATGGTGGACGTAGGCAACTTGTAAACTTGTTTCGGTCTCGCGCAGAGGCGCCAAGGCGCTAAGAAAGGGCACGGATGATTCGGAGGGTTTCGAAGAGGATGGGTTTGGATAAGTAAGGTGCACCATATTTCCGTTAAGCGAGACGATTCATGAGTTTGTTATAGTCCTCGTGGATGCCAATCCAAAACCAGACAACATTTTTTTTCTCACGCCACGCAATGGCGCGGTAATGGTAACCGACATCAACCGTCCAGACGTTCCCTTTAGGGGCAAAACCCAGGGATGGATGGAAAGGATTCGATCGGAAGAGGGCGAATTTTTTGTCGGCGAGTTCCTGGATCTCTTTCGGGAGTTTTTTGTAGCATTTCCAGAATGATGGGTGAGTATAAGAAGCTATTTCCATCGCTCGCATCTGCCGGTTCGAAAGTCCTCTTTCACCTGATGCAGCAAACGGACTCCCTGACCTTCGCCGGAAAAGTCTTCTTCTAATTCGCGATCCCAATCGCGTTTGTCCATATCGATGAGCCACTGTAGCAATTGGCCCCTTTTATCTGGCGGCAACGACAAAATCTCTTTTCTGATTTGGGTCTCTGTGGCCATGGAATCATTCATGGTTCTTTATCCTCCGATCACGATTACCAATCAAATTTACAGCCAAGATAACGCTGTGTCAATGAAGAAAATGCGTGGACAGCCCTGAAGCACGTATACCCCGCAACTTGTTATATTGCATTCCTCGATGAAATTTTTCCAATCTGATGGTCCCTTCTGTTACAAAGGGGGTCTGGGGGACGTCCGGGGATCGGAGGACGGATGTCCGAGGTCGGAGGTCGGATGTCAGAGGTCCGAGGTCAGATGTCAGAGGTCCGAGGTCAGAAATCCGATGTTGGAGGTCGGATTTATTGGAATGGGGAGAGAGTGTGACCGAGCAGATAAGGTCGGCGAAGGATCTTCGCGTGTATAAGGGAGCCTACGCCTTGTCGATGGAGATTCGAATTGAGCAAGGCCTGGCCTGCTGAGGAAAAATACGCGTTGACGGAACAAATCAGACGGGCGTCAAGATCGGTCTGTGCAAACTTGAGAGAGGCTTGGGCAAAACGTAGATATGAGGCACATTTCGTCAGCAAGTTGACGGATGCCGACGGGGAAAACGGTGAGACCGACACGTGGTTGGACTACGCTTTGGATTGCAAATACCTGCACGCTGGAGATCACAGCTGGCTGGCCGAAGAAAACCGCGCCGTAGGATCGATGCTCGGGGCAATGCTGAAAAACCCCCAGTTTTTTTTAACCAAGCATTGAAGTTCCGACATCCGACTATTAACAGGCGATGGCTTACAGACATTCTTCCATAGCAATCAATTCTGTGAGAGGTTTTTGTTGTTGCTTTTTTGTTTTTTCAGAAAACAAGAGTCTTCGCAAAAGGGCATGATGGCGGGAGTTTGGCACCCATAACCCGTGTAACTTTTGTTGTAGGCATCAGAAGCTTGGGCCAGGATCTCCGTTTCTCTGATTACTTGTTTTCCGCTTTTTGGGCGGTTTTTCAATGCCCAGGATTTGAGACCTGCGATTGCAATATCGTACGGTAGGCCAAGCCTTTTGAAATGTACCGCCAATCGAAAACAGGAAACCCTCTGATACCTAAATACACCTTTATCGAGGATCTTTCTTGCGCAGGGAGGCAAAGCATAAGAACGTAACAGCTTATTCCTAGATTTCGGAGCTGTTTCTCGAAACGGCGCTGTAAGGGATAGATCGTTCAGTTCAATGATTTCATCAAGTGCTTGTTCTGTAACTCTCTGAACCGATTTAAGGAGAGCCCACTGATCAGGGAAAGGATTGAATGTTGCCGGATCGACAAATACTGTCTTCCCGAGTGGAACCAAGGCTCCGAACAAAGGGGCGTTTATGTAATTCCCATAATGTACGTCCGTATCAAGGCAATTCTGCTTCGGGAAAATCTCCGTATCAGGCCTATCGATTTCTTCCAGGATGAAATGCGCAACCAAACGGGCTTTTGACGCAAGAACAAGCCTTTCTTCAAAGAAAATCCATACATGATATCCTTTTTGCTTGCTTCTTTCTATGTATGCCAAAATACCATAATGTTTGGCCCTTGTGATAAAGTCTATCACTGTAAAACGGTCTTCTGTATCGAAATCAACGACGACGGCGCTGGTGCGGTCCTTGACAAGAAGATATACCCCATATGGTTTTAGACCCATGAGATGGTTCAACAACACATTCTTGGAAACCCTTTCTTTTGCTTGATACGCCCGGCCTGTTTCAGGATCATAGGTCCCGTAAACATTTGTGAGCCCTGAGAAAAAGCTGCGGTAAATGTCGATTTTCGCGATTGCACTTCGCTTATGTTTGATTGACATGATTCCCTCCTACCCCGCGCGTTGATTTTATAATTATGTTAATGATATCATATTCACTTCGAGTAATGCCTATGCGGCTTTGAATCGTTTAATGTTGAGTTGAGAGCTATGACCACGAAATTCAGTTAGCACATAGACATTTCAAACAGTTAGACGATCAAATGTGCTATACTTTATCATAAATTTTAGCGTAAGGCATACAAAAAGCCTTTGATGTTCGCGATAAGAAATTTTAATATAACATGTTTATTCCATTGAACATATCTATAAAATTGTCCGATCGCCCTATCGATAAAAAGGTGTTGCCATGGTGTGGCATTTCTGATAATGTATTGCACGATATGAAGGCTTTCGCTTCTAGCTGCAATACCTTATCGGGGGGCCATTATGACAACTATCCTTCCACCAAGACAAAATTTGATTTCCCTTTTCACACAAGCACCTTGTTGGATGATCAAACCCCTGGCAACCGAAATGCAATACTCCATTCCGTCGGTCCGTCGGTTTCTGGCCGAAACCAGGTACTACAGCAGTTTCACACACAATGGAGGGTGGTACACCCTTCGTTCGATTCCGAAATTTGGAAGAAACGGATTGTGGTTTTACCGCAATATCGGTTTCTCCCGTGCAGGGACTCTCACCAAAACTCTTGTTGCACTGATCAGCGGAAGTTCGGCCGGCATGAATGCGGAGATGCTGGGGGATTCTCTCCGATGCCGTTGCCATGGAGTACTGGCGAAACTCTGGCGCCAGGGCAAAATCACGCGAGAGAAAGTAGGGCGATGTCAGTTTTATTTTGCTGCCGATCCCCACAAGTCAGCCAGTCAGCGACAGGCGCTGGCTGCGCAGCATCCCCCGGAGGTAACTTTTTCATCAGAGATGGCAGTCCTGATTCTGGCAGAGTTTATCCGGAGCCCGGATTCAAGCTTCGAGCAGTTGGCCGAAAAAATCTCCCGAATCAAAAATGTAACAGTGAATCCGCAACAAATCGAACGGCTCTTCGATCAACACGGTCTAAAAAAAACGACGCAGGCTGCGGCGCCCGTGCGCTGAAAGCTTTGAACATCACACTTAGTCAACTGTTGACGGATACATCGCCTGCAGCATTGTTTCCACAACCTCCGGTTATCCGGTTTATTCCTTCAATGGAACAATGTTCCTGCGGGGCCAGGCTCCTGGTGCAGAAGACCCGGAAAAAGAAGGTATGGAGAATGACCGGTCCCGTGATCGCCCATGAAACGGTCAGAAAATGCCCTGACTGCGGTGTTGTTGTGGACTCTAATACGCTGCGTCAACTGGTTCCATTCCGATCAAACGTGGCATATGATGTGATGGTCTTTGTTGGACGATCCATGTATCAGAGGCATAAAACCACCGAGGAAATACGTGCCGAACTGGCCATTCGAAACGTGCACTTGTGCGCTTCGGAAATTGATTATCTGGGGCATAAGTTCATTCTGTATCTGGCCCGTGCTCACCGGCAGACAATACCACAAATTCGAGAGAACATGGCGCTTTCCGGCGGCTATATCCTCCATCTGGATGCAACGCACGCGGGTGATGCCCCCGCTTTGATGACAGGCCTTGACGGTCTCAGCAAGATCGTACTGGCCAATATCAAAATCCCAACGGAACACTCCGATCATATTATCCCTTTTCTGAAGGACATTAAGGATATTTATGGGATACCGAGAGCCTGCGTACATGACATGGGATACGGGATATGCAAAGCGGTTAAAGAGGTCTTTCCCGGTGTGCCGGATTTTATTTGTCACTTTCATTTTCTGCGCGACATTGGCAAAGACATTCTCGATCCGGCGTATGGAAAGCTGAGAAATCGATTGAGGTCCCACTCAATCACTACAAAATTATGCGCTTTGGTGCGGGAAATACGCCAGGCCGCCTGTGAGCAATCTTCAGATCCAACGGGATTGGCAAAAGCGATCCTGAATGTTAAGCAAGAAACGCCGCTCCTGCCACTTCTATCTGCATACGGGCTGGCCCTGTGGGCATTACATGGCAAACAGAGAGGTGATGGTTACGGTTTTCCTTTTGACCGGCCCCTGTTGAGTTTTGCCGAGCGCCTGCTGGAACTGGAACAGCAGATGCCCCGCCTAATAAAATTGTCAAAGAACGACGAGCCCAACAATATTCAATATCTGTACAAGTTGTATTGGGCAGCAGCTGAAGTTGCCGAAGATCCCGAGATTAGAAGTTTGGTTGATGAAATCCAATGGCGCAGTGCTACGTTTGATTCACTTCGCAAGGCCATGCGTATCGCTTTACCCGGCGGGGCCAACGGACTCAATGATGAAGGCACCCGTAACATGACCAGTATTCGTAAAGGCGTCATGCGATTCCGAACGCGGCTTGATCAAAATCGAAAACTCGCTTCCGACGCACTCTGCGTCAAAATGGCAAAACAGATCGACAAGTATCTGGAGCAACTTTTTAACGATCCAATTGAAGTGGATACCCCGTCTGGATCAGTGCTTCTATATCCTCAACGCACAAACAACATACTCGAGCATTTCTTCAGAGAACTGAGCCGCAAAAACCGCCGGAAGACAGGCAACAACTCAAAACAACGCATGCTAAAAAATATGCTGGCTGATACGCCGTTGGTAAAAAACCTCGAAAATCCCGATTACATGGCGTTGCTTTTAAATGGTAAAGCGGACCTGGAGGAGCTTTTTGCCAGCATGGCTCCCACTTTTTTAAAGGGCGAGATCGAACTCCAATCCGGGGTAGATCGTATCCTTCCCGGGTTTCGAAAAATCGTAAAACTTCCGGCATTGCCGGACCATTTTATTAAGCTGGCGACCAACGAAAATTTATGCCGAGCGGCTTGATCCAACTGAATTTTGTGGTCATAGGTTGAGAGTGTGTTTGGCATCAAGCTTTTGTCGATTGTTTTATCCGTAACGACAAATAAGTTGAAAAGTTCCGTTAAATGATCTGCCAGCTGAGCGGGCGTACAATTCAAAATAGTGGCAGGTAAAA
>Ga0233431_1006781_pt1 | contig 10125 bp, 6 predicted proteins | sample SI_118_April2016_FD_179867 | JGI IMG/M metagenome (GOLD analysis project Ga0233431, IMG submission 179867) | Seawater microbial communities from Saanich Inlet, British Columbia, Canada - SI_118_April2016_200_MG | ecosystem: Environmental > Aquatic > Marine > Inlet | place: Canada: British...
TTGTTTTTTTCATCGCCTTTCCAATAAGCTCCAGCAATCGAAGTCAGTTTGAAAACACCCACGCGTCCAGTCGATTCAACGTGAGGCCCTCGACACATGTCGACGAACATAATTTTCTCATCAGCCGGCCTAACATTTTCATAAAAATCAATTTCTTTTTCACCATCTTCGAGAAGATCACAAGCCATCTCAGCTTTATAAATTTCACCAGCTTTTTTCAGCATCTTAATAGACTCGTTAATTGGCTCTGAGCGCTTAACGAATTTTTGATTCTGCTTGAAAATTTGTTTCATTTTTTTCTCAATCAATGGCAGATCCTCAGGAATCAACGTTCGTGGTAAATCAAAGTCATAATAAAATCCATTTTCAATTGAAGGTCCTATTGCGAGTTTAGCCTCCGGAAACATTTCCAAAACAGCCTGTGCAAGCACATGAGAACATGAATGCCTCATTGCTTCTACATCAATTTTTTGTTCAGATTTTTTTGCCATTGTATAATTTGTTAAGTTTTGCCTGTGCATACAACGCACTGTGCGACCACAAGCCTACTATGAAAATAACCAAACTTCAACTCAATTCGTTCCGTAATTACGCTTCAAAAGAGCTAGAATTCGACACATCAAAAACAAACATTCTGATCACGGGCGAAAACGGAAAAGGCAAAACGAATATACTTGAAGCAGTTTACTTGCTCTCAGTCGGAAAGGCTTTTCGCAGCGCGCATCAAGAAGATTTGATTAAATGGGGGATGGATTATTTCACCGTAAAAGGCGACGTCCAAACAGACGATTCTCATCCAGAAGATATCGCGAAATTTGAAGTCGGATTTTCGACATATCCGCGCAAAATAAAAAGTTTCCGTATCAACGATGTTAAAAAAAATCACGCAGAATATTTGGGTGAATTCGTCACAGTTTTATTCCATCCAAAAGATTTGAATATGCTCTACCTTGAGCCAAGTCTGCGACGTAAGTATCTCAATCTTTTGCTGAGCCAAACAGATAAATATTATTTTGAAGCACTGTCCAAATACACAAAAACCTTGAAACAAAGGAACGCCCTCCTCGACGAAATCCAGGACGGTAATCGCTCAAGAAATGATTTGGGAACTTGGGACGAAAAGATCGTAGAGTCAGGCACTGTTTTGATAGAAAAACGAAAAGAACTAATTGAATATTTGAACGGAAAACTACAACCTCTATATAGAAAAATCTCAGGCAAAAAAGAGACCTTGGAAATAAAATACAAAACCCCAATTCAAGATACAGATTTATACCTTCAAAAACTCAGACTAAAACACGACAAAGACATTCGCTACGGAACAACGTCGGTAGGTCCACACAGGGACGACATCAAATTCATCCTAGAAGGAAAACCGATCGAAGAATTCGCATCGCGTGGCGAATTTCGCACAATCCTCATCGCCCTGAAGATTGCAGAAATAAGCTACATAAAGCTCAAGCGCAAATTCTACCCAGTCCTACTCCTAGATGACGTATTCTCGGAATTAGACGAAAACAGGCAATTTCACTTACTCAAAGCTATAGAATCTTGCCAAACAATAATCACCACAACAGAAAAACCTCCAAAACCGCTTGAAGAAGCGAAAACTCAAGAAATCAAAATTTGAAATGCCAGTCGCTGTTGCGGGAGATTTGCCACTAGAATCCGTGCCTCTTTCTTAAAGCAAATTACTCTGTTATAATCACACAGAACTCAACCCCTATGGAAAATCCGATACAACTCGTAGGATCGATAACACTTGCTCTAATACCAGCAATAATTTGGGGCGTGCTTTTTTACCTCAAACGTCCAGAAAATCGCAAGCTTTCAACTTGGACTTTCCTGGCAGGAGCGATATCAGTATTCCCAATACTTCTATACAAGCTCTCTTGGCAGTATTTCCCATCGTTAAACGCATTCAGATTAGCAGAAAACTATAAGTACGACTTTATAGGCTTCACAAACTTCACAGTCCTTCCTCTAAGCATAATAATCACTTTTATGTTAGTCGGGATAATAGAAGAGATTATGAAATACGTGGCGGTAAAAGTAGGCAATTCAGACAACCTCCTCACGGTAGACGATGCAATAATGTTCTTCATAATAGCGGCCCTCGGGTTTTCCTTCACAGAAAATATCCTATATTTCTACAATATATGGGTGTCAGAAGGGATCGATAAGTTGATGATTCCATTCATGTTTAGGTCACTTTTCTCAACCTTCGCACACATCATGTTCTCTGGAATTATGGGCTACTACTACGGAATAGCACACTTCGCGAAACCATTCCTTCAGAAAGAAATCAGAGCACATCGAAAACACTGGACAATTCTATTTCACAAAGTCTTATCTATAAGAAAAGAAAAGCTCTTCCACCAAGAAAAGTTCGCAGAAGGTCTCCTAATAGCAGTAGGGCTTCACGCAATATTCAACATATTCCTCGAGATGAATCTGACATTCATGACAGTCCCATTCCTGGTAGGAGGTTACATCTCATTGACCTATTTATTTGCAAAAAAAGAAAACCACAAACGCTACGGCCACCTCCTTATAGGAGAGCGAAACCACAAAATAAACCCTCACAAAAACTACTTCAAATCCTTGCTGAGATTATTTGGACGGTAATTTTTCGCAGCACAGATGCCGAAGAAAAAGATTTATCAAACATCTACCTCTCAAAGACTTGCGAAATAACCAGTTAGGTGCTAGAATATCGGCTACCTATTTCAAGATACAAAAGATGCAGAAAGACAAAATCATAGTGAGGGGTGCCAGAATGCACAACCTCAAAAACATCACGGTCGAAATTCCTAGAGACAAGCTGACGGTTATCACCGGTCTATCAGGTTCAGGGAAGTCAACTTTGGCATTCGATACGATATACGCAGAGGGCCAACGCCGCTACGTAGAAAGTCTATCTACATACGCCAGACAGTTCCTTCAGATGACAGAAAAACCAGACGTAGACGCAATAGAAGGACTTTCTCCAGCTATCTCGATAGATCAAAAAACAGCTTCAAGAAATCCACGTTCGACAGTAGGAACAGTCACCGAAATATATGATTATTTGCGTCTTCTCTTCGCGAAAATAGGAACCCCACATTGTCCAGAATGCGGAGATCCAATCAAGAGGCAATCACCAACTCAAATCACAGAAGAAATAGCCAAAATGAAAGAAGGGACAAAGATTTTGATTCTTTCTCCAGTTATAAGGGGCAAAAAAGGACGCCACGAACAGGCTATAGAAAAAGTTAGAAAAGAAGGCTTCGTAAGAGTAAAAATAGACGGAGAAATCTACCCAATAACAGAACAATTTGATCTGGATGAAAACAAGAAACATTCAATAGAAATAGTCGTAGATCGTATATCTGTAAAAGACCTCGGACAACAAACAAAAAAACTATCATCAGGAGAAGAAATCCAACTTCCAAATCCAGCCAGAACAAGATTGGCGGATTCAGTAGAGACAGCCTTGAAGTATGGGGATGGAATCTTGATCATTCAAGACGCAGATACCAAGAAAGAAAAGGTCTACTCAGAACAATTTGCATGTGCAAAATGTAATATTTCAATTCTAGAAATATCTCCTAGAAGTTTTTCTTTCAACAATCCACACGGAGCTTGTCCAGAATGTCACGGACTCGGTACAAAATTAGAAATAGATCCAGAACTTGTTATTCCAAACAAGAAATTAACCCTAGCAGAAGGAGCGATAATGCCTTGGTCAGCGACTACATCACATTTGACTTGGTATAACAGAATTCTAGAATCAGTCGCAAAAAAGCACGGATTCTCGATGGATAAAAAAATCGAAAAACTATCAGAAGAACAAATCAATTTAATCCTAAACGGACCTGGTAACGGAGAAAAATACAAAGTAGTAATGGGAGAACGTGACACAAAAAGCAAATTCACCGGCGAATACGAAACAGAATTCGAAGGAGTTATCCCCAATCTAGAAAGAAGATACCTAGAAACAGACTCAGACTACATAAGAAGAAAGATAGAAGAATACATGCGTATTCTGGAATGCCCTATGTGTCATGGAAAAAGACTCAAGCCAGAAATCCTTTCAATCACAATAAACGACACCTCTATAATAGATGTGACCGAATTATCGATAAAAGATGCGATACACTTCTTCCAAAACTTGAAGCTGACGGAAACCGAGCAACAAATAGCTCGCCAAATTCTACAAGAAATCACAAACCGCTTAGGATTCTTAGAAAGAGTTGGACTTTCATACATCACCCTAGACAGAAAGGCCAATACATTGTCCGGCGGAGAAGCGCAGCGAACTCGTCTCGCAACCCAAATTGGATCGAAGCTCTCAGGCGTTATTTATGTCTTAGATGAACCTTCGATCGGTTTGCACCAGAACGACAACGCCAAGCTCATTGAAACGCTAAAATCGCTCAGAGACATCGGAAACACAGTAATTGTGGTCGAACATGACGTGGATACGATGATGGTTGCGGATCACATCCTAGACATAGGACCCGGCGCAGGCAAAAGGGGAGGAGAAGTTGTAGCCGGAGGATCGCCAGAAGCAATAATGAAAGACAAGAATTCAGTCACAGGACAATACCTCGCTGGCAAAAAGAAAATAGAAGTCCCAGAAAAAAGAAGAAAAGGAAATGGAAAATATATAAAAATAGTAGACGCAGAGGAACACAACTTGAAAAAGATATCAGTCGAACTTCCATTAGGTACTTTCATCGGAATTAGTGGAGTGTCAGGTTCTGGTAAATCAACATTGATAAACGATATTTTAGTAAAGAGCGTATACAAAGAACTCCACGGGTCAAAAACACACCCAGGAAAACACGAAAGAATCGAAAACATCAACCACATCGATAAAATAATAAATATTGATCAATCTCCAATAGGAAGAACCCCTAGATCAAACACAGCTACCTATACCGGAGTTTTCACAGATATAAGGGACATCTTCTCTCAAACCCCAGAATCACGGCTGAGAGGATACAAACCAGGTCGTTTCAGCTTCAATGTAAAAGGAGGACGATGTGAGGATTGTAAGGGCGACGGAATCAAAAAAATAGAAATGCACTTCCTTCCAGATATATACGTGCCTTGTGAAACCTGTAAGGGTAAAAGATACAACCTAGAAGCCTTGGAAGTTAAATACAGAGGCAAAAACATATCAGAGGTACTCGAAATGACAGTAGACGAGGCTTTGGAATTTTTTGCAGCCATACCTTCAATCAAGACTAAGTTAAAGATATTAAGTGAAGTCGGACTAGGATATATATGCCTAGGGCAATCAGCACCAACCTTATCAGGTGGGGAAGCGCAAAGAATAAAACTATCAACCGAGCTCGCAAAACGTTCTACAGGTCAAACTCTCTATATATTGGACGAACCAACCGTCGGGCTACACTTTGACGACGTCAAACGTCTACTAAAAGTCCTTCAAAAACTTGTAGATAAGGGAAACACAGTTCTGACAATAGAACACAACCTCGACGTGATTAAATCAGTAGATTACGTGATAGATTTGGGACCTGAAGGAGGTGATGAAGGAGGTGAAGTCATAGCAAAAGGAACTCCAGAAGAAATAATAAAGGTAAAACAATCTTACACAGGTCAATGGTTAAAGAGAATGCTGTAAACAACCCTCAAGACACCGCTTACAGGTAAGAACGACCGAGCTAGACAACAACCCTACACCTGGGAACCTTTAACAAGCTTTAATGAAGTTTAATCATCTTTACTAGAATTTAATCAAATTAAGCCAAGTTAAATCAACTTTACAAAAGTATTGTAAAATTATGTAAATTATGATAAATTTGCTCACGCTTTTGTAGGATTTAATCAAATTAAATAAACGTTGATCAAATTCGCTCAAATGTGGTAGGATTTGTTCCAATTTAATTAAGTTTAATGAGATGGAACAATACCTAACATCCGAGCAGGTAGCAAAGCTACTCCAGGTTCACCAATTCACGGTTCTGAAATACTTGAAAGACGGTCGAATCAAAGGAGTGAAAATCGGAAGAGTGTACAGAATCAAAGAAAGCGAAGTAGAAAATTTCTTAAATAGAGTATCGACGACGAAAGAAGAGCCAAAAGCAGAAGCACCGACGCCGATCGAAGCACCAGTCGAGATCAAAGAAGAACTCCGCGAAGCACCAGCCGACGAATACTTCAAACTGTTATAAAAATAGCCCTTGGGTCCTCACCCAAAACCTTACCTTAAAATTCCTATGATCATCAATTGTTTAAAATGTGGCAAATCTGTATCAAGTCATCAAATGGCTTGTCCATACTGCAAGGCCTCTATTTGTGATTACACGAGACAAGCGAACGGACTAAAAGCCAACATGAGACCAAAAGAAGGATTAAGGTTGAACTTTCTTCAGACTTTTGCAAAAAGATAAATTATATCTATTAAAAAACTTCAGCCCATATAAGCCCTAGAAAAGCCCTAAAAACTCCCCCTTAAGAAAAAATCTTCTGGGGAGTTTTTTACTTTCCAAACCAAAAAGTTTACTTCGGACATTGTTTATCAAGCATATGCTCAACGCAGTCTTCAACCTGTCCAATTGTGGCAATTCCCTTGATTACATAAAACTTAAACTCATCCACGGCTTTTATAAACGCTCTGACATGAGCGTCGGTGTTGTGTTTATAAAGTGCTTCGTATCTGGCCTCTAATTTTGCTTTCTGGACCTTAGCTTCATATTCTACTCTAGCAGAGCCCATAGCGTTCAAAAGGGTTCCTTGATCGATAGTATCACCACCACTGCTCCAGAAATCATTTTCTTTGACAGCGTCCAAGATCTCTTCGAATCCCTTTTGTGGATCCAAACCATTCAACTTCACATCAAACATATTTTTTACGAATCCTTCAGAACTAGATGAGCCAATCTTCTTGAGCTCTTCAGCAGATTCTTGTATGGCCTCAGCTCCACTGAGAGCAGCATCTTCTATGGCTTCAGCTCCTTCACGCAGACCACCCAAGTTATCAATAAACTCAACAAATTTATCCTTCACTCTCTGCCAACCATTTTCATCACAGTCAACGTACTTTTCCTTACGAGACTCATACTTGGTTGTAATTCTATCCATTACAATCCCAAATTCTTCACCCCCATACTTGCCAAAGAATTCCCCATATTTCTCGGACATATCATTATAAAGAACATCTGAATCTTCAAGCTCAACATCCTTTTTTTCTCCAATATCAACAGTCCCCATAGAGGCAGTATCAAGAAGCTCTCCCATAGCGGATCCAAATTTCAACTTAACAAGATTCCTCACATAATAAAGTTCGGCATCAATCTCGTAATAGGCCCTTTCAATAGAAGGAATTTCCTCACGATCACACATCAAGAAAGCTTGCTGTATTGCTTTTCTAGCAGCATCGAGCTCAGAATCCAAAGCCATGATATCCAAGACCTGACACGTATTTCTAAAGAGGTCAAAGATCGGCTCGTAAATCTGACTGAATCCATTATTTCCAATGATAGACTGCAAGAATGTACCCAACTCCAAATCTCCCTTCTTACACTCAGTTACAGTATGAGCATTTTCACTAGCCGCAAAACCCTTGTCAGAAAAAACAAATACACCGCTTCCAACAAGGAATACTCCAGTAAATAAAATCAATGATATTTTTTTCATTATTGGCATGTTTCTTTAGTTTTTATTGTTTTACAGATTTCTCCTGAAATCTTTTCAAAATGGCTAACAAACGCTTTGAAATACTCGGTCATCTGACCTACTTCCAACAAAATACCCTCAGAATACGCCGCATAATCTTGTGCAATAGATTGTAACGAATACTGCTCAACTTCATCTGCCGCATCCATTGTCATCTGTTGTTGCATCAAAGAAATTTCACTCACGTAATCTGAAATATTATCACTATCAATATTCTGCTCCACCCAGGCAGCCGCCCTAGAATTATTATATTCCTCTATCATCGAATGCCCGCGCACCTCACCATCTTCATTTTCAAGCAGAAGAGGATGATTCTTATTAACGAAATTTTCCCACTCTTCAAAAACACTTTTCCCAAAAATAGCATCGTTGCTAGGAGGTGTTTCTACAGGTGCAAAAACAGTATGAAAATTAATATTAATATTACTTAAAGCATCAAAAAGTTCTCTTTTGCAAAGCGAACTCTCCAGTAAATTCCCGGTCAATTTGTTTGGCAACAATGAAGAAGAAATAGTCTTATTCATATAAGCCAAAATCTTCTCAAACTCACAAGAAAAACAAGGATCGTCAGGGACAAAAGACTTATAAACCTCCCATTTCTCAGAATAATCCAAGCAGATATAAAACTCAGCATCAGCCAGAGGAATTCCAGATTCGGTTGTAAGAGAAATTCCAGATTCGGTTGTAGGAGGGGTCTCAGCAGATCCACCTGCACCAACAGGCTCAGTATAACTTTCCGTCGCCAAGGGATCACTAAGATTAGTAACATCAAGCGATCCATTCTCCGCAAGATTCTTTATATTATCAAAAGAAAAGAATATCAATCCATCGCATTCATCATTTTTCTTCCAATCTGCAGGTTCTTCAGGGATCAATTTCTCTTCCAAAGTCTTCTCTTCCTCTGGTTTCTCAACATCGACCTCTTCAACATCAGCATCAGGTTCAGGTTCATTCTCCTCAAAATATTCTTCAATCTCCTCATCGTAATCATCCAAAGCATCAGCCAAAGGATCGTCCTCTTCTGTAGGACAAACATCTTCTTCTATGTATTCAACCAAATCTTTCGCATCAAAAGGCTCGAGCTCTTCCTCTTCGGCAGCACCCTCCTCATCCAGATTCAAAACATAATATGCGTGCGAAATTTCAGGAGCGAGAGGCCCTTCCTCGTGGTAAGTAGTATCCTCCATCCCAAGATCATCAACAGAAGTATCATCATCACTTCCAAGATCAACGCTTTCCACAGGAGTACTTATATCAAACAATACTTTCTCTATTTCAGACAAATCAAAGACAAGGTCAAACCCAGAATCATCAAGATCACCATTTGAAAAGATCTCAGACAATTGACTAGACGACATAAGCTCCTGCTTCAATTGATATATCTCATACACATCGTTAAATTCACGGCGAAACCCTGCCGCAGCAGCGAGAATCTCGCCTTGAGTCATATTGTTTCCCAATCCAGGAAGCAGTCGTTTAACAGGCCCTAAGGAACCATTCATGAGATCGGCAGCTTCTAGGGGAGTGATGTTATAACTATTAGCAATTTCAACAAGAGCTCCCTCCTCAGGATCCTTGACCCCAACCCAAAGCATCATGCCGTATAGATTTTGATAATTAGCCTCACCAGGATTTCCACCAGTAAGCATAGTCTTCAAATTCCCACTAAAGACCTTTAGCTCCTTCCCGAAATCAGCAGTATACCCTTTATGCCAAGAACCTTCACTAATCTCATTATACAAAGCAGAATTCAAGAAAGGATCCTCCTCAATAGACTCAGCAATAGCTCTATGTTGATATTGATAAACCAAAGGTTGCAAAACAATCAGCGAAACGAACGCGAGAGCGCCTACTAGTATTCCTATCAATATGTCTTTTTTAGTTTTCATAAAATTATTCACAACCTTTTTTACTTGTTGCATCTACGTATTTTGTTGGGAGTCTCATAGCATCTCTACGGACCCAACGAACCGCATTTCTATATTTATAAAGCAAATCAATAGTCTCCTCATATTTCTTATGCATAGGGTAAGCGACGCGGAGCTCATTATAAGCTGCAATAGTTGCATCCATCACCGCATAAGCATTGTCTTTTTCTCTTTCAACAGCATCATTCAACAAAGAAGAAAGCCCGAGGACTTGTGAAACAGAAGTCTCCCCAAGACCCGTCAAACCGAGAGTCAGATACTTCATAAGAGTAGGCTCTGTTTCCAGATCAAAAGGACCAAACAGCGCTTTAACCCGATCCAAAGTATCAAGATAAGCCATATATCTATCCAAAGCTCCCATGGCAACACAATAAGTACTTATATTATCAGGCGGACACTCTTCTCCGGTAGGTGGTAGCTGATTCGGATCATCCAATTTCATCGCAAGCATCTTCTCAATCTTCTCATTGAAATACATACTCATTTCGAAATGGTACGTATACTTAAC
>Ga0233431_1006783_pt1 | contig 10124 bp, 12 predicted proteins | sample SI_118_April2016_FD_179867 | JGI IMG/M metagenome (GOLD analysis project Ga0233431, IMG submission 179867) | Seawater microbial communities from Saanich Inlet, British Columbia, Canada - SI_118_April2016_200_MG | ecosystem: Environmental > Aquatic > Marine > Inlet | place: Canada: British...
AAGATATTTTTTGTTATCTGATCTTTAAAGAGTTGAATCCCATCAAATGTTAATCTGATTCCATCAATTTGTTCTTTTGCAAAATATAATCCAATATTTTCAATTCTAAGTTCTACATCAAGCTTGTTAAGTTCTTCAGCAGAAAGATTTCCAGAATATGCTCTAATTTTTTCTTTACCAAACCTGAGTAAGAGATAAGGTATGTTAGTTATTCCAAATTGTTCATTAAGTTGAGCAAGTATTTTCTTTTTTGGGGTTGAACGTATTATTTTCATTATCTAAGACAACCTCCGGTTTTCTTCGATGTATCTTTCCCTTTAGTTAACTTACAAACAAAAAATCCTTCCATGTCATTATCATGATGGTAGATCCTATGACATTTAGTTAGTTCCTTACTGAATGTTTTATCTTTCCAACTTGTTATTCCTGGCCTTGTTTTTATTGGTAATGTTATTTCTTGTATTTCTATATCTGAGTTATTATCAAGAAGATGTTGAACAACCTCTTCATTTTCTTCTGGGGCGTGGGTGCATGTTGAATAAATCATTTCTCCGCCCTCTTCTAATAGCTCAAGCATAGAGCTTGCTATTCTCTTTTGCCTTTTTCCCATGGCTTTAACTAAATTCTCTGACCATTCTACATAAGTTCTTGGACTCACTCTAATATTCCCTTCCCCACTACAAGGAGCATCAACAAGAATTTTTTTAAACTTAAGTCCAACTTTCTTAAATTTATTAGAAAGTGCTATTGCATCATGTCGTGTCATAATTGTATTTGTAACTCCTTGTCTTTCTAAATTTGCAGCTAAAATTATTATTCTGCTAATTGTTAAATCATTTGCAAAAATTGTTCCTTTATTTTGCATTAATGCTGCTGCTTGAGTTGTTTTACTTCCGGGCGCTGCGCAACAATCTAAAAGAATTTCATCTGGTTGAGGATTTAGTGCAATAATTGGCATCATACTAGTAATTTCTTGCGAATAATATTCTCCTAATAGATGTTCTTTTGTTTTCCCTATTTCTCCAGGCTCTAGTTTTGATTCTATTCTTAAAATTTCTGGATGATCTTTTATTTCAGATAATTCCCAACCCTTTAATTTTAACTTTTCTTTTAACTTTTCAGGACTAATTTTCAAAGTATTAACTCTAATTGATTTTTGAGGTTTTGATTTAGCTACTTCTAAGAATTTCTCTAAATCTTCATCGTCATCTAAAAGAAGTTTCATCCTTTCAATAAACGCGGGTTTTGGTTCATATCTCATGAATATTGAATTATTTTATGGCTTAATAACTTAACGATTTGATTTATTATTTATTGATATCTCATAAACATCTCTTGCTTGTCAGATGAGAATGTTAGAATGGATTTAGAGTATATTGATATAGTTTACGTTCAGGTTAGGCTTGTTTTCCTGAAACCAATTTAATACATCCTTTGATTTGCATATATCTTTTTAAATTAATCTTGTTATTTTTGTTTATGAAAAGACCAGGTGTTGGATTAGCAGTAATTTTGATGAAAAATCATGAAGTTCTTGTTGGTAAGAGAAAGGGAAGTCATGGTGCTGGAAAATTGAGTTTTCCAGGGGGGCATTTAGAATCTAATGAAACTTTTTATGATTGTGTTGTTAGAGAGTTATATGAAGAAACAGGTTTAGATTATCAAAACTATAATATGGTTAGCGAACACCCTTGTGCTTTGACAAATGATATTTTGAACAAAGACAACAAACATTATGTAACTCTCTTTATGGGGGCGAAATATAGGTATGGAGATATTGAAAATAAAGAACCTAAGAAATGTGAAGGGTGGGAATGGATGGATTGGGATGAATTGGTTTATGAAACAAAAGGAAAAGTCTTTCTTCCAATTAAGAATTTAATTAAACAAGGATACGATCCTTTTAATGGTTTGAACAAATAAAATGATAAAAATAGAAGAAATTATTTCAGGAGAAGATGAAGGCCTTGTTGTTGATTGGAAAAAATTATATAAGGGATTTAATCAGCCTTACGATAAGAATTATAGTTTATTATATGGTGTTTTTGAAATTCTTGAAAAAAATAAATTAGTTTCAAAACATAGCCCTAAAAAAGATGATTATTTTTTGAGTAGAATGAATGTTTCACTTGAAAATTTGGACGAAAGTTCTTGCATTCAAAATAACATTTATTTTTTTAGAAGAGAAGAAGATGCAAGAGGTTATGTTGAAGCATTTTGGTCTGGTGCAGTTTATCCAATTTATATAACTAAAGTCATTGGTGTTGGAAATAAAGGTTTTGATATGTCGAGGAAGGATTAAAATGGAAAAAGAAACCTCCCAACAAAAAGTAGATAGGGATTATGTTTTTGATAATATCACTTGTGCTAATTTTGTTGATACAAGAAGAAACATTGAAAACTTATTATCTGCTATAGATCATGATCCTGCTAAATCTATTTTATGTGGAATTATGGCTAGGCATTATAGACATTTAGCTCAGATTGATGCTATTGCATTAAAAGCAATCGAAGAAGCTAAATATTTTTCCGAAAAAGGACAAAAATATCTAAGTGGCAGTAAGGATTAAAACTAAAATAATTTATCACATAAATCTTTAAAAATACTTTTTAATCTATTTTTTTATGATAAAACCTGGAAGTATTTATGAATCAGAGACGTGTAAGGGTGCAGTTTCTATAAGTTATTTTGTTGATAAAGGTGAGAAAGTTCTTTGTAATTTTAATGATGGGGATATTGGTTCTATTCATCAGAAGTGGTTTTTGAGAAAGGAAGGAAATGAGTATAAAATTGTTCATTATAATGATAATGCAATTATAATGGGTAATGGAGGATTTACTCATGAAAGAACCTTAAAAGACGTTGGTTTTAAGGAAAAGAAAAAAGCTTATGAAAAAATAATCGATTTAATTTTAGATGGAAAAGATGATCCTAATAATGATTGGATTAATTATGAAAAACTTAGAAAAGGGTTAGAAAAAAGTTTATTGAATTAAAACTCAAACAACTTCTTTTGATTTTTTCCTTCAACAAGTTCTTTTGTATTAACTTTGAAAACTTCGAAGATGTTTTCAACTGCAGGAATAATTTGATTATTTAGATAATATTCTATATCGTATTCTCCAGATTCATCCATCATCTTTGCTCTTTCTCTTACCAATGATTTGTTTTTCCCATTCTTTGTTTTCTGATGATTTTCAGGTTCTGCGATATAATATTCAATTAACATCCCAATATTAACTGGAAGATTTTGTTCTTTCATTTTCTTTGCTATTGTAACATGAGGAGATATTGATTTATATTCTTCAATTGGTTTTTTTAGCTGAGTTTTAATGATGAGTTGATCTAGCGTGATTTCTCTATTTTTTATTTTTTTAATGATTTTTTTTAAATAAATTAATGCTTCTGTTTCATTTCCATCCTTTAAAATTAATTGAAGTATTTTATTTTGAACATCTCTGGCTAACTTACACCAATCACGTCTAACTGTTTCAAAACCTCTGATTTTTATTTTATCCTCTTTATCTATTAGCGCGTATTTCTTTTTTGCTCCAAATTCTCCAGTTCTTTTTGTTACCCATAATCCTCTTTTGAATGATCCTTCGAAATCTAATTCCATTACTCCTGGAAGTTTTTTATTTATTTTATTTAAAACTTCTAAAGCTTGTTTTTTGTTTTGATTTTCTAATGTGATTGCTATAGAATCTGTATCTGAATAGACAACTTTGAATTTATTCTTTTCAAAAGTTTCAATTGCTTGTTTGATGGATTGTTTTGCGAAATATGCTGTTGCAGCTGCAGCTTCATAACAATAATATCTTGCTCCAAAGAATCCTTGATAACCATAACTCGCATTTGCTAGTAGTTTGTATGCATTGCTTCTTGCTTTCAACAAATTATTTGGATTTTTATTATATTCTTGTTTGTATTTTCTTCTTTTATCTATAAAATCTTTTAACATTTCTGAGAAAAACCCAGGCGTTTTTGTAAAATAGGCTTTTCCATCTCTTAATTCAGCAAGACTTGAGTTAGAAATCTTTTTTTCTGAAAAAGTTGATAGGGAAAGATTGTATGTCACAATTACGCTAGCATACATACTTGAAAAATCAAAAAATAAGACGTCTTTGTATAATCCTGGTTTTGGTTGGAAGACAAAAGCTCCCTCATATTTTGGTTTCATCCTTCTACTTCCAATTTCTTCATGCATTGGACGTTTTTCTGCTATTTCGTCATATTTTTCTAAATTATGAATAATATAATCTTCAGCATTACTTGCCATAGTGTTCCTTGAAATATTAAAAAGAGGTTCTTCAACAATCTTTGTGAATTCTAATAAATCTGGCCACATTTTTTCTACTAATTTGTAAACTAAAACTGAATCTTGTAAATTATATGAAAAATAATCTTCCCATTCATGTTTCTTAATTTTAGAAGAGTGTTTATGAGTCCATTCTTCTTTTTTCTCACCTAATAGTTCGTGAGATACTTCATTTAGTGAAAGAGTTTCTGATTGAAGATATTGTGAATATGCATTTCTGATAAAACGAAGAAGGTCTATGTGAACTATCCCTTTTATTTTTCCTGTCATCATTCTTCCCCTTGAAAATCTTGGTTGACTGTTATCTACTCCAATAGAAAGTTTTATTCTATTTTTTTCTGCTCTTGCTCTTAGATAGGGTAAATCAAAACCATCTGAAAAATAACCTGTTAAAATGTCTGGATCATATTCTTTAATATATTTGATAAAGGCTTCTAACATATCTGCTTCATCTTCAAAATGCTCTACATAATTTAGTTTTGTTTTTTCTTTTTTCCAAGTAAGAACTTTTTTCATTTTTTCTCCTACTAAAGAAATCATAAGTATTTGTCCGCCTCCTATTTCAAGTTCATCTGTTTCAATATCATAAGCTAAAACTTTAGGTTTGAATTTTGGTTGTTTTTTTGATTCTGATATTTTATCCACTTTTAATACTAAATCTACATCTAATGAATTATCAACACCGCCAAACTCTAGAGAATTATTTAGGGCTTCTCCCTCTATCTTGTGCCATTGTAATGGTTTTAACTTTCTTTCTATAATGTATTTTGTTGTGTATGATAGATCATATTCTCTTCTTTTGTATATCTCTTTAAATCCTATTTCGTCTGCAACTGCATGAGCGTCTTTAAAATTTGTAATAAATATTTTAATTGCCTTTACCGGTTTTCCTAAAAAGTTTTTATCATGAATTTCTGTATTTGTTACTCTAGATATTCTGCTTGCAGATTTTACTTTGATCCTATCTATCTTTTGTTGTATTTGCTTAATTTTTTTATCAGATGTTTTTGGTTTGAATATTGCCCAAAAAAAAGGATCAAAAGTATCTATTAGACACACTTTCTTACCTTCATCAGTACGCCCAACTACTTTTGCGTAATTTTTACCTTGATAATCAAAGTAATCATAGTCTATCGGGATGAAATCTATTTGCATATGCATTTCAAGAGAAAGAGTTATATAAGAGTTTTTGTTATATTATTTATGACAAATGCTGATGATAATATTTACAAGTTAAACAATCAAATGGAGATGGCTCGTGCAGATGGAAATGCTGCGAAGTATGCTGCTATTTTGGATTATCTTGGACAAAGTCCAGGAAATAATGATTTGTATAACGAGGGATTGAATGATAAAAATTATAAAAAAGAATTTGAAATTGCAGATAACATCTATGGTTCAAGTTATCCAAGGTCTCCATCGAATAATCAAACCCCTAATGCTCAAACTTCTAATTATAGTTCTGGTTTGAATCAAAGTGGTCGTCCGGTTTCTCCTGTTTCAACAAGAGGAGGGTATTTGAGAAAATTGAGAGAGTGGAAGAAGCAGGCTTGGATTGATTTGCCTAAAAATTTTAGTAGATTAAAGAAAGATGAAATGCGTGAACTTTATTATGAGAAAAGGAAACAAGTTGTTAAGAAAAAACAATAAACTCAAGTAGATAATTAAATTTTTATAGTCTTTCTTTTTATTAATTTCATGGGATTACAAATAGGAGATATAATTTCAAAGAAACAAATCGAGTTTTCTGATTTGAAAGGTAAAACTCTTGCAGTAGATGCTTTTAATGCGATTTATCAATTTCTTACAACAATTAGACAACCAGATGGAACTCCTCTTAAAGATTCTGATGGAAATGTTACATCTCATTTATCTGGTTTATTTTATAGAAACATGAAATTAATTCTTGAAGGAATTAAATTAATTTATGTTTTTGATGGAGAAGCTCCAAAATTAAAAAAGGCTACTCATGAAAAAAGAAAAGAGATTAAAGAACAATATAAGAAAAAATATGAGGAAGCAGTTGCTGATGAAGATATTGAAGCTATGGGAAAATATTCTAGAAGCGAAGTTAGTTTAGATGGAGGGAAGATTAAAGAAAGTAAAGAATTACTTGAGGCGATGGGCATTGCTATTGTTCAGGCTTCTGGAGAGGGAGAAGCACAGGCAAGTTATTTAGTTAAAGAAGATTCAAGCATTTATGCTGTTGCTTCTCAAGATTATGATTGTTTAATGTTTAAAGCCCCTTTTCTCATTCAAAATTTAAGTATGGCTCGTAAAAGGAAAACTATTTCTGGTTACAAAGAAATTTTTCCACAAATAATTCAATTGACAAAGGTTTTAGAAGAATTAGAAATTAATCAAGAACAATTAATCTGTTTGGGAATATTATCTGGGACAGATTATAATCCTGGTGGTGTTAAGGGATTGGGCCCTAAAAAATCATTGAAATTAGTAAAAGAACATCTTACTAAAGAAAAAATTTTCAAGGCGGTTGAAGACAATGATAAATTAGAATTGGATTTTGATTGGAAAGTTATTTATGATGAAATTGAAAGTCCTAAAATTAATAAAGAAGCAGAGTTAGAATTTCCTAAAATGAATAAAGAAAAGATTAAAGATATTTTGATGAGATACGAATTTAGTGAAGCAAGAATTGATAGTCAATTAGATAAACTAGATGTTTTAGAAAAGGCTAAACAGCAGACGACTTTATTTTGATTTCGTATGGGAGAATTAAATATTTGATTTATCTTTCTATTGATATCCTCTTGCTAATATTATCTGCTCATCTGAATAGCGAGAAATATTTATGAGATATTAGTTAAGGCGATTGGTTTGATTCTTTTTATCTTCTATATCGCTTCAAACCTCGATCGCATAGTCCAAATTAATAATATTCCTAAAATGATTAGAATAATTTGATAAACTATTTCTCCTGGCATGAGATAGGATAGGAATTTAGAACTTGTGAAAGCTGTAGATATTTTATCTATTTTTAATAAAAAAGGTAAAGCTCCAAGTATTATTAATATTACTCCTATTATTTTTTCTTTTATTTGCATTTTACCTCCTTGTTCTTCTTCCTAAAATATCCATGAATCCTTCTCCAACTGTTCTTGGTCCTTCAGAGCTCATTGCAGCCCCAAAAATAACTACTATGATTCCAATGACAATGCCTGAAGTTTCTCTAAAAAGAAAATCATATATTCCATAAAATCCTGAATTTAATAGTGAACTAGGTAATACTTGGTATGGGTCTAAATTATATATTATAAGCCAGATAATTCCAATAGTTATTGCAACACCCCATCTTCCAAAAGATTCATTTGCAAATCTGATTAAAAAAGCTATACCTATTAAGGAGGCTATTACTAAAGACCATGATGAAAGTTCTCCACCTCCGTAATCATATAACAATCCTCTTTGTGCAATCGCCATGCTTATGAAAAGAGATAGTGCAAGAGAAATTGCTGCTGCAATCGCGTTGTTTTTAAAAGATTTATTTAAAACATAATACATTACTCCGAAAAGAATTATAAATATTAATCCAAACATGACCCATGTATTTTCTAGATAATCTAGAGGGTCACTATAATAACTAAATCCTCTAAAATTATATGCAGAGATTAATGGGAGGATTGTAAGTGCTAAGATTACTAGTGTGAATATTATTGTTGTTTTTTTAGTTTTCATTCTAATCTCCACCTATTGTTTAAATCTTTTTCTCTTTTCCAAACCTTATGAATTCTTCTTCCTCTTTTTATTTTACTATTCCATTTAAAGAAGCCTCTTTTTGGTTGTCTTGCTTGCGGATTAGTTTGTTGACCTCCAATTGCTCTTTGTTTTCCTTTTTGTTTATAATATTCTTCTTTACCTACTTTATTGTATCCTATTTTCCTTGCAATTAACCACCAAACCAAAAGTACTGCTAATAAAATAACTAATCCTGTTCCTATTATTGCAGGCATAGCTTGAAGCCATTCAATAAAAGTTCCTAAAGGACCATACAATAATGTTTCAGGAATATAATCTTCAAGATACATAGAGGCTATTGCTAACACTAATATTACTCCTAAAAACCCCTTTAATCTAAACTTTTTCCAAAACCAAAATATTAGAAATATTATTGCAAGAATAATTGCTCCTGTAACAATCCAATCCACAATTTCAGGAGATACTAATGCATCTAAGATCCCCCTTCTTGTTATTGCTATTGTTAAAAGTATTGATAATCCTCCAGACACAACTGCTGTTGGTGCTGAGCTATAATTGAACTTAGGTTTAAAGAAAGAAAACATAACTGCAAATAATATTGCAAAAGATATTGCGAATTTTATCCAATCATTTGCAAAAAAATCAAGAGTTGCATTTGCAGATACTAATGGGATGATAATTAATGAACTAAGAACTGTTAATATTGATAAGTAAATTGATTTTGAATTCATTTTCATCCCTTTTCTCTTCCTCTTTTGATAAATATCTAAATTTAGTATTGTTTATAAATATTGTTGATTTAGGTTTCTTATGGCTTCATATGATATAATTGGAAACATTGCAATAATTAAAGGAGATGGAAAGAATAAAAAGCAAAAGTTAGAGCAAGCTAAAAAACTTTTGAAAATTCCTAGCGTGAAAACTGTTTTAGAAAAAGCGGGGAAGGTTAAGGGAAGGTTGCGTACAATTAAACCAAAATACATTGCAGGAGAAAAGAATTTTATTGTGAATTATAAAGAAAATGCGTGTAGATTTAAGTTTGATATCAGAACTTGTTATTTTTCTCCTCGTTTAAGTAATGATAGAAAGCAAGTTGCATTGAAAATTAAGAAGAAAGATAATGTTTTAGTTATGTTTTCAGGAGTTGGAGTTTATCCTATTGTTATTTCTAAGTATAAAAAACCTGCAAGAATTGTTAGTATTGAATTAGGAAGGGATTGTAATAAATATGCTATTGAAAATGCAAGACTAAATCAAATGCAAGACAATATTGAATTTATTCAAGGAGATGTTAAGAAAAAGATAAAAAAAGGAGGGTTGATTGTTAAGGGAAACTTGGTTCCCTTACAGTTTGATTTTATTATGATGGCACGTCCAAATTTAAAAGATAGTTTTTTGGAACAAGCGTTAATAGCTAGTAAAAAGGGAACAAGAATTTTTTATCATTTATTTTGTAGGGATAAGGATTTAAAAGAAGAAGTTGAAAAATTAGTTAGCGAGGCTAAAGAGTTAGGTAGAAAAATTCAGGTTAAGAAAAAAGTTTTTGCAGGAGAGATTGCACCTTACAAACATAGGTACAGAATTGAGATAAAGGTTTTAAACTAATTTTTTCTTAATCATTTTAAATGGCAATTTTGGCTAAAAAAGATACGAGTGAATTAGTGTCCAAGATATTTGAACCTATAGAAATTCCTGGACAATATAGAGAAAGATTCGTGAACAGGGTTGCGAATTTATTTGATAATAGTTCGATTATTTTTAATAAAGATATTTTCGAAGTGTGGGCTAGGGCTGTTTATGATCCTAATCCTCTTCATCAAGATGAAGAATACGCTAAATCAGTAAAGGGAATGAATTACACTACTACTCCTGTATTTGGATCTTTAATTTCTAGTAATGGAGAATTAATTATAAATAAAATAGTTGATGAACTTAATCTTATAAGAAGTAAAAAAATTTTCTTCTCGGGAGATCATGTAAAATATAATGGGCCTTTATATCCCGGAGAAGAACTTAACTGGAATATTGGAAAAGTTATCCCCATAAAAGATACAGAAAAAGTAGTTCTTGGTTTTAACCTTATTTTGG
>Ga0233431_1006784_pt1 | contig 10123 bp, 10 predicted proteins | sample SI_118_April2016_FD_179867 | JGI IMG/M metagenome (GOLD analysis project Ga0233431, IMG submission 179867) | Seawater microbial communities from Saanich Inlet, British Columbia, Canada - SI_118_April2016_200_MG | ecosystem: Environmental > Aquatic > Marine > Inlet | place: Canada: British...
CTCTCTTGAGCGTATGAAATACCTGAGCGGCATTGCCAAAGGCTTTGTGTATTGCACGGCCAGAAAAGGCGTCACCGGTGCCAGGACAGACTTTACCCAGGACATGGCGGAATACCTTTCCAGATGTCGTAAAGCCTCATCACTTCCCCTGGCAGTGGGTTTCGGGATCAGCGGAAAAACGGACGTGGACTATCTCACAGGCAAGGCGGATATCGCCGTCATCGGAACGCAATCCCTTCGCATTATGGAAAAAGACGGGGTTTATGCCGTGGGGGATTTCATTAAAGGATTGGAGATTTCCTAAGAACCGCAGTCCGTCCAAAAAGGATCTTGTAACGGTCTTCAAGAATGAGACCCGATGATTCGGCCCGGGCAATGCTTTTGTCAAAACCTTTTTTTGAAACATGAAAAGGCGGCTCAACCATCATGAACCGGCCATCCACCGACAGGTTATCCGCCACCTGGGCCATAAACCGATCCGGATCAGGGACCTCGTGAACCATGTAAAACGCCAGAATAAATTGGGCTTTTACATCCAAATTCAAATCATTTCCACGCGCAAAACATGTTTCAACCCTGTTTTCAAACCCCTTCTTCTTCGCCCTTTTCATGACCACATCCAGCATCTTCTGCTGAATATCCAGGGCCACCACCTTTCCGGAATTCCCCACCAGTTTAGCCAATCCCATGCTGTTAAACCCAAGGCCGCATCCCAGATCCACCACCGTCATGGTTGGTTTGACATATTTCCCGAAAAGTTTTCCAGGATTATGAGCCAACAGCCTCAATCGGTGGTCGAAGGTATACGCCAGCCACCAGGGACAAACATGTGTATCCATTTTTTTAAACCTCATTCGCTTTTTACAATATTCAGTTTCAGATATCAATTAATATGAGGCCTGAAGCACTCTTCAAATGGCCCGGGACAATTGAGAATTGACATTGAAAAGGGGAAACTCTAAGATTGCCGCGATGGTTGATACGGAACCCTTTCACCCGAGGATTATCTGCCCTGTGAACACTGTTTTTGAAATCTATAAACACATTATCCCGGACTTCTCTCTTTTTCAGGAAAGCCTGACAAAACCTTTTCCTGTTCATCTGCGAATGAATCGCCTCCTGGCTGAACCTTCGAAAGTGGTTTCCGCCCTGAGGAAAAATGGGATTGTGATAACACGGGTCTGCCGGGAACATGATACCCTATATTTCGCGGAGGATCTCCCCTATCCCGGAAATCTGTTGGAATATTTCCTGGGGCATATTCACCCGCAGGCCACGACTTCAGCGCTGGCGGCCATGGCACTTAAACCCCGGAAACATGCGCTTATCCTTGACATGTGCGCGGCGCCCGGAGGAAAAAGCGCTCACCTGGCGGATTTGATGGAGAACACGGGGTTCATGGTCTGTAACGACCTCTATGCAAATCGTCAAGTATCCCTGGGGCATACCCTCTCCAGGCTGGGGGTTCAAAATTCGGTGGTGACCGGGTATCAGGCACAGGAATTCCCGTTGCGCCAACCATTTGATTATATTCTAGCAGATGTTCCGTGCTCCTGTGAAGGCAGATTCAGGAAAACATCGGAAATCACCCAATATCGGGAAAACAGAAGAAAAGCCCAACTCCCTGACATTCAGAAAAAGATAATCCTGCGCGGTTTTGATCTTCTTAAAAATGATGGAGAGATGCTCTACGCTACCTGCACTTACAACCCGGCGGAAAATGAATCGGTGGTCAATTTCCTGTTAAAAGAAAGGGATGCGGATCTCTTGCCCATTCATCTGGGAATCGTTTTTGAACCGGGGCTAACGGAATGGAACAATGAAAAATACGACAAACGCCTCACAAGAACAGCCCGGTTTTACCCCCACCATGTCAATTCGGTGGGCTTCTTCATGGCCAGAATTGGCCGGAAATGACAGCAGGCGGGCTGTTGAAACCTATCTACTGGAACGGTTCGGAATCCCGCCGGCGGTCCTTGACGAATACTATCTCTTTGAAAGAAAGAAGGGATGGTTTATACTGGGTAAATCCGAGCAGGTGAAAAATGGGGCACACCTCAAGGTTTCGAAAGTCGGGCTCAGGGCGTTTCGAAAGGTGGGCCAGTTTATAAAACCCACAACCCGTTTCATCCAGGCTTTCGGCCGCTTTGCCACGAAGAATATCTTCCAGATGGACATGACACAATTTAAAACATTGGTCCTGACAGGCGAAATTACTGTTGATCTGGCGCTGGAGAAAGGGTATGTCATCCTCACACTGGAGGATGGTCGCATCCTGGGTCTCGGGTTTTATATCCATGGCGCCATCCGTTCCCAACTCCCTGGAAAAGAAATTAGAGAAAGCATGTTGGAATCATTTTGTACGGGCGAATGACCCAATTTTAAACGGGGCGCCCCTACCTAGGAGAATAATTTATGCTGACAAAAAAGCAGATGAATATGTACGCCGATGTCCTGCTGTGGGGGCTCAAGAAAGCCAGAACCAAAACCTTTAAAAAAGGCGACGTGGTCATGGTACAGTTTGATTTCCCAGCGGTGGAACTGGCCGAGTTTCTTCATGGAAAGCTCCTGGACATGGGGGTTCATGTGGTGATGCGTTCGGGTAAAACAACGGTCATGGAGCATGATTTTTATGAAAAATCAGATGAAAAACAACTGGTTTTCAGGGGATCATGGGATGAGGAACTGTTTAAAAACCTCAACGGCAGGATCTTTCTCCATGGCCCCACTTCCTTAACACACCTGGCAGATATTGATCCTCAGCGAATCGGCAAGGTGGCCGTGGCCATGAAACCCTTCAGGGACATCATGCGAAAGCGTGAGGAGCAGGGAAAGCTGGGATGGACGCTTTGCGTGGTTCCCACCGACGAATTGGCCAGACAGGCCAAATTGACCCTTGAACAATACACCGAGCAGGTCATCAAAGCGTGCTATCTGAATCAGCCCGATCCCGTCAAGGCCTGGGAGACCGTTTACAACGACGCCATAGATATCAAAAAATGGATGAATAACATGGATGTTCAATATTACCATGTGGCATCCGATAACATCGATCTTAAAATCACGCCGGGGGATCAACGGAAATGGATCGGTATATCCGGGCACAACATCCCCAGCTTTGAACTTTTTATCTCCCCAGACTGGCGCGGCACCGAGGGCACCTATTTCGCCAACCAGCCTTCTTTCAGGAGCGGGAACTATGTGGAAGGGGTCAATCTGACGTTCCATGAGGGCGTGGTAACCGAAATCACCGCCGAGAAAGGGGAATCCTTCACCGAAAAGCAGTTGAACATGGATGAAGGGGCCGCCCGGGTAGGCGAGTTTTCCCTGACAGATAAGCGGTTCTCGAAAATCGACCGGTTCATGGCCAGCACCCTCTACGATGAAAACTTCGGCGGAAACAGCGGCAACTGCCACCTGGCCGTGGGCGCTTCATACTCGGACACCTATGACGGGGATCCGTCCACCCTCACGGAAGAAACAAAAGAACGCCTGGGATTCAACGATTCCGCCCTTCACTGGGACCTGGTTAATACCGAACCCAAAACCGTCACCGCCCATTTGAAATCCGGGAAAAGCCTTGTGGTTTACGAAGACGGCATGTTTAAATGTTGAGGGAAACCTTCAGTTGTCAGAAAAAAGGGATCTATGCTGGAACAAACCTTTATTCACATAGTGGGGATCGGTCCCAAAACGGAACAGGCCCTTTGGGGACGGGGAATTCGCCGGTGGCAAGACTTTTTGGATCATAAAAAGCCTGTTTTATCTCCGACAAAAGACCGTTTGATCCGTCGGGATCTGGAAGATTCTCTGGCGCACCGGGACGATATCGGTTTTTTTAATGACAGACTGCCGGCAGGAGAAAAGTGGCGTCTTTTTGATAAATTCAAACATCGTGCCGCCTATCTGGACATTGAAACCAGCGGCTATGACCCATGGAACAACGACATCACCGTCATCGGACTTTATGACAGTGATCGGGTCCAGACTTTTGTGAACGGAAAAAATCTCGACGCATTTGAAGTAGCCGTGGCTGACTATGATCTGGTGATTACCTTTAACGGCGCCTGCTTCGACCTCCCCTTTATCCAGCGCAGTTTCCCTGGGATTTCACTGCCGAAGGGGCATATCGACCTTCGATTTGTGCTGAAAAAACTGGGCCATGAGGGAGGTCTTAAGAAAATTGAACGGGATCTCGGCATCACCCGAAGTGATGAAATTGACGGGGTGGACGGGTTTGAAGCGGTCCGGCTCTGGCACAGATACCAGCGAGGGGATAAAAAAGCGTTGCAAACCCTCATCAGCTATAACAATGCGGATATTATGAACCTGGAACCTTTGATGGAGCTGGCGTATGATAAGATGAAATCAAGGGTTTTCGCTAAAAAGCAATATGAAAAACAGGGGTCATGCAGGTCCGAATTGAAACGTTAAGGCATGCGTTCCCAGGCAGACGCCCGGATACGAGGGGAAATTCGGATCACGCTTCGCCGACGATACGATAAGTAGGGATTTTGTCAATCTCATCCCCTAATCGCGATCGCGCTTTCCACAGGTCATAGGCTTGTTGCAGCCGGAGCCATATCCCCGGACCGTTGCCGCAGAACTTTCCAAGTCTTACCGCTATCTCCGGGGTTATCGAGCGTGTCTCTGCCGTAATCCGCTGCAACATCTGCCGAGATATTCCGAGCTGTTGCGCCGCTTCACTGGCAGATATTCCCAGCGCAGGAAGAATATCATCCTTAATGATCTTTCCTGGATGTACCGGCGTCATAGCCGGTTCCTCCGTCACCAATAACTCTTTAGGCATTTCTCTCTCCTTCTTAAAGAACCGAGAGAGCCCTTTATGCCGGAAGTTCTAATCATATCATCAGTGTAACAGTCAAAGAGATGCTTGTAAAGGTTGGAATCCCGTAGGCGAAGTCACAACATAAGGGATGTTCTTTACTGCTTCTGGAAAGAGCGTATGAGAAGATGAAGGAGAAGATTTTCGATTTCTGTCTTCGTTAAACCTTGGGTCGTTTGTACATGGCCTCAATAAGATCCCCAAAGGCCTTATTCACATAACTCCGCTTCACTTTCATGGTGGGGGTGACTTCCCCGTCCTCTTCGTAAAGCTTTTTGGGCAAGATGGTAAATTTTCGAATATTTTCAACCCTGGCCAGCGTCTTATTAACCATATCCACTTCTTTTTGAATGAGTTGGTGGATTGCGGCGTGTTGTGTCAAATCGTTGTAGGTGGAAAATTGGACTTTGTTGTCCTGGGCATATTTTACCACGTTGTCTTCATCAATCATCACGAGGCAAGAGAGGAATTTTCGCCGGTCCCCGATAACGACCGCATCATTGATGTAAACACTCGCCTTTAGTTTGTTCTCAATGTACTGGGGGGTGATGTTTTTGCCGCCGGCCGTAACAATGATGTCCTTTTTCCGGTCCGTGATCTTGAGATAGCCATCTTCATCGATCTCCCCCACATCGCCGGAATGGAGCCAGCCGTCGACAAGGGTTTCGGCAGTGGCCTCAGGGTTTCTGTAGTAGCCCTTGAACACACCCGGTGATTTAACGAGTATTTCACCGTCATCCGCTATTTTCACATCACACCCGGGCAAAGGTGTACCCACCATTCCGAACTTTGCCTTCCCTACCTGGGATGTGCAGGTCACGCCGGTCCCTTCGGTCTGACCATATCCTTCCATCAGATTTATCCCGATGGACAGGAAGAACTTGAGGACCTCAGGTGAAATGGGTGCGGCCCCTGAATAGGCAACACGAATCCGGTCAAAACCCATCCTTTCCTTGAGCTTTCTAAAAACAGTAAAATGCGCAAGTTTGAACAGAATATCGAGATACAATGGGACTTTTTGAAAATCCATCATGAGACCGGCACGTTTTTTCCCGATGATCAAGGCCATACCGAACACCATACGTTTGAACCATGTGGCCTCTGCCATTCGGATAAGTATTCCCGAATAGTATTTTTCCCAGATTCTTGGGACGGCATATCCGAATGTGGGTGAGACCTCAATCATGTTGTCCATTACAGTATCGGGTTTTTCCACAAAGTTGACGACATAGGCATGCGTAATTTGAGCAAAAACAGAAAAGAGACGCTCGAAAATATGACAAAGGGGCAGAAAAGACAGGACCTCATCTGCCTCTTGCATGGGGTTGTGGTTTTCTACGGCAGTCGCCATCCATGTAACGTTTTCGTGTGTCAGCATGGCCCCTTTGGGTAAACCGGTCGTCCCGGACGTGTAGATAAGGACCGACAGGTCGTCAGAAGAAACATCTTCCATGCGTTCCTCGAAAAGATCCGGATGTTTATCGAGCTCGAGGGCTCCCGTCTCGAGCAATTCTTCGTATGTCATTACCATGGGGTCCTTAAATTCCCTGAGGCCCTCGGTATCCCACACAATGACCTTCTTAAGCCCTGGAACCTTATCCCTGAAATTGAGCCACTTGTCTAATTGTTCCTCATTTTCAACAAAGAAGAATTTTGATTCTGAATGATCAAGAACGTATTCCACCTGTTGCCACGCGTTCGTTGCATATACCCCTACCGAAACACCCCCGGAGCACTGGATCCCCATGTCGATCAACACCCATTCAGGGCAGTTGTCGCCTATAATCGAAACGCAGTCTCCTTTTTGAAGCCCCATTGAAATCAGAGCCGTGCCGACCTGTTTCGCCAGCCTGTAATAGTCGTTCCACACAATATCGTGCCACAGACCGTAGTCCTTGTACCTCATGGCCACACGACCACCATATTTGGCAACAGTATTTTTGAATACCTTCGGTGTTGTATTGTATCTGTTATCCGGCAATGGTCCTATCTCCAGGCCTTTTTCCTTTTCCAGCGTTGATACCCTTTAGCTGACTCTTCGGAACGTACGCCCATGTAAAACTCTTTCACATCTCTGTCCTCAATAAGATCACGCGATTTTCCCTTCTTGACAAACCTTCCGTTTTCCAGGATTAAACCGTCTTCAGAGATGCTCAAGGCCATTTTCGCGTTCTGTTCAACGAGAAGGATGGTGACCCCCTCGCCATTGATGGTTTTAATGATCTTGAAGATATCCTTCACGAGGATCGGCGAAAGTCCGAGAGAAGGTTCGTCCAAAAAGAGGAGTTTAGGACGGATCATCACCGCCCTGGCGATGGCCAGCATCTGCTGCTCCCCACCGGAAAGGGTTCCTGCCCACTGGCTCAATCTCGCCTTGAGGACTGGGAAGTAGAGGTAAACACGCTCTAGATCTTCATGGATGCCCTTCTTTTCTTTCCGGGTGTAAGCGCCCATCATCAGGTTCTCTTTCACCGACAATTCTTCAAAGATCTCTCTTCCTTCAGGGACATATGAAATCCCCATCCTGACGATCTTGTCGGTATCTTTTCCATCGATACGCTTTCCCATATACTCGATGGTACCCTTGTCCGGCTGATCGTCTAAAAGACCCATTACAGTCTTGAGGATGGTCGACTTGCCTGCCCCGTTGTTTCCGAGGATCGCGGTTATGGCCCCCTCTTCTACAGAAAGGGACGCGCCTCTTATGGCATAAATCAGGTCGTAATAGGTTTCGATATTCTTAATTTCAAGGAGTGCGGCCAAATTATAAGCTCCGATCGGATTCATAACCCGGTCATACGGTTTCCTCTTCACCGAGGTATGCCTTCAAAACTTCCGGGTGCTTCTGGACCTCTTCAGGCGTTCCTTCTGTGATGGGCCGTCCGAAATTGAGGACCAGTATCCGGTCTGAAATATCCATCACCATGGCCATGTCGTGCTCAATTAAAAGGATGGTCACACCCAGTTCATCCTGAATGTCCTTGATCCAGAAAATCATATCCTGTTTTTCTTCTGCGTTCATGCCTGCGCAAGGCTCGTCTAGGAGAAGCAGTTTCGGCTCCAGGGCGAGGGCCCTCCCCAGTTCAATGAGCTTTTGCGTACCGTATGGCAGCCCCCCCACCAGTTTGTTCCTGACGGCTTGCAGATCGAGGAGATCAATAATTTCTTCCACCTTCCGCCGGTGATCCACCTCTTCCCTGCCGGCAAATGACCGCCTGCCCCACATCCCCGCACCATGGAAAAGACCGGTTTTAATAAAAATATGACGCCCCAACATGATGTTTTCCATGGCATTCATGTTGCTGAAAAGTTCAATATTCTGAAACGTTCGGGCGATCCCCATCCTGGCGACTTTATCAGGCTTTTTGCCCAAAACATTTCTATCCTTGAACCTGATACCTCCCCCGTCAGGGGAATAGATGCCGTTTATGCAGTTAAACATGGTGGTCTTGCCGGCGCCGTTCGGACCGATAATGGCATACACTTCTCCCTTATCTACCCCAAAGGAGATGTTTTCCAAGGCTTTGAGTCCGCCAAAGGAAATGGAGACCCTGTTTACTTCAAAAAAAGGCATAACTCCCCAGTGCCCATCCACAAATGGCCAATTCGCCCGATTTCGGCGTCAGGCTCAAATTGTAATCCTCGAATCTGTGTACAGCAAGAGGTGCAGCCCCGATCCAACGGTCAATGGACCGGGGTCGCGGGTTTATTTGTGCTTTATCGGTATATATTCCGTCTCAACCCAATCGGTCAGTATCTTGGCTTTTCCATCTTCCATGCACTGCGCCAGAAAAACCTCTTTCTGGCCCAGCCTGCTCATGGGATCTTTCGGGTCAAACGGTTTGAAACTGATCTTCCCCATGGTCCCCTTGAAATTCTGAAGCTTTTCAAGTTTCGCCACAACACATTCCCTTGTGACGTTCGATCCGCATCTTTTTATGGCCTCGACCAACGGCTCAGCATATGAGAAGCCGACCGCGTATGTCATGCCCCACCGCTCTCCTTTTGCAGCAAACTTATCGTAACCGTCTTTTTTATATTTCTTCATAAGGGGTAGCTCAGGATTGTTCAGATCCTTAATGGCGCCGACCTGGGAAGGATCAAACAGACCGAAGTAGGCGGAGATGACGCCCTTGTACAATCCTTTGGTAATGGCCATCATCAGCGGAAAATCACCGCATGTGGAGGTCGCCATCCACTGGGGGGTGAACTTCATGGCCTTTCCCGTCCCTATCAGACGCGCCACGCCGCCGGGAGTCACAAACAAAAGCACAGCGTCCGCCTTGGCCTTTTTGAGGGCCATGATATGGGGTCTCATATCCGTATCGGTTACAGCCACCGGGATCTGAGCCGCCAGTTTCATCCCCTTCTTTGCCAGCTCTTTTTCCGCCCCTTCAAGACCCTGCTTTCCGTAATCGTCGTTCTGGTAGGCAACTGCGATCCTTTTTTTACCTAACTTATCAATCGCATAACGGCACAATACCTGAGCGTCACCGAAATACATGGGATATGCTGCAAACAAGTATTTGCTTGGCGGATCCACCCAGTGCCGTGAACCGGCCGAAGGACAGATCCAAGGGATTTTTCTTTTCATCAGGTAGTCCTTGACCGCAAGGCCGGGCGCCGTACCGACGCCGGACACCCAGGCAAACATCCCTTCTCCCTCCTGAAGCTGTTTTACCCCGGCCATTGTCTTGGCAGGATTGTAGGCATCGTCAAAATAATGAAGTACCAGTTTTCTTCCGTTTATCCCTCCCTCTGCATTTATCATTTTGAAATAGGCATCCGTGCCGCGGGATACCGCACCCCACGGAGCCGCCGGTCCGGTTTGGGGGCCCCACTGACCGATATGAATCTCTGTGTCTGTTACCCCTTCCTCGGCGCCGGCCTCAAAAGCCAACCCCAACATCAGAACAACCGCTGCCAACCCCACCAGAAATCTTTTCATTTTCATGCCTTTCTCCTTTCCATTAATGATTGACAATTTGTATGGGCGAATGATGATTCGCCCCTACACCTTTTTCACATAATGACGTGCAAAAAGCCCGGAGGGCTTGATGCACAACACCAACACGATCACCGCAAATGCCACAACCGACTTAAACTCCATTGAAACATAGCCAGCAAAAAGGTGCTCAACAATACCAACGATATACGCCCCAAACACCGCTCCCGGCAAAGACGTCATGCCACCGACCACGGCCCCGGCAAAACCTTTAAGCATGGGGTCCCACATCATGTAAGGCTCCATTATGACCGGCGCGATAAGCAATCCCG
>Ga0233431_1006785_pt1 | contig 10123 bp, 10 predicted proteins | sample SI_118_April2016_FD_179867 | JGI IMG/M metagenome (GOLD analysis project Ga0233431, IMG submission 179867) | Seawater microbial communities from Saanich Inlet, British Columbia, Canada - SI_118_April2016_200_MG | ecosystem: Environmental > Aquatic > Marine > Inlet | place: Canada: British...
CCGTGCATAATTTTTAATACTAAGTGCGTTGGCCGCTTTAGCAACCTTAGTTTTAACATGATCTAACATTTGAGCCGAAACCATATTTTCTGGCGGCGGTGTAATATTAACCCCTGTCCCTCCTTGAAACTTTTCTTCCAAACTCAAAATAGAGCGTTCCGCAACCGTAATACTCGGATTAAAGACTTGATATTTTCCCTTAGTTTCCAAAACCCCGGCCGTTAATTCCAGCCAGCCGGTTTCTTTCTTATAATCTATTTTATTGTTTTTCAGAACAATCTCATCAGTTTTAATAAAACTTTCAATCAGAAAATCATCTTCGCCACTAAGCGACATTTCAATAATAATTGGTTGATTACTAAATGTATTTTCCGGAATAAATTCGGCCTTTTCTTTTACAAGGTTGACATACTTTTCCAGGTCCTCACTATCATATAAGCGAATAATTCCAGCAGAACAACCATCTCTTCTAGGTTTGATAATAAAACTATCGGCCCCTAATTTTTCTTTTAACTTTTGCCAATATTTTTGAAAATCTTCTTTTTGATAATTATAAAAGTTAGAAATTTTTAATTCCATTTTAGACGCAGTTATCAATAATTCATCATGTAAAGCAGTAATGATTTTCCCGGTCTCATATTTGTCCATCCCGATTTTTGAGGCTTTAGCATCTGACCCATTATATAAGATACCCAAATCTTCCAGCTTTTTTTGAATAGTCCCATCTTCACCGTCCCCACCATGTAAGCCTAAAAAAACAAATTCGTTGTTTTGTTTAGTTTCCGCTATAAATTCTTTTAAACTTATTTTTCTTGCAAAATCAATTTTTTGATTTTTATCGTTTTGTAAAGAAAGCTGTAGCTTTTTGATTATGATTTCTCTAAAACGGTTTACTTTTTTAAGTACAGTCTCATCGTCTTTACAATGTGCCAAAATCTCTTCGGCTGTATGACATAAGGTATAGGCATAAGGTAGTTGCCAAACATTACCTTCAATATCCAAAAAATATGGTTCCGAGGCGTATTTTTTGGAATGACGCAACTTAAGCCATACATTAGTTCCACTCATTACTGACACTTGTCTTTCTGCGGTTTTACCACCAAATAAAACTCGTACAGTTTTACGTGATAATTCAATCTTTTCTCGTTCAGGAAATTTTAGGCCTTCCCTTTGACAAGCATTTTTTACAACATAATCCAAAAGATCCCCATGCGTCATCCCAATACGAGCAGGTTGTTTGAACATAAAACTATTTTGTTCCATACCACTAATTGGGTTAATATCCGGAAACCAAATTTTTCCATCTTTTCTTATCCAACCATCAATTCTGACAAAATCTCGCATTTTAAATAACCTGAAAATATCTTCGGCACTTTCCTGGATTTTTTTAATGAGTTTTTCTTCAAATCTTGATGGGCAATGATAAAAAACATTAACCGTTGGTAAATATTTACTGCGATAACAAAAAATCTTGTTATTCTGATAACTGATTTCAATCTCACTCGGCATTAAAGCAACGGGTTCTCCCGTATGGCTTTGTAAAACAATTACCGTAAATTCTACACCTTCACAAAATGGCTCAATCATTACCATATCCATATTTTTAGCAAAAAGATAATTCATTTTTTCTAATGCTTCAGTAGGATTAGTAATAGCAAAAACGCCAATAGAAGAACCACTAAGCACTGGTTTTATAATTACTTTTTTTAGATCGTGGTCTTCAAAAAAACGTTTGATAATCTTTTTATTATCCAAATTTTGAGGACGAAGAATAGCTGCTGGGTATGTAAAAAAACCATTTTCCGCTAATTTTTGAGCAGCTTTTATTTTATGAAACATTTGTTCACAAGCTTTACTCATAGAACCAACAAAAGGTATATTATGTTCCTCCAAAAAAGCTTGCAATTCGCCATCATCTCCATACTCACCATGAATTGCTGGAAATACTAAATCTACTTTTTTGAGTTTGGCTACTAACCCCTTTTCACTTAAAGCAACCGCAGTTTGAGCTAGCTTAAAATCAAAATCAGAAGGTGTATTAGAATAAAGCTGTGCAGTAGAAATAGCATAAGCTTTTTTTTGTTGATTAATATAAATAGGCTGTATTTCTAGGCCAGGTCTAGCTAAATGATCCAAAACTGATCGGGCAGAATTTAGCGAAATACCTCTTTCTAAGGATGGCCCTCCACAAAACAAAGCTATTTTAAACATAAATACTTACTCCAAACTTATTTTTTTGTATGGTATCATATTATCCATATTTTTAGTATTAGGTTAAACAACAAATGAAAAAAATTAACATCGATTCCCGTACTCTTAAAAAAGGAGAGTTTTTCTGGCCTATCAAAGGAGAAAATTTTGATGGTCATGATTTTATTGAGAAAGGTATTAAAAAAGAATGCTCTGGCTTTGTTTACTCAGAACCATTAGACCCCTCTATTTTAGCCTTAGCTAAATCAAAAAACATCCAGGCTATTAAAGTGGCAGATACTCTGCAGGCGCTAGGGGAGGAAGCCAAAAAAATCAGACAGAAACTCAATCCTCAGATTATAGCCATCACAGGTAGCAATGGCAAAACCACTACCAAAGAAATCGTAGGGCAAATCTTAGCCCGTAAATATCCTACAGTATACCCCCAAAAATCTTTTAATAACCTTATTGGGCTACCTTTAACTTTACTTTCTATTAATCAAGACACTAAATATGTGGTTTTAGAAATGGGCATGAATCAGCCAGGAGAAATTAGACAGCTAATGCATATAGCACAACCGGATATGGGAGTTATTGTAAATATTTTAAATACACATATAGGTAACTTTGATTCGCAAGAAGATATTGTCCGAGCTAAAGGCGAAATGGCTGAAAATTTAGGACAAAATAAAACCTTAATCCTTAATGAAGATTGTTTGCAATATGCTTTTTTTAACCAAAAATTTGCTTGTCAAATCAAAACTTTTGGCTTAAATCAAAATAATTTTTGTATTTTAAAACAGGCTCGACAACAAGGCGATAAACTACATGTATATATTATACTGAATGAACAAACCTATGAATTTGTTTATCCTGGTTTAGGGTTGCATAATGCCCAAAACGTTACTGCGGCTGTAGCGTGTCTTTATGAGCTAGGCTTAGCTCCAGAAGAAATTCAAAAAGAGTTACCTAGCATTACGACACCATATATGAGAATGCAAAAAATAAATTTAAACAATAATATTATACTTTATGATGATACGTTCAATGCTAGCCCCGCTTCTACCAAAGCAGCTATCGACACTTTTGATACATTTGTTTGTAAAGGTAAGAAATATTTTATTTTTGGTGATATGCTGGAATTAGGCAAACACTCTCCTTCCTTACACACAGAAATCGGCCAACAACTAGCCAAATCAACTATTGAATTTATCTATACCTATGGCAAAGAAACCAAATACACTCACCAAGTCCTCCAAAACTCAACCAAAAAAGCTCGTCATTTTAAAAATAAAACAGAACTTACGCAAACACTCAAAGCCAATCTCCAACCCAACGACCTACTCCTTATCAAAGGTTCAAAAAGTATGAAAATGGGAGAAATCGTGCTTGATTTAAGAAATATATTTACTTAATCTCTAATCTATGCTATAAATATGCTATTAATTTGAGGAAAGGAATAATCGGAATGAAAATATATGTAGGAAACTTATCATACCAAACCACAGAGGACGAATTAAACGATCTTTTTAAAGAATATGGCGAGGTTTCATCTGTAAATATCATTAAAGATAGGTATACAGATAGGTCAAAAGGATTTGGCTTTGTTGAAATGCTTACAGACGCAGAAGCTGAAAAAGCTATTGAAAACTTAAATGAAACTGAAATAAAAGAAAGAAAACTCAGAGTTAACCAAGCTAGAGAAAAAACTGAAAATGACAGACAACCTAGAAAATTTTATTAATTTTAATTAATTTTTTTTAAGTTACAAATTTTTAAAAACCCCTTACTTATAGTAGGGGGTTTTTCTTTTACATTCGAAGGTCGCCCTAAACCATTGCTATTATTTGACAACCATGAAAAAAAGGAGTATTATTTCTGTAAATAATATAATTTTATTATTTAGGGAAACAATATGAAGTATCAAGATTTTAAAAATAAATTTAAAAACACGCCTTTTTTCAGATCAACAAACCTAGCTCAGTTGCCAGGATCTCTACAAATGCTGCGTAATCAACTTCACAAATGGAAAACTCAAGAATTAGTATTCCAATTAAAAAAAGGTATTTACACTTTAAACAAAAATGATCGACACACAAGGTTAGACCCATTAGTTCTTTCTAATACGCTGGTAAGCCCATCATATATTAGCCTTGAATATGCATTGTCGGTTTATGGGCTAATTCCCGAAAAAATTGAAGTCATCACCGCTGTTTCAACTAAAAAAACGCAACAATATTCCAATATCATTGGTCATTTTACTTATCAACATCTCAAGCAAGCAGCTTTTACAGGATATATTCAAAAACAAGCCGATACTTATTTTTATTTTATGGCTACCAAAGAAAAAGCCTTATTAGATTTTTTCTATTTAAATATTAATCAAATCTCGGATTTTGAAGCATACCGCTTCCAGAATTTTGAGACCCTAAACCTTAAAACTCTAAAAAAATACCTTGTGGCCTATAATAACAAGAAGCTAAACACCATCGTCCTAAACTTTATCAAATATATAAAACAACAGGAGTATCAAAGCTTATGAAAGAAGTATTAAAAGAAAAAATCTCAAAATATAAAACTAATTCTGAAAAATATAATTATTTAAGAGAATATTTGCAACTTCTCATTTTAAAAATAATCGAAGAAAAAGGCTATTTTCAAAACATCGCCTTTGTAGGCGGAACCGCCGTTAGAATTTTATATGATTTGCCCAGATTTTCTGAGGATTTAGATTTCTCACTAATAAAAGAATTGAATTTCAAAAACTTCCTTACAAGCATAAAAAAAGAATTGGAACTATATGGTTTTAAAGTTGAAATAACTTTTAAAGAAACCAGAACCGTAAAAAACAGTTTTATTAAGTTTAAAAATATCTTACAAGAGCTAAATATTACAAATCAAATAGATCAAAAACTCTCTATTAAAATAGAAATTGATTCAAACCCACCAAAAGGCTATGAGCTTGCTTCCACTATTATTAATAAAGAATTCTTGATACAGATTAGGCATTACACAAAATCCTCATTATTTTCTGGAAAGTTACACGCTGTTTTATGTAGAAAATTCACCAAAGGACGGGACTATTACGATTTACTATGGTTTATAACCAAAAAAATCCAGCCAAACTACACCCAACTATCAAATGCCTATTTTCAAACTGAAAATAAAAAATTAAATTTCACTTTTACTATTTTAAAAACAAAAATACTAGAACGACTTACAAGTGCGAATTTCTCTATAATCATCAAAGAAATTCAAAAATTCATCATCAATAGTCAAGAACTAAAATATTATCAAAAAAATATATATATCAATCAAATTGAAACCTGGTATCTAATGTAACGCGGTTAGCCTTAAAGGGGACGACTCTTCTATCAAGTCAAAGTAATTTCTAAATTCTCTAATAAATTAATGGCGTCAGGCAAAGAGAATTTGGCTTTTTTAAGCTTATTTTGGTGCGGGTTAATATTATAATTTATTGCTGCACTAAAATCTGCTCCAGTTAAATTTGTATTTAAAAAGATACTTTTTTCAAAATCAGACTCCCCGCATTTAGCATAAGAAAGATTGGTTTCTGCAAAACTAGTATCTTTAACCTGACATTTAATAAGTGCTATTTTAGTTAGATTTAAACTCAAAAAACTACAATTGTTAATCAGGCATTCTCTAAAATTAACTCTGGAAAACATTTTTGTTTTCAACCAATTAATACCTACTAATTTAGATCTTTTAAATTCCACACCCATTAAACGCGTATTAGGTAATTTAGCTAAACTCAAATCACATTTTTGAAAAACACAGTCATTAAAAGTACAGGTCTGAAATATACATTCCAAAAAAACACAACTTAAAAAAGTGCAATTTATAAACTCTTTATCTTTAAAACTTTGCTTGTCAAAATCAAAATTTTTAAATGTTTGGTCTTCAAACAAATCTTCTTGTAAAAAGTTATCACTTAAACTTTTATTAGCTTCATCATTATTGTTTTTCATTTTTATATTATAACTCAAAATCACCTCCTTGTTATTTTTTTTTGAACTTGCTAAGATTGAACTTGTGATCATATTCACAAACTAAATTTGATTGGTAATTATGTATAAAAAAATCCCGAAAAATACTATTCACCGGTTACCTTTATATTTAAGCGTCTTAGAACAATTGGCCGAAGAAAGTCAAAATCAAGAAGAATTTTTTCACTCTGTAGATCTTGAAAAACTTTTGAACATCAAAAATTCTGTTATTAGAAAAGATCTCTCTTATTTTGGAGAGTTTGGGGTCAAAGGTAAAGGTTACAATATAGTAAGACTAAAAACTGCTTTAAAAGAAATCCTAGATATTAACGTAATTAAAAAAACTGTAATCATAGGTTGTGGAAATATTGGTACAGCTCTCATGAAATACCCTTATTTTACAAAAATCAACTTAAACATAGCCGCCGGTTTTGATGTTAATCCAAAAATTATTAACCGAAAAATAAATAAAACTCCGGTTTATCATATAGATCGTTTAGTAGATTTTCTTAATAAAGAAAAAATCCAGTTTGTTATTTTAGCTGTTCCTGTACAAGCTTCTAAGTTTATTCTTCAGGATCTCATAACTAAAACTGACATTCACGGTATTATAAATTTCACCCCGATATATCTTAAAGTACCTAAACACATCAAAGTTATTAATAGTTATATTAGTGCTAAAATATTGGAAATGTATTTTTATTTGAAAAACACAAATGCATGAACTAAGTATTATTATGGAAATTTTAAAAATTGCAGAACAAAACGCGCAGCAAAACAATTTAAAAAAGATCAAAAAAATTAAACTTAAGGTAGGTAAATTACGACATTTAGTTCCGGACATAATGACAGTTGCTTTTCAAACAGCTAGACAAGACACACTAGCAGATCAGGCCAAGTTGGAAATAGAAGAAATCCCTATAAAAATGGTCTGTCAAAACTGTCAAAAAAAATTTATGGTGGAAGATCATGTTTATTTTTGTCCAAAATGTCAGCAAGGTTCATTACAAATCGTTACTGGTAAAGAAATTATTTTAGAAAGTATAGAAGGAGAAAAAAATGGAGATTAAAATCAAACAAAATGTTTTACAAGCCAATGCAAATAAAGCGCAAGAGTTAAAAAAAATATTGGCATCCAAAGGTATTTTTATGCTTAATATGATAAGTTCCCCTGGTTCAGGTAAAACCACTCTTTTAGAAAAAACTATCCCCCTGCTAAAATCACGCTACCAAATAGCGGTTATCGAAGGTGATGTGGAAAGTCATCGTGATGCTGAAAGATTGGATAATTTTGGTGTCCAGATTGCATCCATCAATACTGGTGGAAGTTGTCATATTGAGTCAGTCGGTATTGAAAAAGCTTTAAATAGTTTTGATCTTAATCATTTGGATTTAATTATCGTAGAAAATGTAGGGAATATGGTTTGTCCTGCTGAATTTGATTTAGGCGAAGATTGTAAAGTCGCTATGCTTAGCACGCCAGAAGGTGCTGACAAAACTGCCAAATATCCCTTGCTTTTTAGAGAAGCGAAGCTTACTCTTTTAAATAAAATAGATTTATTGCCCTACTTAAATTTTAATAAAGAAATTTTTTATCAAGATATCCGCAATCTAAACTCGGATTTACCTGTTTTAGAAATTTCTTGCACTACCGATCAAGGATTATCTGCCTGGATAAATTGGCTTGAAAATAAAATTAAAAATAAAAAAACAAAGAAAGGTTAAAAATATGCCCCTAAATTCTAGTTTAAAAATAGATAAAAAAACACTTTTGGCAAATCTAGAAAAAACCATTCAAAAATACGATTTAATAGCTTTAAAGAAAAAAGGTGAAAATTATTTGTATGATTATATCCAAAAAAGCAAAGAAATAATTTTCGAATATCATCCGACCGTACTCTCGCCCAAAAAAATTTTTTTTCCCAAAGAAGAAGTTTTATTCGAATATACAGCAGACGGTGACGTTACACCTAAAAGTGAAGCGAAACCTACGATACTTTTTGGAATCAGACCTTGTGATGTTAATGGCATTCACATTTTAAATGAAGCTTTTGCCGAAAGCAAAGGCGATCCCAATTATCTGGCTAAAAAAGAAAATAGTCTTGTTATTGGCCTAGATTGTGAAAAACTATGTGACGAAAATGCTTTTTGTTACCGTGTAAAATCTCAAAATTCCACTAAAGGAGCTGACCTTTTTTTACATGACTTAGGATTAGAGTTTGCACTTACTATTATTACGGACAAAGGTAAAAAATTCGCTCAAGAATATTTACAAACCAGTCCTGGCAGCGCACAGGCCTTAGCCAAGTATCAAGCTACCAAAGAAAAATCTTTTAGCCTGGTTGCCCCTTTTAGAGATTTAGATAAGTTACCAGAAATTTTTTCAGAAAATCAAAATCATGTTATCTGGAAAGAAAAAGGATCCAAATGCTTAAGTTGTGGATCTTGTATCATGGTATGTCCAACTTGTTATTGTTTTGACGTAGCAGATGAATTTGCTTTAAATTTACAAAAAGGTGAGAGATTACGACGTTGGGATGCTTGTATGCTCAGTTCTTTTGCCGAAGTCGCTGGCGGCGAAAATTTTCGAGATAAGGCAGAAAACAGATTGAAACATCGTCTTAACCGAAAGTTCAACTATTTGATGAAAAAACATGGGCAGGCAGTTTGTGTAGGTTGTGGCAGATGTGTTCGCGCCTGCTTAGCAGACATTAACCCTAAATTAATTGTTAAAGTATTAACAGGTGAACAAGAATAACAGGAAGGAACCAAATAATGTGTAAAGAATTAAAACTCAAAAATAAAGACGAAAACCTATACATCCCGGAAAAAGCCCGAATTGTAGAAATTAAAACTTTCACGGAAAAAGAGAAATTCTTTAAATTAGAGCTAGTTAGTCAAAAATCCTTAGGACATGTTCCAGGCCAATTTGTACAACTTTCTATTTTAGGTATTGGCGAAGCGCCTATTTCTATTTCTTCTCCTCCGAGTTCAGATCCTTTTTTTGATCTTTGTGTACGTGCTGTTGGTAATGTCACCAACAAGCTGCATACTTTAAAAGTAGGGGACGAAATATTTATTCGAGGCCCGTTTGGACATGGTTTTGATGATCAGATTTTAGCAAAAATGCAAGGTAAACATCTTTTATTTATTGCCGGCGGAATTGGTTATGTTCCTCTAAGATCTTTAATTAATAAAGTTTTAGAAACCCCTCAAAAATATCAAAAAATCTCAATTTTGTATGGTTGTAAAACCCCTAAAGAAAGAATGTATCAAGATGAATTAACCAAAATCAAAGCTATGGGCTCTAATATCGAATTTTTGGAAACCGTAGATCATGCTGATACAGATTGGACTGGCAATCAAGGAGTTATCACAACTTTAATTCCTAAAGTAAAATTTGACCCCGCTAAAACCATTGCCGTTATTGTAGGTCCGCCTATTATGTATAAGTTTGTTTTAATCTCTTTAATGGAAAAAGATATACCTAAAAAAAATATTTATATGTCTTTGGAACGTAGAATGAAATGTGGAGTTGGTAAATGTGGACACTGTCAAATGGATGGAGTTTATGTTTGCCAGGAAGGTCCAGTTTTTAATTATGAAGATGTTTATCAGAAAGAGGAGGTATTATAAAAATGTCCAAGCCTAAAGTTGCTTTTTTTGACTTTGCTTCTTGTGAAGGGTGTCAACTATGTGTTTTAGATTTACATCCCGAACAACTATTAGATCTTTTAAATGTTATCGATATTGTCGAATTTAGAGAAGCTATTAGTGAAAAAGCCGATACTTTTGATATTGCCATTATCGAAGGTTCTATTACGCGCGAATCCGATATACCTCGTTTACAAAAAATTAGAGATAAAGCAAAAATCTTAATTGCTTTAGGCACATGTGCGCATATCGGAGGCATTAATGCCTTG
>Ga0233431_1006788_pt1 | contig 10120 bp, 10 predicted proteins | sample SI_118_April2016_FD_179867 | JGI IMG/M metagenome (GOLD analysis project Ga0233431, IMG submission 179867) | Seawater microbial communities from Saanich Inlet, British Columbia, Canada - SI_118_April2016_200_MG | ecosystem: Environmental > Aquatic > Marine > Inlet | place: Canada: British...
AATCTGTTCTGTGATTAACATGATTAACTTGATTAACCTTTATACTATGAAAATCCTAGCCATCGAATCTTCCTGCGACGAAACCTCATCTTCCGTTGTTGAAATAAACAAAGGTGCTTTTAAGATACTTTCAAATGTAATCTCTTCACAAGTAAAAACTCACGCCAAAACTGGCGGAATAGTTCCTGAAGTTGCAGCCAGACTGCATGTAAAAAACGTTTTGCCTGTTATTGAAAACTCATTAAAAAACGCCAAGACAAAAATAGATAAAATAGACGCAATCGCAGTTTGCAGCGGACCAGGTTTAGTCAGTTCACTCATGGTTGGAGTCGAAACTGCAAAAAGTTTAGCTTTAGTCTATAAGAAACCTTTAATCAAAGTTAATCATATTGAAGGTCACGTATTAGCTGTTCTTGAAAAAAACAAAATCAATTATCCTGCCGTTGCGCTAGTTGTGTCTGGTGGCCATACTCAGATTCTTCATGTAAAAAAACAAGGTGACTATAAATTGATCGGCCAAACGCGAGACGATGCTGCAGGCGAATGTTTTGATAAAGCCGCAAAGATAATGGGGCTAGGTTATCCTGGCGGTCCTGCAGTCGCAGAAAAAAGCAAAAATGCGAAAATGCAAAATTGCAAAATAAAGCTGCCGCGTCCGATGATTAATTCCGGCAATTTCGACATGAGTTTTTCGGGGTTGAAAACAGCGGTGCTGTATGATTGGCGAGATTTAGAGGCAAAGGGAAAAATTTCAGCAAAACAAAGAGCTCAATTCGCGCAAGAATTTCAAAATGCGGTTTGTGATGTTTTAATTAGCAAAACTCTGCGAGCAGTTGAAAAATATAAAGTAAAAACTTTAATCTTGGGCGGGGGAGTTAGTGCAAATCAAGAACTTCAAAATAGATTCAAGAGTGAAATAACGGAAAACTATTCAGATCTTAACTTTTATTACCCTGAACTATCAATGACTGGCGATAACGCTGCAATGATTGCAATCGCTGGCTATTATCATGCAATAAAGAAAGATTATATAGAACCAACGAAGTTGCAAGCTGATCCGAATTGGGAGTTAGTCTAAAAAGTTGATAGGTTGATTGGTTTATTGGTTGATTTGCGTAAAATACTTTAGTCTATCAACGAATCAACTTATAAACGAATCAACAAATCCTATTCGCAATAGTTACGGATTCTGTTATAATGTCTTTAGTATTGTTGTATTAACTATATTTATTAGAAATCTATGGAACTCGTTACAAGGACAAAAGAAGAAACTGAAATTCTGGGTGATGAAATTGGGAAAAATTTGAAAGGTGGGGAAGTTATTCTTCTCAACGGTGATCTTGGTGTTGGCAAAACGGCCTTTGTTCAGGGTGTTGCGAAGGGGATGGGACTTCGAAAACATGTCACTAGTCCAACTTTTGTTATTATGAAGAAATACAAAGTTCGTGGTAATGAGAACGGGATTAAACAATTTGTTCATATTGATACGTATCGTGGGCTTGATATTGGCGAGTTGGCTGAGGCTGGGGTGCTAGAAGATTTTGAGAACAAAGAAGTTGTTACGCTTGTTGAATGGGGGGTAGGGCTAGGTCATTATTTGAAGACACATAATATAAAATTTTATACATTTAAAATTGACGCTCTAAGCCGTCATCAAAGACGAATCACAATTGATGAAAACTTTGAGTTTAAGTCAAGATTTTTCTAATAATATGCATCCAGACTTAGGTATAAATAAACCACCTGAACCTAGTGGTGGAAAAGGAAATGATCTTGAAGCGATTCAACTTTTTCTTGCTGGGAAGAATAAGAAAAAAGCTTCTTTCCTTAAAGAATATTTACATGATCTTGAGTATATAAAAAATAATAAAAATGAAAAAAAGGTTACACGCGATGACATTGTTGAAGCTCAGGAATTAATTGAGATTTTGATTGACCGTGCAGGCATTTATCCAATTTTGACGATGCCTAAGAGTTTTTGGCAGGAAATAAAGAATAAAAAAGATAAGGGCATTTCAGCTCATACGACAGATTCCTTTGGAATTCCTTTATTAGCCGCAACTTTGGGGATCCCGCCTTATTTACCAAAAGCACATGATGATCGTGTCATTTTGCAGTTCAAACCTGGTTCTGTTATGTCAAGTAATTTTGAACCACGTTTTACCGGCAAGAATAATGCTTTTAGTGGAATTGTTGTTTATAAAAAACAATATATTGAATTAAGTGATTTAAAAGAAGTGGCAATGTAAAAGCCCTGAAGGTTATTTCAGGGCTTGTCTAATCACCGTGAGAGATGATTAGCAGCGTGTCGTAGAACGTTTTTTTATTTCCTCCAGCCATGTGAAATGTTACAGTTTTTTCAACCTTGTTGTGAGTGATATCAAGGATAGTGCTGTTTTTATGCACGAAAGGCAGTCGTTTCTTTAGCTTCTCAACAATTCTAGTTATTGGATTCATGGGGGTCAGTGACATGTTTTTACCTCTTTGATTGCGTTACTTTCAGGTTGATTTTATCAAACAATTCATTATAAGACAATTTTGTGTTTTTGTCAATATTAAAAATACCGTAAAATTAGGTATTTTTATTATGTTCTTTTTTATTCACTAACTCTAAACACTTCCCCCACAGTAGTAATTCCTTGAAGTGCTTTTATTAATCCGTCTTGAACCATTGTGATCATACCATTTTTGATGGCGATCTCTTTCATTTCGTATTGAGAAACACTCTTTTTTAGAATGATGGTTTCAATCTCTTTGTTCATTGTTAATATTTCGTAAATACCAACTCGGCCCTTATATCCAAGTCCATTACAGGCATCACAACCATTTCCTTTGAAAAATCTTGCGTTACTTAAATCAGGTCGATCTGGATGATCTGCTGGAATTTCTTCGAGAATCTGTTTTGCCTTATTTAAATCTTTTTCTTCAAGAGTGATCTCTTCTTTACATTTCTCACAAACACGTCGAACTAGTCTTTGACCAATGATTGCATTAAGAGATGGAGCGAGCAGGAATGGTTTAACTCCCATGGCAATAAATCTAGGAATAGCGCCCGAAGCATCATTTGTGTGCAAGGTTGAAATAACGAGGTGACCAGTTAAAGCGGCATTAATCGCAACATTAGCTGTCTCAGTGTCTCTTAACTCACCGACCATGACAATATCAGGATCTTGCCTGAGAATAGAGCGTAGACCGTCTGCAAACGTGTATCCGCGACTGTGATCAATCTGACTCTGGTTAAGTCCGTTGATTTTATATTCAATCGGATCTTCAAGTGTGATGATTTTTGTTTCTTCAGTATTTAATTTATTAAGAACTGCGTAAAGAGTGGTTGTTTTACCAGAACCAGTTGGTCCGGTTGTAACGATCATTCCATTGGGACGCTCAGACTGTGTTTTTAGTTTTTCAAATGATTGACCGACAAGTCCAAGATTATCAAAGGTTAAACTAGCCGCAGAGTAACCAAGTAGTCTCATTACAATACTTTCTCCCCAGTTTGTTGGCAGGGCAGAAACACGAACATCAATCTTTTCTTTTTTAGTTGAAATCGTAAATCGGCCATCTTGGGGTTTATTAACGATATTTACTTTCAATTTTGCGAGTAGCTTAATTCTTGAAACAACTTTGTCCCAACGGTCTTTGTTAATGGTCGCAGAATCATGAAGCACTCCGTCAATTCGAAATCTGATTTTAACATCTTTCTCTTCTGCTTCAATATGGATGTCTGAGCTTCTTGATTGAATGGCGCTGGCGATAATTAGGGTAACTAATTCTGTAATATCTACTTTTTGAATGTTTTCTTCAAGTTGTTTTAGGTCAGTGGCAATCTCTTTGAATTTTTCTAGATCATCTTCTTTAATAGTAATTCCAGGCTCTGGCTTTTTGTACTTTGGTAGTTTTGCGTACATCTCAAGAGCTTTATCTAAACTTCTTTTTGAAATGAAATATAGTTTTATCTTGGCATGATGAGCTTCCTCTAGGGAATGAGACATTTTTTCAATCTCAGGATTTTTCGGATCGGTTGTTGCTAGTCGAATCTGTTCACCTGTATTTACAAAGCAGACAATAGCGTTTTTAATGCAGAAATTTTCTGGAATTGTTTGTAAGGCATCTTGTGATACTGGGAACTCGTATAGGTTAAGGTATGGTAAATTCAAACTATCCGCCTCAATGGCGACTTTTTGTTCTTTGTCCTTGATATCCACATCTTGGAGTTTGCTTTGAAGCTTCCCACCAGAACTTAGTGGGGCAGATGCTGTTTTCGTCTTATCTGCTGGTCGTTTATCCTTCCCTTTATTAGTTAATAAATCTTCAATAGAGGAATCTTTTATTGGAACTGTCATAGATGGTTCTTATTTATGTGTATATTATAGAATTTTTTATCTTATTTTACAACTATCCACATTTTGCAACTCTGGATAGTTTAGTTGCATAAAATTTTCAACATGGTAAAATACGTGTAATTAACTAATCTCAAAAAATATGGCAGAAGAACTAGAGCAAAAGGAGGTAAAAAAATCTAAACGATCCGGGGGGACAAAGAGATCAAAAGCAGTTAAAAAGGACTCAGAACACACTCCGAGACCAAAGAAGGACTCAGAGCAAAGTAGTGTTTTCATGTTTATTGTTGGAATGGTGATTATTCTCGGAATAATTGGAATTTTGTTTGGCTACACCAAAGATAAATTTAAGGAACTGTCATCGAATGGGACAGGTGAAAATCAAAATATTGAGGGACAACTAGATGAGCTAAAAACGGAGTTACTTGATCTAAGAGATCGAGCAAAGAAGATTGAAGAGGAAAATTCTTATAACAAAGATATTGTAATTGATCTTTTTGACAAAAGTAGAACTATTCCACGTGTTCCAGAAGTAGCTGATTGGCAAGTTCTTGAGAATGAAGATTTAAGTTTCGTGGTAAGCTATTCCACTGAATGGGAAGCAGTTAACCCTATAATTAATGTTCGAGAAACTGACGAAGGTGAGCAACGGGAAGAAATTGTTACTTTGCAACCGCAAGGTCAGGTTGATTATATTAATGCTATCACAATCAAAAGTGATTATGCTGATTTCACAACTCTGAGTCTTGATGATAAAAAAGAGATCTTTGCGGAGCTTGATGAACTTGATCTTTTCGAGGTTGAGAAGTTTGTCATGATCTATTTCATTAATATTGATCAGAATGACGAAGAAGTTCCAACTGTCTTAATCTTAACAGATGATAATATCTATCGAGCGACTTTCAACATTACAAACAAGAAAACAGCAAACTATTTCAAGTACAGAGAAGATTTCGAGAAGATTATTGCAACTTTCATTCTTTCAGAGGATTACATCGCAATCGAAGAGCTATTAAACGAGCTCGATGCTGAATAGTTGAACTTATTTAATTAGTATGATATAAAGACGGAGTGAAATCCGTCTTTTTAGTGGAAGTAGGGAATGGAAGGTTGAAGATTGTTAGGATGATAGTCAGGGGAAGTTGGATTAATCGCAGAGATAAAAAGGGGACGATTATTAGGATGATTGAAGATTGAAGTTAGCTATTCCTTTTTGACTTCTTTAGTTCCTCTTTCCTCCCTTTGTCATTTCGACTGAAGCGATTCTATATTCAAAGAATTTATTCAATTATAAGAAGCGGAAGGGAGAAATCTGTTTACATTTTTATCAAAGATATTATTCATAATATATTTATATGTCATTTTCTATTGGTATTGTCGGTTTACCTAATGTTGGTAAATCAACATTATTCAAAGCACTAACAAAAAATCCAATCGATATTGCAAATTATCCTTTTTGTACTATCGAGCCAAATAAGGGAATTGTTGAAGTTCCTGATTTTCGATTAGATAAATTAGCAAAGCTTTCAAGTTCTGCGAAAATTATTCCAACAGTGATTGATTTCATGGATATTGCTGGACTAGTTAAGGGTGCTCACAAGGGCGAAGGTTTAGGTAATAAATTTCTAGCAAATATTCGCGAAGTTGATGCGATCTGTCATGTTGTGAGAAACTTCCATTCTGGTGACATTATTCATGTGGACGGAAAAGTTAATCCTGATAGTGATATTGAAGTTATTAATATCGAATTAGCATTTGCTGATTTAGAGATGGTTAATCGTCATATTGATAAATTAAAATCAAAACTAAAAGGTTCAACCGGCAAAGAGGAAAAAGACTCACGAAAGATTTTAAAGTTACTGGAATCAAAAATAAAACCTGAGTTAGAAGAGGGGAATCAAGTTAGAAAATTAGAATTAGAAGAAGAGGAGAGAGAATCTTTATCTTATCTTCAGTTTTTAACGGATAAACCCATGATTTATGTTTTGAATCTTGATGAAGAGACTGTAAACGAAGCGTTCGATATCCCCGAACTAAAAGACGAGACAGTTGTAAAGGTTTGCGCAAAGCTTGAAGCTGATTTGATTGAGTTGTCAGATGATGAAGTGAAAGAGTTTTTAAATGAGTCAGGGATTAAGGTTACAGGATTAGAACAAATTATTTTAACTTCATATCAAACCTTAAACTTAATTAGTTTTTTAACAACTGGTCCTGAAGAAACTCGTGCTTGGACAATTGAGGTTGAAACAAAGGCTCCGCAAGCAGCTGGAAAAATTCATGGTGATTTTGAACAAGGTTTTATTGCCGTTGATATAATTAATTGGGAGAAACTACTTGAAGCAGGAAGTGAGGTTTTTGCTCGTGATAAAGGTTGGATTAGAACTGAAGGGAAAAATTACACAATGCAGGATGGCGATGTTTGTCATTTTAAGTTTAATAGATAAATTCAGAAATAGGAAATTCGAAATTAGAAATTCGGGTTTGTTGAAAGGTGAATAATTAAGAAAGAGGCAGCTACAGTAATTTAGTGGCTGTTTTTTTGATTATTTTGTGATTGTATTTCTAGATAACCCCAATTTCTAATTTCTTCACGACTTGACATCTTTTAATAATAATGATAATATGTTTTGAGTTTAGTTCATTCTTATTTCACCTTCAACCTACGAGGTAGACAGCATGAGAGAAGATCAATTCAACGCATATCTGGGTATTCCTGATGTTGATTGGAAAGCAATCGACGAAATCGGGAAATTGGCCATTGATGGCATTCCTAAGGATAGAAAGTTGTTGGACATTAGTGTCCAGTTAGGTACGTCAAGGCATTGTGGGGTTCAAATTGAACCTGGGACGCCGGCCGAGCTCCGTACGGTGCATGATCTTCAACTATGTAAGTCTGATCCCTCAACTCGTGAGACTGCTCATATTGAAGCACCCGTTTTGCGGCGTCAAGGGAAAAGTCGGCTTCCTGTGCAGACTGGAACTGATCATCTAGCTTTTCAGCGAGAGAGGGGCAATTACGTTGATTTACGTACGGAAAATCCGACGTTGTATTTCCTTCTTAATTTACAAACAGCGGAGATTGATCCGTATCGTAAGTGGTTGGAGACGGCTTCCTGTGCTATGATCTTAATGGCAATGGGGCTGATTGATTCTCAAGCAGAAGAATTTGCCTTTGCGGGTAAATTCTACCATGAGTCATTAACCAAGAAGCTGAGAAAACATTTCCCAAGTCTAAAGGAAAATCTCGATGCGTATTTAGCTCTTCCCGAGGTCCAGGTACGCATTGAAGAACTTCAACATCTCATGTCATGAACAACGAGTCTTAACTAAGCCTCGTTTTTTGATTTCTAATAGCTATTGACAGAAATAAAAAAATATAGTAAACTCAAGGCGCAAATAATATTGTTTGCAGGTTCATTCTAATTACAAGTAGCCCCTTGAGAGGAGCGAAAATGTCATGGCAGCAGCCACCGTAGAGAAAGATTTGTTTTGGGTAAATATACCTTCTCCTGGCACAGCCCTTGTGGAGGAAGAGGGATATGTACGAATCCTGCTTGAGATAGGTGAGGAAGAAGAGGTGCAGGAAGGGGAAAAGACTTTTACTTTCGATCAGATAACAGTAAAGATTTTTTCTTGGAATAGCCTAACTGCTCAAGAGACAAAGGAAGAAATACTCATCGCTCAGGAAGCAAGTGCATTATTGCAGCAATTACAAGGAGATTTGAACAATCTCACACGTCTTCGTAGCATAAAGTGTCTCGCTCTTTTGATGCATTATGGTGTTATTGATCCTACTGTTGAGAAAATTGTTTTTTGCGGGAAAAGATTCAATGAATCTCTGCTTCGCAAAGTGAGAGCTTTGGATATTACAGAGATTACCTTGTATCTTCCTACTTAATGATAGCCAATAAGCAGTGATCCTCGTATCGCTGCTTTTCTAATTCTTTACAATTTGTAAATAGTCCAGTATACTAATATTTATCTACGCAGTTTTGTTACTCATTCATTTCAGGGAGGGAATGGATATGCTGACAGATCAAGATATTTTGAAAAAATTGAAAAACGGTTCCATGCAAGTAGCGATCAGTGTTGAGAACGTTCCCTATGAAGTAATTCTCTTGGCAAAAAAACATGACGCTCTTGTTTTCAAAAAAGTATTTCTTCGATTCTCTTATTGGGATTTATCATCCAACGAAGTATGTGAAGATGAATCAGAAATCACAATTGATAAGTATTGGAACTTGCTAATAGCGATCTATGCTCAAGATGGACCGATTGATTCACTCGAAACAGTTCGACTGATGTATCTCCATGGGTTTTTGATGAATGATCAAGTGATTTACAAAGGAATGTTGTACACCAAAGCAGATCTAAGTTGCAGTCCATCGTTGGTCTCTTCGGCTGCTGGACAGTTACCAAACTAAATAGCTCCGCCCCACCGCGGAGCTTTTTTAATATTGACAATGAATCAAAAGTGTTCTAATATTACCTATTATCTGTATTCGCTGTTTGAAATCATAACAATCCTAAAAAGGAGTTTGATATCATGACTATTCCGACAACGCCCATGATTGAACAGTTGAAAGCTGAATTGGACGAACTGCTTAGAGAAAACGCCCAAATTGGTGTTGCTCTATCCGAGCAAGATATTATGATAGCGCATGTAATAAAAACGGGGATGAGTGAAAAAGAAGTTGGCATTCGAGCAGAGGCGTTAAACGCGCACATTGATGAGAAACAGGAACACTTAAGATTGGCCTATCTCCAAGCTGGAGTATTTGAGCTAACCATAAAGCCTCACGGCGACGAGCAGGATGATCGAGTTTTGCTTGAGATGGTTAAGTGGGAGCCATCACTTGTTCAGCTCGCGTTTTTTAAAGAAGTTCTTGTTTCAACGAAGTCTTATCCTGAGTATTACGAACAAGTCCGTCAATTTTCTCACCGTGAATACCACAATGTTCTGTGGCTGCTTTTGCTAACGGATTATCTCGATGAGTTTGATGTCGTTTTGTTCAATGGTAGTGTGTTTGACCTGACGACTATTCAGAAGTTGCAGCACATTCCTAATACTCCTCAAATTGAGAATTTAATGAAGGAAATCGATGAATTGGTTAAGCAACGAAAAAAATTAGAAAGTCGACTAGATGCAACAAATCCTGACAGCCATATGTACTCCGTTTTCGCGGGACAATTGAATAAGATATCTCTAGCGATGTTGCGAAAACAAGGAATTCTGCGTTTATTATATTTACAAGAAGGTGTTGTCGAGGTTGGAGTGAGTTTTCATAGTGGGTTTGGTGATGGAAATATTGCTGATTATTATTACCTGTTTTTGATAAGACGGGATGATTTGCAAGAGCAAGAGGTTGTCTACGCGGATAGAAATGTTTGTTCAATAGAAAACAACGTCTTTTTCAAAAGGCTTAACGGCTCAGATCGCTATTCTTCTGAAATGTTACGTCATTTACTTGAATGTAGCAATTTCCTCTACGGATCGAACATTATCTTGTTTGGCGACACGATCTACGACCTAAACAAGGTCCGCCAAGAACTGCAAAACTAAAAGCCCCACCACACCGCAGAGCTTTGCCCCGCCCCTCTCAGAGGGTGGGGTTTTTCAATTAAAAAACTACACCTCTCATATATTCGAAGTGTAGTTTTTATTATTTAAGTCAGTAATTTTGCGTTTTGAGTTCTATGGTTGGCGTTCTGCGTTCCGCGCTTCGCGTTCCGCGTCCTACATCATCCCCATCCCCGGCATACCTCCCATTGGCGGCGCT
>Ga0233431_1006790_pt1 | contig 10118 bp, 6 predicted proteins | sample SI_118_April2016_FD_179867 | JGI IMG/M metagenome (GOLD analysis project Ga0233431, IMG submission 179867) | Seawater microbial communities from Saanich Inlet, British Columbia, Canada - SI_118_April2016_200_MG | ecosystem: Environmental > Aquatic > Marine > Inlet | place: Canada: British...
ATACTCTTTAATTGCAGATAGATTTTTTATAAAGTCATCCGCCCATTTTTCAATATTGTACCGTTTCAGACGTTTCTGCATTATCTTATTACGCTTGATTTGCTCTTCTTCGGGCATTTTCAGTGCCATGTTGATAAAATCGGCAACTTTGTCCATGTTATTCGGATTGACAATGAGTGCTTCACTCAGCTCTTTTGCCGCGCCTGCCATCTCGCTCAAGATCAGCACACCTTTGCCGTCGTTTTTTGCCGCAATATACTCTTTCGCGATCAGGTTCATTCCATCCCGCATCGGCGTTATAAGGCAGACATCGGAAAGCGAGTAGAGCGCGCAGAGAGCGTCAAACGATAAAGAGTCGTATAAATACAAGACGGGCGCCCAGCCGAATGTGCTGTGTTTACCGTTGATTCTGCCGACCCGCTCGTCAAGATCTTTTTTTAGCTGCCTGTATTTGTCGACTTTTGTCCGTGACGGCACCGCGACAAGTATCATCAGCACTTTCTTTCTATATTCGGGATATTTTTCAAGAAATAGTTCATACGAATTCAGCCGTTCTATGATCCCTTTTGAATAGTCCAGCCTGTCGACCGAAAAGATTATTTTACGGTCCTCGACTTTTTTCTGTTTTTTTGCGATCTCTTTTTTTACTGCAGGCGTATGAATTGCGTTTGAGTATTTTTCATAATCGATACCCATGGGGAACGCGTCGATTTTAACGGTTCTGTTATCAACAAGAATGTTGCCGAAAGAGTGCTCATGACCGAGCATTTGACGTATGCTGCTTAAAAAATGCCTCATGTAATCGTATGTGTGAAATCCGATTAAATCAGAGCCTAAAAGTCCGTACAAAAGCTCTCTGCGCCACGGCAGAACACGGAAAACCTCGAACGAGGGAAACGGAATGTGAAGGAAAAATCCGATCGTGAGCTCGGGACTTTTTTCGCGAAGCATCTCGGGAAGAAGTAATAAGTGGTAATCATGTACCCATACAATATCGCCGGGCTTAACTTCTTTTAACACCGCTTTGCAGAAAATTTCATTGACATGTTTATACGATTCCCACATTTTTTTGTCATACACGGCGTGCTGATTGAAATAATGAAACAGCGGCCATAATGTATTGTTGCTGAAACCGGAATAATAATTATCTATTTCTTTCTGAGAAAGAAAAACCGGGCAGTAATTGCTTGCGGATAACTGTTTATTGAGATCGCTTTTTTCATTGGGTTTCAATTTTTCATCGGCAATGCCGGGCCAGCCGATCCATTTCAACTCATATAAATTCTGGAGGGAGCTGACACCGGTTGCAAGCCCTCCCGGACTCGGCTGAAATCCGAGGGATTTGCCGCGTTTGTTGACGCTAACCGGTAATCTGTTGGAAACGATCAGTAATCTGTTCACAAATATCGCCTCGGAAATGATGAGTTAAAATGATATGCACGTAGTTCGGCATTTGAAAAATAATGAGGTGCGGAGAAATGAGGAGTTGACAAATATATGATACAATCCTCAAACCTCCGGCAATTTTTTTATTAAAGCGCCCGTTAACGCATATCACTGCCCGATAAATTCGATTGAATCAAAATGGCTCTTTTCAATATACTTTATAAATTTCGTAAAAAAAGGAATTTTTGAAATTAATATAAAAATAACACTCATTTAAAAACAAATAATAATGTGCCGATAAAACGAGGCGTCACATTTGCAGGTGAAATGCACGGGCAGGGAGCAGTGCATAAATAACGTGATCAAATATGAGGTAAAAAATCGTATATGCATGATAAATAGTGATATTTATGATTGACTTGAGTGTATATCTCATGTATCTTTACATAATATGTTTTGTCAGCAATTTTCGTTATAACTTCAGGAGGAATTATTGTGAAATACTCTGTATCAAGAATATATATTGTTGCCGTTTTACTGCTTTTGTGCGTATCAGGATTTGTGCACGCGCAGTCGGCCGAGGACATTATGAAGTCTCAGCTTATGAAACAGCAAAGCTCGGGGATGTCTCAGCCGAATGTCGATGTGCCCAGCATCAAAGGAGAAAACGGTATGCTCCGGACATCGGACCTGCTGCCAGAGGGGGTAGATCCTTACTATCCGCAACAATCTCAGATCCTGCTTGACGGTAATGTCGATTCCTCGAAATACATTGTAGGCCCCGGCGATCTTCTCGGAGTATATTTGTGGGGCGAGATCGACCGAAATTACACGATGCGTGTCACACCGGAGGGATATCTCTTAATTCCTACGGTCGGAACGATCAATGTTGCCGGCAATACGATTGATGAGGCCCGCGTTAATCTTACGGATGCCATAAATATAAACTACTCGGGACTGAAAGTTTCCGTGTTTTTGATCCAGCCGCGCCGTTTCAGGCTTATGGTTTCGGGTGTGGTGTATTTGCCGGGCATGCATGAGTCAAATGCGTTTGAACGTGTTTCCGATCTGATGGACCGCGCCGGAATAATTGTTCCGGGATTCGAATCGGTTGATGACGTCGTGCCGCAGGAAATTCACATCACTTCTCCTCCGGGAACTGAAGTTTCGGTTAGCTCCAGTCCGGGCGATATGGCGCAGAACTCATCTTCTATGGACGCTCAGAACCGTGCCGGCATAATAGGACGTTTTCAGCCGAGTTTATTGGGCCGCAGGGATAAATCCATGGTTAGCTCCTCATTGGAGTCTATCAGTACGTTCACTCTTGGTGAAAAACGCGGATCAAGCAGCCGTTCGATCATAATTCATCGGGACGGCGAAACAATTCATGCCGATATGCTTCGATTTATTAAGCTCGGTGATATTGATGCGAATCCGTATGTGAATTCGGGCGATCATATTGAAGTCCCTCAATATAAAGGCGATATTAAGGTATTTGGAGAGGTACACGATCAGGGTGTATATGAATTTATGGAAGGCGACAGGATATGTGATCTTATCCGGTTCGGCGGTGGTCTTACAGCAGTTGCGGATACGTCGAATGCAGAGCTCATCCGATTTGAGCCGGACGGTCTCAGTTTCAAGAGAATTCCCATTGATCTTTATGACGCGATGGACAACAATCCCGATGCATCCCTGTATAGTCTTCATGAATCGGACAGGCTCAATGTACGGCGGAAATTCGAATATAAAATTCTGTATGACGTTAGCGTTAGCGGTGAAATTATCAATCCCGGGCAGTATGCGATTAAAAAGAATGTTTCAACGTTGACAGAGCTCGTTGAACTTTCCGGCGGATTCACCGGCAAAGAAAATCTTGAAGAGGCCAGGCTGATCCGGCGGTCGAGTTTCGCGGCGAGAGATATGGAATACGAACGGCTGAAACCCCTGCTTGTTTCCGAAAGAAATGCCGAAGAAAATGATTATGTCCGGAGTTATCAGCGTACGTTCGAGGGATCGATAAATATCGATTTTGTTAAATTGTTCAAAGACAAAGATTTGTCGTATGATGTCGTCCTTCAGGAGGGCGATGCGGTATATATTCCGCGGATTAGGGAATATGTGAATGTTATCGGCGCGGTTAAAGAGCCCGGCTATTTTAAAGTAAAAGAAGGCGCGGATCTAAAATATTATATCGAAAAAGCGGGCGGCTATAACTGGGACGCATATAAAAGAGAACGGTCATTGATCAAAGCCAAAACCGCACAGCGTTATAAAACCAGATATTTTAAAGTCAAAATAGAGGGCGGCGATACGATACATATTCCTTCAAGGGTACGGAGAAATTTCTGGTCGTATTTCAACCAGTATACGGGATATGCAACCTCTCTTGCGACAATTGTTTTGATAGCAGTGCAGTTTTCTAATTAAATAAAATCATTGACTGCGAGCGTGCAGTGAATAAATTATGGAGTAATGATGGAGAATAAAGAAATTAACATACTGGACTATTTTTTAATTCTTTACAATTCCAGAAAATATATTTTAATGAATCTGGTAATTGTTTGTTTTCTTGCCGGTGTGGTGAGTATGCTGCTTCCGAAATACTATAAGAGCCATGTAATTATGCTTCCTCCAAGCGAGACCTCCGAGGGTTTCGGTTTAGCTCAGGCGATGTCGATGCTTCCGGTCAATATTAGTCTCGGCGGTCAGGGAACGCCGTCCGACCTCGCCATGGGTATCATGAAAAGTCACTCTGTCTCAGATGCCATTATTGACAAATTTAATCTTATTGAGGAGTATGGTTCGGATGACCGTGACGGGGCAAAGCTGACGCTTAAAACGTTGACGAACATCAGTCTTACGAAAGAGGGCATGATTCAAGTTGCTGTTGAGGACCGGGACCGGGACAGGTCCGCGGCTATTGCAAATATGTACTGCAGTATGCTTGATTCTCTCAACAAGGTGATGAGTCAGCAAAATGCTGAAAACAGGGCTGATTTCCTGAAAGAGCAGTTGGATGAAAACTCCGTAGCGCTTAGTGAAGCCGAATTCACATTGAATGAATATCAGATGAAAACAAACGCCCTCTCGCCATATCAACAGCAAAGGGTTGCGATCTCGGTTACAGCAGAGCTTGAGATGGAGATTATGCGCAAAGAAAGCATGCTGAAAGAATACAGGGCAAAATCATTTTCCAATACGCATCCTCTTGTTAAAGATATCCTGAGTACAAAGAAAATTCTTGAGGAACAGCTTCACGATATGCGTTATGGCGCTCCCGAGGGTGAACGTAAATCATTATTTATGCCGCTTGAGGAAACTCCCGAACTAACACTTGAGTATTCGAAACTGATTAGCCGTGTTGAGACGCTGAACCAGCTCGGATCGCTTTTGGGCCAGCAATACGATGAGGCAAAAATACAGCAGAAAAATCCCATCTCAACAGTAAACATTCTTGATTCGGCGACCCCCCCTCTTCGAAAATCCAGGCCCAAACGCAAGCTCATCGTTCTTGTCGCCGCCGCCGCATCTCTTTTCTTTTCAATGATTTCGATTGTGATAGTTGAATTCTTTAACAGATTGACAGAAATGAATCCGGAAAACAGAGAAAAAGTCAGACGTTTAGCTCGTTTTTTACGTATTAATTCCTGATCAGGGTCACCTATGGGCTTTCTTCGAGGTTTCTCGATAGCAATGGGGGCAAATATTATTTTATTTGTCCTCTCGTTTTTGAATAACAAACTGATATTTATGGTCCTCGGCAAAGAGGAAAACGGCGTATATTTCCTTGTCATGCGTTTTTCACTGTTTATCGCCCTTTTTATCGGCGAATGGCAGCGGCTGACAAATATTAACATCGTCGGCAGCGATAAAAGCCTGAGTCCGACCATTTCCGCAAATAATTTAGTATATATCGGTGTGACCGGCGTGATCGCCGTGCTTGCGGCGATTTTTCTTCCGTCAATATTTGCAGGTTTCATTCCTCCGCAATATATATTGTTTGCCGTGGCGGTGGGCTTGTGCCTGATCCTGAGAGATTCTTTCCAATCTCTTCTCCTTGTCAATAACCATATGGTGAGATACGGCATAACGTTTGTGTTGTGGGGATCGCTGTTTCTGATCCTTGATTCGATATTTCTTCTCGTCTTTAATCTCGGCATAAATTCGGTTATTATCGCGCTTGTGATTTCGACCGCGGCCGCGGCGTTATGGGCCCTTTTTTCCAGCATAGCTGTCAACGGAATTTCATTTAAGCCGTCACTTGGAGTATTTGGCAGGTCGGGAAAAATGGGACTGCGGGCCGCGGTTGCGGTTACCGGGATGTTTTTTATGATCAATGTCCATCCGTTTGTTCTCAAATCACTTGAGGGCTTTGCGGTGGTGGGTGTTTTTGCGGTTTGTTTCAGGCTCTTTCAATTGTTTCAGCGAGGTTCGGATATCACCGGCACGGTGCTTTATTCCAATGTCGCCCGGAATGGTGAAAAGAGCAGCTATGGACTGACCATGAAAGTGTTCCGTAATCTCTTGTTCTTTTCGGTTGTGTTTGCTGTTACCGGTGGAGTGCTCGGCAAATATCTTATTATCATTATTTCGGATGCGTCATATCTGGATGCGTACATTCCTCTGCTTATTATGTTTCCCGGAATCGTTTTTATTAATGCGGGAACCGTGTTAAATGGATTATATTGGGGCAGGGGATATCCGTATAAGACAATAATTTCATCTTATGTCGCCGGGATAATAGGATTAACGCTGGATTTATTGCTGATTCCTAAATATGGTATTAAAGGGGTGGCAATATCCTTCTCATTTGCAAGTTTTCTATGGTTCAGTTATATGGTAGGAGTTTTTCGGGTGGATTCTAACTATCGGCTTCGGGAAATTCTTTTGCCTGATTACGGCGATTTTGTACAAATATTTAATAAAATCAAGACTTTCAGACCTTGACCAATTTGGGATAAGCTCAACTGTTGCATATTAAGTGAAAATAAGCAAAGATTTATGGAGTTCTTAGGCTATGAAGAAAAGGGTTATAGATACGGATTTAAATATTAAATCATATAGAGATTACCGCCGTCTCATAAAAGGTCACACGGCAAAAAGTCTGCATGAAATGTATGATGATATATATTTTGAGAAACATGTCGGCAGCAAGGAGATGTCTGATGTCTTTTTTAAATCTCTTGGATTGACCGAGACAAAATATACGAAGATCCCTCTTGAAATCGCTCAAATCAAAGCGGGAGATATTGTTCTTGATATCGGCTGCGGACGCGGCGAAATGGTTTTTCAATCGGCAAATAAAAAAGCGCACGCAACAGGCATTGATTATTCGGAAGCTGCAATAAAAATAGCTCGCAATATTCAGGAAAAACATACTGATGATATTCGATCAAGAATTACTTTTTTATGTTGCAATGCCGAAAATCTGGATTTCGGGGATAACACATTCGATACTGCCTTTCTGCTTGATGTGGTCGAGCATGTTTCACAATCCGAGCTCTATGCAATTCTTCGTGAAATCAGAAGAGTGTTGAAGACCGATGGCAGACTCATTATCCATACCACTCCCAATATTTGGTCACGAAGTGTTGGTTACAGGCTTAAATCTATTGCAAAGTTCTTTCTGACCGGCAAAACTGCCGTTCATCCGATCGTCGCTCAATTCCAGCAGTTAAAATCCGATCCTGATTACAATGAAGATAAGCTGTTTTTGCATATTAACGAGCAAAGTGTTTTAAGTATGAAGATGAATCTCATGAAGTGCGGATTCAAAAGCAGAGTGTGGCTGAACAACTCCGGAAACATTTGGGCTTCCCCAAAAGGGTTCATTAACAGTCTGATATCGATTCTATATAAATTGTCAGGCCTGAAATATATCTTTGGATCGGATATCTATGTGGTTGCATTACCTGTGAAAAAATAGACATTGTCTCATTATTATTGCCGAAAATCATACTAACTCATAGCTTCCCGGATAAAGTGATATGCGAACCTCGAAAAACTTGAAAATCGGTGTGGTGTCGCACATGTTTCCCACAATACAACGTCCGGTGTTCGGCGGCTTTGTCAGGGATGAGCTTGACTGCCTGTTGAAACATGCGGATATCCGTCTCATTTCGCCTGTCGCACTCAGGCATTGGCTCGAAAGTCAGAAGCTTCCGCCGGGAATAGCGTATCCGGTGAAACGGCCCAGAACAGTGTCGTTTCCGAGATTTTTCATGCAGCGGATGTATCCGAAAAGTATGGCGATGACACTCAAAAGATCGGCACGCGGCTATTTTGAGGACTGCGATGTCATTCATGCCCATAACGCGTTTCCCGATGCCGTCGCCGCGGTGAATGCATTCGGCGGATCGTTCCCGGTCGTGGTGACCGTCCACGGGAGCGACGTCAACATGTTTGCCGCAAAACCTGATCTTCGGCCGGATATTGTCCGGGCGCTCAATGAGGCCGCATGTATCATCTGTGTGAGCGATTCACTCAAGACGTCGCTGCGGGAGATGGGCGTACGAACGAACTGCGAGGTGATCCCGAACGGAGTCGATACCGGATTGTTTGCGCCGGGCGACAGAACAGCGGCGTGTGAACGTCTCGGTCTCGACCCGGAACGGCCGAGGCTGCTGTATGTGGGAAATTTTGTTAAAGTGAAAGGTATTGACTACCTCATATCTGCGATGCCGGCTGTTTTGGAAAAGTATCCCGACTGCGAACTGATACTGCTTGGAGCGGAGCGCGGCCAGACGGCTGTGAAAGAATATCAGGCGCGTATCGATGCGGCAGGTATTGGAGATTCGGTGAAAATCGAGTTCCGGATTCCGCATGATGAGCTTCCTGCGCGGATGCAGTCATCGGATATTTTAGTGCTTCCCAGCGTCAAAGAGGGATTCGGACTTGTCGCCGCAGAGGCGCTGGCATGCGGGATCCCGGTCGTAGCCACGCGATCCGGCGGTCCTGAAAGCATCGTGAAAGACGGCCAGGGATTTCTTGTCTCGCCGTGCGATCATGAGGCGCTCGGAGAGGGGATTTTGCGGGCTTTGGGCGGCGACGGGCTTTTAAATTCTGCGGCGCTTGCTGATTCCGTTCGCGCGCGGTTCTCGATTGAGGCCGTATGCGAACGAATTGCCGGAGTGTATGATCGGGTGCTGAAAAACGCCTAAAACCGCATATTGAAGAAGCCGGGAATTCGGGCAACTGGTTCTCGTGCGATAAAATCAGACATAACGGTATTGAAAGACTTGCCGAACATACATATTATAGCTAATTTATAAGTATGTCCGGCACAAAAGACATTTTCAAATTTAATACTGTGTAATCTTTTAACTTACGGATTTATATACGTGAAATCGATATTTAACAGAATAATAGTGCCGATCGTTGACCAGTTCATGCTTATCATGTCGTTTCTTTTCTTTTACTGGCTTTCGTTTTACAGCGGATTTTCTCCGGATAAGGAATTTACTCCTCTTCTGGCCTACTGGCTCCCGTGCCTGTTGATCAATCTTTTCTGGCTTCTATTGTTCGCGGTATTCGGGCTGTACGGGAAATGGAAAAACACGTCCCGGTTCGATGAGCTTATTTCCGTATATAAAACGATCACCGTCGGCGGCGTCGTCTTTTTGATATTTTCTTTTACCATAACACCTGAGCTGAACTCTGCAAAACTGCCTGTTCTTGTATACTGGGCGTCGCTTGTCGCGCTGGTCGGGATCGGAAGAGTGTCGGTACGCTCGATTCAGCGTGGATATCTGTTAAAAGGCGTGGGACTCAGGTACTCTCTGATTGTAGGAACCGAGCAGCTTACCACCGAAATGATCCAGAATATCAAACTTGCACCCGCGCTCGGATACGATATTAAAGGTGTGATCATAACCGATAACAACAGCGGTATGAAAACGGTCGAGGGAATTCCCATTCTCGGTTCAGTAAAAAATCTGCACGAGATAATCGAGACATTTTTCATATCCGATATTCTCATCGCTCACGAGTTTAAAGATGAGGACGAAATTTTCGAGCTTATTTCGGCGGCGGATACGTTCGATGTCGATTTCTCGATTCTGCCGGGTCCTGCGGATGTTCTTGCCGGACGGATGATGTTTAATCAGTTCTACGGATTTCCCATGATACGTATTCTTGCCGAACCGATGCCGCCGTGGGAAAAAAATGTAAAGAAGATGATAGATGTTTTTGTCAGCTTTATGGCGATTATAATGCTTTCTCCGCTATTTATCATTGTTGCCGCGGCGATAAAACTGGACTCAAAAGGGCCGGTTCTATATGTGCAGGAACGTGTGGGATATCGAAATAAGTTATTTAATTTGTATAAATTCCGGTCGATGGTGGTGGATGCCGAGGAACAATCCGGCCCGGTCTGGGCGGATAAGAATGATTCGCGCATAACACGCTTGGGAGAACTGCTTCGAAAGACCCGCATGGATGAGCTGCCCCAGATATATAACATAATCAAAGGGGACATGAGCCTTGTCGGTCCCCGGCCCGAGCGGAAGTTTTTTGTGGATCAGCTGAAGAAAAAAATACCGTATTACCAGCTTCGGCTGAAAGTTAAGCCGGGTCTTACCGGATGGGCGCAGATCAAACACAGCTATGACAGTTCGCTTGATGATGTTCGCGAAAAGCTGAAATACGATCTTTATTATATTGAAAACATGTCGCTGAACATGGATTTTAAAATACTTCTTGCAACTGTGTTTGTTGTGCTTGGCAGGAAA
>Ga0233431_1006792_pt1 | contig 10115 bp, 7 predicted proteins | sample SI_118_April2016_FD_179867 | JGI IMG/M metagenome (GOLD analysis project Ga0233431, IMG submission 179867) | Seawater microbial communities from Saanich Inlet, British Columbia, Canada - SI_118_April2016_200_MG | ecosystem: Environmental > Aquatic > Marine > Inlet | place: Canada: British...
TTCAGTACTAAAAACATCTCCAGCTTGAAATCCAACCAATTCCCTAATAGCCTTTTTACCCAGAGCATTTTCTAAGATTTCCACAAACTCTAGAACTGGTACAGGGTTACTGCCTCCAATATTAAAAAGATGATAATAAGGGCTTTTTACGGCAGTATACTGGTCAATTTCACCAGTGGGTTGGAGTGAATCGAGACCTCCAAGCATCCTATTTATACTTTCAACAATATCATCGATATAGGTATAATCCCGCAGGTTCAAACCCTGATTAAAAAGCTGAATCTTCTGGCCTTCCAGGATGGCTTTTGTGAAGAAATAATAGGCCATGTCAGGACGACCCCAGGCACCATAGACGGTAAAGAACCGCAGGCCCACCGTCGTCATTTTATACAAATGACTATAGGTGTGTGCGATGAGTTCATTTGACTTCTTGGTAGCGGCGTAAAGTGAGACGGGGTGGTCGACATTATCAGTTTCAGCAAAGGGTGATTTTTCATTATTACCATATACTGAACTGGATGAGGCATAAATAAAGTTTTGCACCCCATGTTGTCTGGAAGCTTCCAAGATGTTGAAGAAACCATCCAGATTAGATTCTATATATGACCTGGGATTCTCGAGGGAATAGCGGACTCCAGCCTGAGCTGCCAGGTTGATGACGATATCAGGTTGGAATTCTGTGAAAACCCTGGTTAGACCCTCATAATTTTGGAGATCCAACTTTTGAAATTTGAAATTTGGAGATTGGAGCTGTACAAGACGAGCCTGCTTTAATTCAGGGTCATAGTAGTCATTGAGATTATCAATCCCATAGATTTCATGACCTTCTTTCAATAGCTTTTGAGAAAGATGATAGCCGATGAACCCGGCAGCTCCCGTGATAAGTATTTTTTTCATAATCTCAAATTAGTCTAAAGTTAAAAGCCAGCTTGCTCTGGGGCTATTCGCCGGTGTACTTCACCTGTTCGTTGCTCAGCTTGTAGTTTCCACATTTGCTTACTCCAGCTCCATCGAACTCTAATCTATAGCCCTTTTTGTCAACCCAGCCAATGGTTTTACCGGGATTGCCAACAACAAGAGCAAAGGCCGGAACATCTCGGGTAATTACAGCGCCAGCGCCAATAAAGGCGTATTCACCAATAGTGGATCCGCACACGATGGTGGCATTAGCACCAATGGAGGCACTTTTCTTCACCAGAGTCTTGGCGTAAAACTCAGTTCCCCGCTGGGGGAATTCTGAGCGAGGTCGCTGGATATTGGTAAACACCATGGAAGGACCACAAAAGACGTAATCCTCTAGTTCAACACCCTCGTATACAGAGACGTTGTTCTGAATCTTGACCGAATTACCGATCTTCACATTGTTACCCACATTAACATTTTGACCAATGGAGACATTCTCTCCCAGAGATGATCCGGATTGAACATGTGAATAATGCCAGATTTTGGTACCCTTGCCCACCGTAACTCCGGCGTCTACTTCACTGGTGGGGTGGACGAAAAAATCTGATTCCGAAGCAATTGTTTCAGAATTGTCATCGGCTTTAGTCCCCTGCAGCGAATGGGTCGCTTTTTCCAGGACTTCCAAAACATCGTAGGCATTCTGACCATCCGCTATTCCAAGTTTTGAGCCATCCAGATGGTCTATGAAATACTGAATTTCATTGGTAAGCGGGAATCCTTTATCATAGGGAATCACTTCTGTGGGACCATCACGTTTGATGGGTTCGCCCTGAACCCAATCGATGCCCTTCTCATAGAAGAGGATATCCTTTTCCTCAGAGCTGTCCTCGAAAGATATCATACCCTTGGATCCGATCATTACCATGCGGTGTTCCTTAAAAGGGTGCAACCAACTGACAAAAATATGACCAACCACATTGTTTGGATAAGTCAGCGAGGTCATAGTTGTATCATGGATTCCAGGTGTTAAGAACGCACCTCCCCTACTAACTACTTCTGTGGGGTTTGAGCCAATAAAGTATTCAAAAATGGAGATATCATGGGGGGCAAAACTCCAAAGGATGTTTTCCTCCGTGCGTACAGTGCCCAGATTCAGGCGATTGCTGTAGATGTACTCTAATTTACCAATTTTCCCTGAGTCGATTAACTCCTTGATCTTGATAATAGCAGGATGAAAGAGCAGGACATGTCCAACCATGAGGTTGACCTTGTGTTTATCTGCTAATTCTTTTAAGGCACCAGCCTCTTTTGTGTTCAAGGCGATGGGTTTTTCAATTAAAACATGTTTACCCTGCTCCAGGAGATAGGAACCCACTTCAAAATGTGTTTCAGCTGGGGTAGCCACGGTAAACCCATCAAAATCGTCCAGGGGGACATCTCTGACACTATGAAAAAGGGTTGCGTCAGGGAATAGTGTCTTCAATTCTTCCCTGCGATCCTCCCGGGATTCCACGATACCTGCTAAACTCCCAAGATTTTTCAAGGTCTTGATGTGGTTGGTTCCCCAACGGCCGGCGCCCACAACACAGATTTTTACATTAGAATTCATATCGTTCCTTTTGCTTCAATATCTAACAACTTGTTCGCTTAAGCATTTAAGACCTTACAAATTTTTTCAATATCAGCTGACTCTAGGTAAGGGTGCATAGGCAGACTAAATATGCGTTGACTCATTTCTTCACTCACTGGAAAATCTCCATCTTTGTAAGCGAGATGATTAAATGCAGTCTGCTGATGCAATGGTTTTGGATAATAAACAGCTGAGGGAATGCCAGCATCTTTTAGTTTTGCCTGCAAGTTAGCTCTATCATCTACATCCTTGGCCAGAATAGAATACTGGGCCCATACACTGGTGAAGCCACTAGCTACCTCTGGGATAACTACCCGGTCTGACAATAACTTGTTATACTTATCTGCTACCTCATTGCGAAGCGTTACTTCACCTGGGAAGAGTGTGAATTTCTCCAATACAATGGCTGCCTGGAGTGTATCCATACGCCCATTCAGACCAATACGAATATTATCATACTTGTCGCCACCTTTACCATGGACTCTTACTGATACGAGCTTTTCATAGAGCTCATCATCATCAGTAAAAATAGCACCACCATCACCATAACAACCGAGAGGTTTGGCAGGAAAAAATGAGGTAGAGGCCGCATCACCAAAGCTACCAGCCAGGCGGTCATCAATCTGACCCCCAAAACCCTGTGCAGCATCCTCTAAGATTTTGATATCATATTTTTTAGCGATGAGTTCAATAGCTGCGTAATCTGCTGGAAGACCAAACAAGTCAACAGGGATAACCACCTTGGGGTTCAGCTCACCCGCTTCAATCACCTGGGCGATTGATTCATCTAGAAGTTCTGGTGAAATATTGTAAGTTTTTGGATCAATATCTACAAAAATGGGTGTGGCACCTAAGAGTTGAATCACTTCTGCAGTAGCAATAAAGGTGAATGGCGTTGTAAAAACTGCATCTCCAGGACCAACATCCCAGGCCAAAAGGGGCATAAGAAGTGCATCTGTTCCAGAAGAACAACTCACACAGTGTTTAACACCAACATATTCAGCTAGCTGAGCTTCCATTTCTCTAATCTCAGGACCCATGATATATTTGCCATGAGCCAGGACGTCCTGAATTCTCTTATCCAGGTTGGTTTTTATCAGGGACTGTTGTTTTGCCAAATCAATAAATTGCATTTCAATTTTCCTTAAATCTATCAATAATCAATTTTTATATAATCTCTTTACTCTCAAGTGTCAGGGATGGAGCAAATATCATTCCCTTGGGAAGCGTTCTGTATAATCGTTTAATGATTAGTGGCGCTGTTCACTTATAAGAGCTATCCTAAATTCTCTTGCAACAGATGAACAATTTTGTCTGATGTTTGACCATCCCCATAGTGTGGGCTCCACTCCCTTGGTTCCGGGAAATCCTTTGACAAAATAGAGATTTTCTCGAGATTATCTCCAACAATATAATTCCAGCCATCCCTCACTGTTTCCACCCACTCCGTTTCCCCTCGTACCGTGAGGCAAGGCGTCTGATGCATATAGGCTTCCTTCTGGACACCACCAGAATCAGTAATAATGACCTTTGAATATTTTTCCAGCATCATCATATCCAGATATCCAACTGGGTCAATGATCCTGATATTCCCTGAGGTTTGACTGATAAGTTTTTCCACTCGTGCTCTACTGCGGGGGTGAATGGGGAAAATGACGGGAAGATCAACCTTAGAAGCTTCACTCAAGATAGACAACAGTCTAGTATCATGATCCGCGTTGGAGGGTCTATGGATGGTCATGAGCAGAAACTTATCTTTTTCAAGTTTTAATTCATCCAAAATGCGTGATTTCTGCTCAGCAATCCTGGTGTAAATCATTAATGAGTCCACCATGACATCACCCACAACATGAATATTTGAAGTAATCCCCTCTTTCTTCAGATTTTCTACAGCAACTGGTGTCGGCACAAATAAAAGATCTGAAAGTACATCGGTAACGACACGGTTTATTTCTTCAGGCATGTCTCGATTGTATGATCTAAGACCTGCCTCGATATGAGCAATTTTTATATGAAGTTTTGCAGCTGCTAATGCTCCAGCCACAGTGGCGTTGGTATCCCCAAAAACGATGATATAATCAGGCTTTTCTTTGATAAGTATTTCTTCAATTCCCACAAGAGAGCCTGCTGTCTGGGAAGCATGAGTTCCAGATCCAACTCCTAGATCATAATCTGGTTTGGGAATGCCCATTTCCTCAAAAAAGATACGTGCCATGTTGTCATCATAGTGCTGTCCTGTATTAACCAGGATTTCCTCATGACCAGCTTTTCGCAACGCTTTTGATATGACTGAAGCCTTGATGAATTGGGGGCGTGCACCGATGATGGTTACTATTTTCATATTATTTGTTTCGACTCGATCCATTAATTAGAAGTTCAGCATTTCTACTCACCTGCATTAACAAAGTTCATTCCTACACTAGAACTTAAATAAGATCCTTTATATCCACATGATCTAGATCGTTTAAAATGATATCAGCCGTTCCCGTCTCATAGGGTGAGTCGATTCCAGGGAAGTTTCTGAGTTTTCCCAAGGCGGCTTTCTCGTATAACCCTTCGGTATCACGAGTTTGACAAACTTCCACCGAACTATCTATAAAAATTTCCTTATACCGTGCAGTTCCGATGATTTCTTTAACCTGTAGCCTGGTTTCTTTATCAGGAGAAATAAATACTGCTATGACGATCAAACCCTGATCATTTAACAATTTAGCCATTTCAGCAACGCGGCGCAGGTTTTCATCTCGATCTGCCTTATCAAAACCCAACTCACGATTTAATCCAGATCTGAGCATACTGCCATTGAGAACAATGACTGTTCGCCCTTCATCAAACAGATAGCGCTCTAGTTCATAGGCAATATCATTTTTGCCAGAGGCATGCAATCCCGTAACCCAATAGGTCATGGCTTTTTGTGACATTTGAGCTTCACGCTCCCCTACGCTTACCAAACTGCGATCTGCTTTTTTGGCTCCCGAATGGGCAATTTTTGAGGGCAGTTTTTCAGAATGGACACGATTGATGATCATCCCCACCGCACTAGTATTATGTGTCAGCGGATCAATGAGTATAAAACTGCCGGTCTGACGATTCTTTTCATAGCTATCAAAAAGCAGGGGTCTTGAACTGGTCAATACGACTCTGCCGATCTGATTTAATTGAAAAGTTTTAGTCTCAGATCGTTTCAGAGTATTTACATCAATACCATAACGAATGGCATCGACTCTGGCTTTGACTTTTTGAGTAGTATGCTTGAGCAGAAATTGCTTATTAAGATCCAGGTCAGTTTCATCCATCCAGACCAGCATGGCTTCAAAATGTCTTTCGATCTTGGGTTGATTGTTTTTGCGGACCAGCATATCCCCACGGCTGAGATCGATTTCGTCCTCCAAAGTCAGCATTACACTCTGGGGAGGAAAGGCGTAGTCAACACTTTCACCCATACTCTCGATGGATTTCACCTTTGTGGATTTCCCTGATGGCAGAGCCATGACTTCTTCACCTCTACGGATTACACCAGAGGCTACTCGTCCTCCAAAACCCCGGAAGTCAAGATTGGGTCTTGAAACGAACTGGATAGGAAAGCGGAAATCAACAAAATTTCTATCGCCAGAAATCGAAATGTCTTCCAGGAGGTTCATGATGCTGGCACCATGGTACCAGGACATATTCTCTCCCCTGTCCACGATGTTATCACCTCTCAAGGCTGAAAGGGGTACAAATTGGATATCCGGTATACTCAAGCGAGTGGTGAATTCCAGATAATCCTCTCGGATTTGCTCAAATACATCTCTATTGTACTCAACCAGATCCATTTTATTGACAGCCACAATGACGTGTTTGATTCCCAGCAATGAAATGAGGAACGAATGACGTTTGGTCTGGGTAATGACCCCTTTGCGGGCATCAATAAGTACAATGGCTAAGTGAGCAGTAGATGCGCCAGTGACCATATTGCGGGTGTACTGTTCATGACCCGGTGTATCGGCGATGATAAATTTGCGTTTTGAAGTAGAAAAATAGCGATAGGCCACATCAATGGTAATGCCCTGCTCCCGTTCAGCTTTTAAACCATCCAGGAGGAGTGCATAGTCAATTTCTTCACCAGCATTCCCAACCCGCTTTGAATCCCGAACCAATGCTTCAAGTTGATCATCATAGAGACGTTTGGAATCATTTAAGAGGCGCCCAATCAGGGTTGATTTGCCATCATCAACTGAGCCAGCAGTGAGCAGCCGAAGGAGATCTTTTTTTTCATCCTGAGCCAGAAATTCTTCGATTCCAGGTGATGAGGAGTTTGGTGAGCTCAAAAATAGCCCTCACGCTTCTTTTGCTCCATGGAGCCATCCTGATCAAAATCAATCACCCGGGTGGTTCGTTCAGACTGAGTCTCAGTCATCATTTCTTCGATAATTTTCTCAATTGTGTCAGCTTCAGATTCAACGGCACCAGTTAAGGGATAACACCCCAGCGTTCTGAAACGTACGGTCTTGATTACCTTTCCAGCAGATATCGTTGCGGGCATACGATCATCATCGACAAGGATGTACTGTCCATCCATATCTACAACTTCTCTTGGCATAGCAAAATATAGTGGGACAATGGGGATATTTTCCTGGCGGATATACTGCCAGACATCAAGTTCTGTCCAATTTGAAATGGGAAATACTCTGATGCTTTCTCCTCGGTGCACTTCCGTATTGTAGAGGTTCCAGAGTTCAGGTCGCTGGTTTTTGGGATCCCACTGGTGAAAATTATCTCTGAAGGAAAAAATACGCTCTTTAGCCCGTGATTTCTCTTCATCTCGTCGCGCCCCACCAAAGGCTGCATCAAATTTGTGCTTATCAAGTGCCTGGAGTAAACTTTGGGTTTTCATAGTATCGGTGTGGATTTTACTCCCATGGGTAAATGGCCCAACCCCGTCTTTCACACCTTCCTCATTTTTATGTACGATGAGGTTGATATTGTTATCTGCGCAAAATTCATCACGGAATTTGATCATCTCTTTAAATTTCCAGTGTGAATCGACATGGAGCAGTGGAAAGGGGATTTTGCCTGGTGCAAAGGCTTTCTGGGCCAGCTTCACCATCACAGATGAATCTTTCCCAATGGAATACATCATGACAGGATTCTCAAATTCGGAGGCAACCTCGCGAATGATATGAATACTTTCTGCCTCCAATTCCTGGAGATGGGTCAGTTTATATGATTCAGGTTTACTCATTTATGTGGAGTATCAGGCTAGACCTAGGAGATGATCTGTTTTTCTTTTAAGAAGGCTATAATTTGTTCTACACCTTCTCCAACAGTTTGAGAATCATTTTCTATTACAAGATCTGCATGATCAGGTGCTTCAAAGGGAGAGCCAATACCGGTAAAGTCCTTGATTTCTCCTGCTCGAGCCAGCTTATACAAGCCTTTGGGGTCCCGTTCTTCAGCGGTGTCCATGGTTACTTTGATATAGATCTTGAAGAAATTCATGGGCTCAACAATTTTGCGAGCTGCTTCACGGTTCGCCCTCAAAGGCGAAATAAATGAGGTCAGGACAATAAAACCTGTCTCTGCGAATAGTTTTGATGCTTCAGCGACCCGTCTCAAATTCTCTTCACGATCGGCTTCACTGAAACCCAGACCCGCATTGAGTCCGTGACGGACATTGTCGCCATCTAATACGGTGATTTGTATATCCCGTTTGAATAGTTCCCGCTGGGTTGCCATGGCGATTGTGGATTTTCCTGAAGCTGAGAGCCCTGCAAACCAGAGCACGGCTGATTGATGCCCATTCTGAGCTTCACGTTCCTCAAGAGAGACTGACTGGAGGTGTTGGGTGAGATTTGTCAAAAGTCATGCGTCCTAAAATTAAAATTAGCCTGAAATTTCAAGGTGAGGTGATCTTCTAGATTCTGCACCTGCACCCGTACCAAGACAGCCATCAATATATAAATGATTGCTAAGTTCCATTGGTCAAATTTGATTCGATAGTGAATAATTGATGTGCAAGTGTTGCATACTATGCAATGACTGATGTACCCCATATTTGTCATAACTCACATGAGAAGTCCCTGGCATTGATTATTTTGAATCTTATCTCCACCAGCTATTTTCCATTCACTGCCTTAATTTGATTTAATCAGGGGTTCCTATGAAATATATCAGAACACTCATTGCTTTTAGCGCGACTTTCCTTCTCATCTCCTGTGGTTCAGGATCAAACCCAGGGATCAGTCCTGAAGTGATGCAAGCAGGACCAAGACCAAGCTGGTTGATCCAGCAGCCTGTGGACCCCAACTATTATCTAGGGATAGGATCAGCTTCAAAAAATAAATACGGATCAGAGGCTCTGAAAAGCTCCCAGGATCTGGCGCTGGCTGATCTAGCCTCCCAAATTACCGTTAAAATTACCAGCGATATCGTCACCACGCTGATTGAGAAGGGTGCCATCACGAGAGATGAATATCTCGCAACGGCTCGTTCTGAGGCTGTGGCTGATTTGGAAGGCCATGAGCTGGTTGATACCTGGCAGGATGCCAACTATCACTACGCTTACTACCGATTATCAAAGGCGAAGTATGCAGCGATTCAAGCCAGAAAACGAAAAAGTGCTCTGGCGCTTTCCACAGATTTTTTAACCAAAGCTAAGGCCGCTGGGGAGATAAGCCAATTTTCTGATTCCTTTAATGCGACCATTCAAGCCTTTATACCCCTGCTTCCCTATCTCAACGAAGCGCTGGAAGTGGATTTTGAGGGTCGCCAAGTTATTCTCAGCAATGAAGTCAATACCCAGGTACAGGCTCTCCTCTCAGGGATAACTCTTGACCCGAGTCATTCAAATATATCAGCCAAACTGGGACAACCCATAACCGAAAAATTGACTGTTTTTGCTAGAGGACACAATACCCAAGCCTTACGTGGTCTCCCTCTAAAGGTTCATTTCACAAAGGGAGCTGGCGAATTACTGGAATCTATTAAAACGGGGAGCCAGGGAAGAGCTACTGTTCAGGTCACTAGCATTACTGCACCCCTGAAGCTACAGATTATTGAGATCAGTGTTGATGTTGAGCAACTACTCAAGAATATTGAGTCACCCATTTTAATTGGGATCATCAGGAGCATCCCCCCTACTTCAACACGGGTAATTCTAGATGTGGCCAATCCATCGATCTATATGGAGTCCACTGAAATCTTTAGCGGAAAGACGTTGAAACAGCTTCAGGTGGAGCCCCGCATAAAGAATCACTTTATTGGCGAAGGATTTAACTTTGTTGATAATCCAAAGGATGCGGACTGGCAGATGACCTTGAGTGCTACGGCGACCAGGGGTACAGAATACAGTGGTATGTATACTGCCTTTGCTGATGTAAGTCTTAATGTTATCGATCGGAAAAGTGGGACGGAAATCTACAAAAATTCACTCTCACGGGAAAAAGGGATTGATCTGAATTATACCAATGCAGCAAATAAGGCATTTAACACAGCAGCTGATAAGATGATTGTGACCATCCTACCTGAGATATTGAAAAGCCTCAAATAAGTTATTTTTTCTGCTTAGGACCAAGCTTACGACGGACTGAGTGAATCCAGG
>Ga0233431_1006796_pt1 | contig 10111 bp, 9 predicted proteins | sample SI_118_April2016_FD_179867 | JGI IMG/M metagenome (GOLD analysis project Ga0233431, IMG submission 179867) | Seawater microbial communities from Saanich Inlet, British Columbia, Canada - SI_118_April2016_200_MG | ecosystem: Environmental > Aquatic > Marine > Inlet | place: Canada: British...
CCGCCTTGCCCTTGCCGGCGCCCCGCAACCGCTTGACCAGGGATTGGGGCACATCCATGCCCGGCACCTGTTTTGACATATACAGCGCCATACCCACGCTTTTCATGGGGGTGACGCCCGCCAGGATATAGCATTTTTCATGCAGGCCCATATCCACGGCACGTTTCATGAATTCTCTGAATTTATCCATGTTGTAAATGCACTGGGTCTGAATAAAATCCGCACCGGCGGAAATCTTTTTGGCCAGGCGGTAGACGCGGAAGTCAAAGGGTTCTGCAAACGGGTTGCTGGCGGCACCGATGAAAAGCTTAGGGGCAACATCCACGTCCGAACCGTTCAGGAATTTGCCTTCGTCCCGCATGGTTTTGACGGTGTGAATCAGTTGCATGGAGTCGATGTCAAAAACATTTTTGCTTTCCGGATGGTTTCCGAATGACTGGTGGTCCCCGGAAAGACAAAGCATGTTTCGAATGCCCATGGCATAGACACCCAGAATATCACTTTGAATGGCCAGACGGTTTCTGTCCCGACAAACCATCTGAAAATTGGGTTCGAGGCCTTGTTGTAGCAAAATAATAGAGGCGGCCCAACTGGACATGCGCACCACGGCGGTCTGATTGTCCGTGACATTGACGGCATCCACACACCCTTTCAGATGGCTCGCCTTTTCAATCAAATGTTCCACGTTCGCGCCCTGCGGCGGCCCGCATTCACCGGTAAAAGCGAAATGACCCGCGCTCAAAACTTTCTCCAGATTGCTTCCTGCTTTGTGCTCGCTCATTTTACCAGTTCCTCCCTGATCATTTTCCTCGGTCCGCCATCGCGTGCAGTGGTCCAGCTCTTGGGCGGTCTGAATACAGTGAGCTCGTCCAGGCGATCCTGTTCCATCATTTTGGTCACAATTAAATCCCAGACGCAATCCACATCGTTGCTGATTTCACATTTTCCGTTGGAAGATCCTCCACAAGGACCGTTCAGAAGACTTTTTGAACATCGAGCAATGGGGCAGAGGCCGCCGAAAAGGTGTATGGCACATGTACCGCAACCGGCACAACGTTCCTCCCATACACCGTGTTCCACGGCGCCCCCCATGAATTTTGTATTGACGCCTGGGAAAACTTTTGCGCCGGGGTATTTTTCGGAAAGAAACTGAGGCCCCACACCGCATGCGATGCTGATTACCGCGTCGTAATCGCCGATAACATCTTTTAGTTCATCAATATACTCCGGGTCGCACTGTCTCTCCAGCGTGTGCTCGCCCACCACCACATCCAGGCCTTCTTTTTTTCTGGAGATTCGGATGGTGGAAGCCAGAATAGCCGCTTCTTTGGCGCCCCCCACATTACACACCGTTACGCAACCTTTACATCCAACCACAAGGATTTTCTTAAAATCCTTCACCATTTCAAGCAGTTCCTTGATCGGTTTTGATTCTGCAACAATCATTGTTATCCCTCGCAGCCTTTTATGAGTTCTATGCCGATAGGACTGGCCCCAATCCCTTGACGGTATTGACCATTCGGTCCGCCACTTCCACAAACTCCTGGCCTTTTCCGGCACTCAGGTGAAACACGTCAATCCTTTCCGGTTCGATGCTGAGGCCTTCCAGGATACCCTTGACTTGCCCGACCCGTTTGGCGGCTTTGGTGATGCCGCTGATATATCGGCAGCTGTCCGCCTGACAGCCTGCCACGTAAACACCGTCCGCACCTTCCTCAAAAGGTTTCAGAAGATGCAAGGTTTCAATTCTGCCCGTGCAGGGGACCTGAATAATTTTAACATTATCCGGTAGCGCCTTTTTCATGCCGTGGGATACATTGGCAGCGGATGATGCACAATTCGCGCAGCAAAAGGCGACAATTTGAGGTTTGAAGTCATCCATATAACCATCTCCTTGAATGATTGACAGTTGTTCTGTTTCCCACCGGCAACTGATAATCTAATCAGTCGCCAATGAACGATCTATTAGGTTGCCAAGAGCACCGAAGGCGCCTCGGTCAGCATTTGATCGCTGCAGATTGACATGAAAATAGCCTTCCCGGGACACTCGGCAACACACATGCCGCAACCCTGACATAGGGAAGCGTCAATGAAGGCTGCCCCGATTTCAGGATCAATTACCGGAACATCAAAGGGACATGTCCTGACGCAGGTGCAGCAAACGGCGCATTTCTCAACATTGACATCCGCCACCATGCCGCCCACCTGGACCGTATCCTGACAAAGCAATTCCAAAGCCCGGGCTGAAGCGGCCTTTCCCTGAGCAATGCTTTCAGATACGCCTTTGGGGTAGGCTGCCATTCCGGCAATGAAAATACCCATCCGGGTGGCGTCCACGGGCCTCAGCTTTTCGGGGGATTCAGCGAAAAATCCATTTTCATCCAGGTCAACGCCGAAAATATCGGCCAGTTCAGCATTGTTTGTGCCCAGGATTGCCGTTTGAAGTGAAACAAGATCGGCTTCCAGCAGAATTGTTTTCTGAAGGACCTGGTCATACACCAGAACATTCAGCTTATCGCCCGCCGCCTGAACTTCAGGCTTGCTTTCCAGTTCGTAACGGATAAAAACAACGCCCTTTTCCCGGGCTTCCCGGTAGATGAGTTCTCGCTCACCAAAGGTTCGCATATCCCGGTACAGGATGTAAATGTCCATGTTCGGGTTCTTGGCTTTCATATCGATGGCTGCGCGAACGGAAAAAGAACAGCAGACGTTGCTGCAATGGGCACAACCCAGATCGCCCCGGGATCCAACACACTGAATAAACACCGCCGTATCGGCTTTTTCCAGGGAGGCGGGGTCCTCAATGAGTTTCTGATCCAGTTCGGACCACAACAGAACGTTCTTGTGCTGTCCATAAAGATAGACATCCGGTTTGCGGGCTGTTCCGCCGGGAGCCAGGATGACCGCACCACAGGGTACTTCCTTCTCTGAGCCCTTTTGATTCACGGTAGCGACAAAACTGCCTGCGAATCCCCGGTTGGTTTTAACCGTGGTTTCTGTCATCACCGTGATGTTTTCATCTTGCAGGGCAGCGCCCACAAGCCCCTTCAGGTGTGCTTGAACATCATAGCCCTGCCAGGTTTTGCGGATGTGACGGCCGTTGCCGCCCAGCGCCTGTTCTTTTTCCACCACGGTGACGGGATATCCTTCACGGGAAAGTGCCAGGGCGCTTTCAAGGCCTGAAATGCCACCGCCCACCACCAGAGCACCCTTGGTGACCGGTATTTGCTGCAATGCGGGTGCGGTGAGAAAACCGGCACGCGCGACACCCATGCGAATCCGGTCCTGAAGCTGAGTGGCCGGGGTGTCTTCACCCATGTTCCGCAGATCTACCATTTCATAGAGATAGGGGCTCAGCCCCGCCAGTTTCAAGGCTTCCTGAAGCAGGTTTTCGTGTATGATCGGTGTGCAGGAGGCAAAGACCAGCCGGTTGGCGCCGGATTCCTTGATTTTAGCGCCCAGGGTCATCCGTATATCGCCGTTCACGCTGAATGTGGCGGTCACTCCTGGCGCTTTGGATGCATAAGCGTCTATTTGTTCACCAATCCCTGAGGCCATATCCGGGCACAATTGATAGGCAAACAGAATGGCGGGCGCCTGTCCGTCATCGGCCAGGGGTTCCGGGTATTCTTCGGGTGATGAAAAGGGCTCGGGGTTGATAACAGCCGCCACTTCCGCGGCAGAAGCCGCCGCCTGAATAACGGACTGACCGATATCGTTGGGCCCCGTTGCGCCGCCGCAGACGAAGATGCCGGGGATGTTTGTTGACGCGGGCTTGAAAGGCTCGGTGCTGATGAACTGATCAGGGGTCAGGTTGAGTCCCATCATGTTTGCGATTTGTTCGGTTTGGCTGCTGGGCTTGAGCCCCACAGAAAGAACCACCATATCAAATGCCTCAACGTGGCCTTCACCCTTTTCGTCGGCATAGCTGATCATGAGATTGTCGCTGCCCGTTTCGCTATCCACCGTGTGGACGCGACTTCGGATGAGCCGGACATCTTTTTCAACAGCGTTGTTCAGATAGTCTTCGAACCCTTTGCCGTGGGTTCGCATATCCATATAAAAAATGGTTGTTTCAATGTCTTCGTCGAATTCCTTGGTGTTCACCGCTTCCTTAAGGGCATACATGCAGCAGACGCTGGAGCAATAGGGCGCATCGCAATGGTTGATGTCCCTTGAGCCCACACACTGAAGCCAAGCGATTTTCTCCGGTTTTTTGCCGTCAGAGGGCTTTTTCAAAATGCCGCCGTTGGGCCCCAGTGGTTTTTGGAGCTGTTCGTATTCTACACTGGTTACCACGTTGGGGTTCAACCCATAGGGGTAGGTTTCCTGCCCTGTGGGGTCAAATGCTTCAATGCCTGCTGCCAGGATGATGGCACCCACTGCCACCTGTTTTTTCTCTCCCCCCGCTTCCAGGGTTGCCTCGAAATCACCAATCTTCCCGGATAATTCAACCAGCTGGGTGTCCAGTAGGACCTCAATATTGGGATCTTGGTCGCAGGCGGCAATTCGGGGATCCAGCTTGCAGCACGTACATAGAGGGTAAATTCGATGAAGGCTGGGTAACATACCGCCCAATGATGCCGCGCGTTCAACCAGATGTACACCATAGCCTGCGCCGGAAAGCGAAAGAGCTGCCTGGATTCCGGCAATACCCCCTCCAATGATCATCACAGGGCCTCTCGGTTTTTCTTCACTCATAACAATCGTCTCCTGCATTTTGAGCTAATGGTTTTCAGAAAAATTATGGGTCGGGCACAGGGAAAGAAATTATGGCCCGACCGTCTATCCATTATTCCTTTTGACTCAATAATGTGTTTTGTGAAATTTGTTACTTGCCATATCAACCGCTTGGCTGTCAAGAAAAATGTCAGAAATCCAAACTCTGTTCAGGGGATGCGTATTCTTTCTGAAAATCCAGCGAACAGCAGGTGTATTGAAAACGGACGGTCAGCCCGAGCCTCCGGGCTTTGTGGACGGCTTGATCGGACCAAACAGCCATGCGGTTCACGCCGGCCTGAATGGCAAGCCGTTCCATTTCCCACCCTTGTTTATCACGGGGTCTTTCGCACCCCAGTGATATGGGGACCTCCGGCATCAACAGGCGGGCTTGTGCCACCAGGCGCGCAACTTCCAGTGGGGATGGGGGCGATGCGTCGGCCATGGGGGTTCCTTTGAGGGGCGTCAGCGCAACAATCACCAGGACATGAGGGGTATGGGAACGGATCATTTCCAGTGCGTTCATTTCCGCTTTTATTTTGCCGTGAAAAAGCCCCGCCACAATGTGGGGAGCCAGTTGAAGGCCGCTCTCCTTGATGGCCGCAAGTGCCTCCAAAACAGGCGCCAGCCCGTTAAGATGATAGATGGACGTTGCGGTTTCTGCGTCTCCCATGATGTCAATGAGCCCCTGTTTCACCCCTGCGGCCTTGAGCCGTCTGCACGTCCGGTAGTCGGGAAAGCCCGTGTGGGCGGATAGAAACAGATCCGTTTCACCAATGATCCGCTCAATTGCCGGCAGGTAATGTTTCCAGGGGAGTTGGCCCTGAAGATCGGAACCGCCGGTCAGAAGTACGCCGTGCGCACCGTTTTTCGAAAATGCGCTGCATCGCTTAACCAGCTCCTCCGGATTTTCTGCTTTGACCATGGGGCTTAAGAGAAGTCCCTTGCAATGATCGCACATAAGCCGGCACCGGCTTCCCGTGATGGATACGGCCGGGTAACGGCCCCGCGCATTTCCGTAACGGATCATGCCGGGAAGATACATATCCAGGGTTTGCCCGTGATGTTTTCTGGACAGGCGCCAGGCTTCGTGAAAGAGCGCCTGATCTTCCGCGGTTAGAATCGTGTGCGCCGCCGGGGGCTTTGGGTTACAGCTTTTACTTGACATAAATCTGTGGTGGGATAGATTAAAATCCCCAGTTGGATTTCTAAGGTTTTTACGATCATCATGGTAGGTGCGAATAATTATTCGCCCCTACGACACAAAATACGATCAAAGAGATCCATCCATAACTTGAATTGGAGCCGGGGTCAACCGTTGGCCCGGAAATTTTTTCATGACCGAGACCCAATCCCTTTTTCTTGTCAGCCTCGGATGCGCCAAAAACCGGGTGGACAGTGAGCACATGCTGGGTATCCTCAACCGCGACGGTTACGAGGTCGTAGATGATATTGAAAAGGCCAGGTATGTGGTGATCAACACCTGCGGTTTTCTTCAAGAAGCTGCCCAGGAGGCCATTGACGTCATTCTGGATGCAGCCCGCTTAAAAGAGACGGGAACACTTGAACGACTGGTGGTCACCGGTTGTTTTGTGCAACGCTACGGGTATAAATTGAAAAACGAAATGCCCGAAGTGGACGGCTGGCTCGGCACGGGTGAGTTTCATCGGATCGCGGATGTTCTGAAAGGCCTGGATAAAACCACTGCGCCCATGCTGATCAGTCGCCCGGTTTTTCCAGCGGATCATGGCCTTCCCAGGGTTCAGTCGACACCATTTTATACGGCTTATCTGAGAATTGCCGAAGGGTGCGCCAACCGGTGCTCCTACTGTTTGATTCCCAGCCTTAGAGGCCCATTTCGAAGCTGTTCGCTGGAGGCTTTACTTGCGGAAGCAGTCAACATGGCCGCTCAAGGTGTCAAGGAAATTAACCTGGTGGCCCAGGATACAAGCCAGTACGGGGAAGACATCTATGGGGAAAGCCGCATTCTGGATTTACTCAAGGGACTTTGCAAAATCAAAGGGATTCGTTGGGTCCGCCTACTCTATTTTTACCCCAGCCGCCTGACGGGGGCGCTTTTGGATTTCATCGACGCGAATGAGGCGATTGTCCCTTATCTGGATCTACCTTTTCAGCATTCGAACCCGGATCTTCTGAAGGCCATGAGGCGGGAAGTCGGAAAAAAAACGCCCCGGGATCTGATGACCATGATCCGAAACCGCAGGCGAGAGATTTATGTGCGCACGTCGCTGATGGTGGGGTTTCCCGGTGAGACGGAAGAGATGTTTGAAGGGCTGTGCGATTTTGTGAAAATGTCTGAATTTGATCATCTGGGAGTGTTCGCATTCAGCCCGGAAAAGGGGACGACTGCCGCCCGACTTCCCGACCAGGTTGAAAGCGCCATTGCCCGCGAACGGCGAAAAAAACTTATGGCAATTCAAGCCGGCATTTCAAAGAGGAAAAACCAGCGGGTGGTCGGCAGGGTGTTGCCCGTTCTGATTGAAGGTGAAAGCTCCGAGACCGATTTGCTTCTCGCTGGAAGAACGGCAACCATGGCGCCTGATGTGGACGGCAGGGTGTTGATCAACGAAGGTGAAGGGGTTGTGGGCGAAATTATGCCGGTGTTAATCACCGAAGCCCACGAATATGATCTGGTGGGCGGCATTGTCAACTGACCCCTTCTTGTGGCGGAAAATTAGGTTGTATTATTCATGCGGGTAAACTACTATCAGGTGTTATACTTGTGAGGCGATGTGGGATAAAGGGAGCGTCCCCGATTAAAACATGCGCCACAAAATAAGGAACTTTGAAACACGAAGATGAATGCGAAAATGTCGGAACTTGCGTTGTTTGAAACGCATTTTGAAAAAATAAACAGTGAATTGGAGAAGATTTTTGATTCACGGGTGCCGCTTGTCAAAGAAATCGGGAAATATGCGCTTCTGGGGCAGGGGAAGCGCCTGAGGCCCCTTATCTTCGTGCTTTCGTGCCAGCTGTGCGGCTTTGAGGATGAGGATTTATATGCCCTCTCAACGGTTTTTGAATTTATTCATACCTCATCCCTTCTCCATGACGATGTGCTGGACAACGCCGAAACCCGGCGAAAAAAGCCTTCCAGCAACCGGATCTGGGGAAACCAGGCGGCAGTTCTGGAGGGGGACTTCCTCTTTTCAAAATCCCTGTCCCTGGCGGTTGACACCGGCAGCATCCCGTTTATCGGAACGCTTACCGAAGCCACCATGCAGATGTCTGAAGGACAGATTCTGGAACTGGTCCATACCGAAGACCTGAAAACCACTCGTGATGATTACATGAATATCATCACCGCGAAAACCGCCGTTCTCATTTCGGCGGCCTGTGGCTGCGGGGCCATTATTTCGGGGGCCGGTGCGGAAGTGGAGGGCTATTTGACCCGATTCGGCCGCTCTGTGGGGATCGCCTTTCAGATGGTGGATGATCTTCTGGACTACACCTCTTCAGAGGCGGTGTTTGGAAAACCGGTGGGAAAGGACCTTTGGGAAGGCAAAATCACCCTTCCCCTCATCTATACACTCTCTCAGCTTGATCAAGATGAGAAAAAGAGATTTTCGGAACTGTTCAAAAACCGCACGACGGACAAGGATGCCTATCAGAATCTGCTGAATCAGGTAAGGGACAGCGGGGTTCTGGAAAGTATCAGATCGGAAGCCCAAGGGTATGTGGATGATGCGGCCATGTGTCTGAAACGTTTTCCGGATTCGGCTGTTAAAGAAAACCTGCTCACGCTTATTCAATACATCATTCACCGAACCTATTGATGACGGTGTTTGCTATCACCATCAGATTTCAGAGTCTGAAAAATTACTGCAACGCCGTAGATGGAATCTTTTACGGCGCCATCAAATTAGGATCTGCAGGAGATCTTCAGCAAGGGTGAGTTCACCATGCCAGATCCTTCGGCATTGGGCAGCGATGTCCGTTTTCAGGCACTCCGGGTAGAAATGGGTCAAGACAAGGCGTTTGACCCCCGCAAGGCGGGCCATCCGGCCGGCCAGCGATGGGGTGAGGTGCCCTTCCACCGGGTAGTCGTCAGGAAAAGCCGCTTCCAGGATCAGAACGTCCGCGTCTTTCGCCAGTTGGATAACAGGGTTACAAAAGCCCGTATCCCCTGAGATGACAACGGCTTTTCCAGCGTTGTCTTCGATTCGGTAGGCCAGACTTTGAGGCGTATGATTTGTAGGGGCGGTCCTGATGCGGTAATGACCATGGTTTTGCTCTCTGTTTTCAGTGGATGATAATTCCTCAATCTGCATGGTTTCGGAAGAGAAATTGAGCCAGTCCGGGTAAGCGGATTGAAGGGCTTTGATGAAGAGGTGAAGACCCGCAGGGCCGGAAATCCGAAATGGGGATCTTCTTTTCAAGATCTCCGGGTTTCGGCAGGCAAAGAGAAAATGGATCAGGTCCGCGGTGTGGTCCGGATGGAAGTGTGTGAGAAAAATTTTTTCGATTTTTTCAGGCCCCATGCCCAAACGGGCCATCCGGCCCAGGGTTCCCGGACCCATGTCAAACAGGATGGGGTGATCATCAACAAAAAGAGCCAGAGAAGGTGATCCCCTGTCTTTTATGGGGATGGCGGTACCTGAACCCAAAATGATTACTTTCATGGTTTAACTCCCTGTATCCATCAATATTAGAGGAGAAGAATATAACCCATGTTTTCCATGTCAGCGTTTCACCAGAAATATGAAACGGACGTCTCATCCCTTGCCATCGGGGATCGCCGTTTCAAGTTTTTTGTTCCCAAATCCCTCGATCCTTTCCTTGATAAAGACGATGTTTTCAGCCAATTTCCCCTATGGAGCAAAATATGGGAAGCATCCATTGTCCTGGCCAATCACGTTGCGGCCATGCCGGTGGACCCCCGAGGGCGCCTACTGGAAATCGGTTGCGGCGTCGGTCTGGTGGGGATCGTCGCCGCCAGCTGCGGGCATCGGGTCACCATGACCGAGTATAACCAGGATGCCCTCAATTTCGCACGGGCCAACGCGCGTGTCAACCACACTTCCGGATCATCGGAACTTGGAATTGTTGAGCTGGATTGGACAAAGCCCGTTCTTGAGGGCCGGTTCGACATGATCCTGGGTTCAGAGGTGATCTACAAGGAAGAATATTTCGAGCCCCTTTTAGGTCTTTTCAGGCGTTATTTGAAACCCGATGGTGAAATTATCCTGGCTGAAGGGCTCAGGAAAACCACTGTGGCGTTTTTCAAAAGAATGTCCACCATTTGTGACGTTAAAGCCCAGAAAAAGATACTTCGTTCAAAGGGTGAGGAAAAACGGATTATCCTGGCCGGTATGCGGTTTAAGAAAAGCTGAAGATGTTACGTCGCATCAGGCATTTGTTTAAAATCAAA
>Ga0233431_1006803_pt1 | contig 10107 bp, 6 predicted proteins | sample SI_118_April2016_FD_179867 | JGI IMG/M metagenome (GOLD analysis project Ga0233431, IMG submission 179867) | Seawater microbial communities from Saanich Inlet, British Columbia, Canada - SI_118_April2016_200_MG | ecosystem: Environmental > Aquatic > Marine > Inlet | place: Canada: British...
CTTTTAGATTAATGGCTAGGAAATTTTTTAGAGCTCCTTTTCGAAGGTTAGGTCCTAAACATAAAAAGACTATAGGTACATTAGCTTGTATTGATCCTTGTGATCCTTCTTCGGCTTTGGCTGGTATTGATGCTGCTTGTTCATCTCTTGCTGATGCATTTATCGACGATGTGGCTAGAAAGCGATTTGTTCTTGGTCATGAAACTTGTACTTACAGAGGTGGAAAGACAAATATGTTGTCAGATTTTTTCTATGCTCCAACTTCGACTTCTCTTTCTATTTTGCCTGAATCTGTTCGTCGAAAGATGATGGATTCTCTTCTGAAAGGAAAACCTTTAGATGGTGTTAAGGGTAGATTCTTGTTGAATGCGGTTTTGAAAAATAGTAAAAATGCTGGTATTCATCTTTCTCATAAATACAACTTGGATAGATCTGAAGGGTAATTGATTTTGAGGTGTTACTCGATGAAATGACACCCCAGACTCTTTCTTCGTTTCTTTGCTGCCTTCAAGATTAGCAGTCCTGTTTCTACGATGTTTTTTGTTTCGTAGAGGTCACGGGAGATGTTTGTGCGGTTTAATTTGGTGAGTTCTTTGCGGAGGTTTTGCATTTCTGTGATGCCTTGGTGGAGGCTGTCTTGTGTTCGGACGATTCCGCAGTGTTTCCACATTATGTTTTGGGCTTGTTTACGGATTTGTGCTGCTGATTTTTTTAGTTCAGGGGATGTATTGAGTTTTTCGTGAAGAAAGGTAAATGCGTGTGTTTTGCGCAAAGGTTTTATGTTTTCCAAGATCTGATTGCTGAAGACAACTGCTTCGAGTAGGGAATTGGATGCGAGGCGGTTTGCGCCGTGGACTCCGGTATATGTGACTTCGCCGAATGCGTATAGGTTTTTGAGGTTTGTGCGTCCTTTGAGGTCTGTGCGGACGCCTCCACAGGTGTAGTGGGCGACTGGAGTTACGGGGACTTGGTCTTTTGTTAGATCGAACTTGTGCTTGCGAAGAGCTTTGTAGATTGAAGGGAAGCGTTTGCGGATGAATTGAGCTGATCGGTGGCTGATCGAGAGGAAGACTGGACCTTCCTTGAGTTCTTCGTAAAGGGCTTTTGCAACTTTGTTTCGGGTTTCGAGTTCTTTTGTAAAACGTTTTCCTTTGGAGTTGTAGAGGCGAGCTCCTTCTCCGCGGAGTGCTTCTGATAAGAGAAGGCGACGTGGAGTTGGTTTTGCGAGTGCGGTTGGGTGGAATTGGATGAATTCGAGATCTTTGAGTTTTGCGCCTGCGCGTGCTGCCATTGCGACTCCGTCTCCCGTTGCGATTGATGGGTTCGTTGTATATTTGAAGACTTGTCCGGCCCCTCCTGTGGCCAAAATTGTCGCGTCGGCGAAGACGTTGTCTATGCGATTTTTGCGAGTGATTATTTTGGCTCCGTATATTTTGTTTCCACGTTTTATTAGATCTACTGCGAATGTGTTTTCTAGGACTTCGATGTTTGGATGTTCCTTGATTCGTTTTACCAAGATTTGCTCGATTTCAAGACCTGTGTGATCTCCTACGAATGCGATGCGTCTGTTTCCGTGTCCGCCTTCGCGGGTGAGGCTGAGGGGGCTTTTTAGGTTTTTTTTGCCAGATGAGTCTTGTTCTTTTTCGAATTCTACTCCGAGTGCGACTAAACGGGTGATTGCTTCAGGTCCTTTTTCGACCATGAAGCGGACTGCTTTTTTGTTGTTGTGATAGTCTCCAGCTTCGAGGGTGTCTTTGATGTGTTTTTCAGGATTGTCGTTCTTGCTCAAAACAGCTGCGATTCCTCCTTGGGCGTAGTTTGTGTTGGTCTCTGCGATCTTTTTTTTTGTGATAACAGTAACGTGCCCTTTGTTTGCTGCATGAAGGGCAAAATTAAGTCCTGAAATCCCCGAGCCTATGACTAAAAAGTTTGTTTGCATAGCAGGGGGAGTTTAGAACTGGAGGGGAGAAAATGCAAATTTAAAAGCTTTTTATATTTATCTTTTGAGTAGGTCTATTAGGTCTGTTGTATCTTCGTCGTTGTTTAATGTTGTAATATCGGGATCTTTTAAAAGCCAAGCGTCGATTGTTCCTATTTTTTCTTTTTCGCTAAAACTGCTAGACGTTGGTGTCGCTGGTGCACTGGCTGAATAGATAATGTCGAATTTTATGTATGGATTCTTGGTTTTTGATAAGACAATTCTCATATTTTCTATATCTACTGAAACTGTTAAGTTTAGTCCTTCAAAATAACTTTTGAGTTCATCTTTCTTTTTTTGTATATGCTTTTTTATTTTGTCCTCAGTTTTTCCAATTTTTGTATTGGCTTTTTCTATGACTAAATTTTTGATTTTTTCATCTAAAGTTGTGCCACTAATTTTTTTCCTGTTGCAGAATATTTTTGGATTACCTTCTTCTTTGTATGGAATGTTACTCATGTCTATTTTTTGTGTGATTTTCCCTATTATTTCGCTATTGCCTTTCATGTAAATATTACCTTTGAATGTACTGCTATCCACATCTATTCCAGATGTCTTTGTGTCTAAGTACAGAGATTTATTGAATTTTTTGAGACTTTTGTTTGTTTTTTTGTTAAGTTCTTTGGTTAACCTGGTTCTCTCTTTTGCTTTTTGTGCTTCTTCTTTTGCTTTTGCTGCTTCTTCTTCTGCTTTTGCTGCTTCTTCTTTTTCCTTTTGTGCTACAAATCTCTCAATATAATCTATGTCAATTTCTTTTGTTTTTCCTTTGGCCTCTGTAATAGTCATCTTTATCTCTTTGTTCCCTAGGTTTCCCGATATATCAGCAATTTTTTCTTTGTCTCCATAACGGAGTTCTGCTTTGAAAGTGCGGTCAATTTTATCTTTTGTAATTCCGTTTTTTATAGGCATTACTGTTAGATTTCCGTAGCTTCTAAATCTGAAAGTTTCGTCTTTTATTCGTTTTTTGTACTCTCCTTCTTTATCTATTTTCTCTTCTATTAATCTGAAATATTCTATTACTTTTTTTTCAAACGAGTCTTCTTTTATTGAGTTTAGGTTCACTTTTTGATTACCTGGTGGCGGTGTGGCTATGTCGAATTTTTCTTCGTCTAGATATCCTCTGATTCGGTATCCACCACTTCCTTTTATGTTTGCGATATATTTTTTAGAATTTCTTATTGGGTATCCTTTTTTCCATTCAACGCTGTATTTTCGGTTTATTCCACTAAATAGCGTATTGAGTGCTGCGAGTTTTGTTGTTTCTAATGTCTCAAATTTTTCTGCTTTTTTGGCTTCTTCTTCTGCGGTGATTTCTTTTGGGGATTTGTATCTGTTGACGTAATCAAATAGTTCTATATATGTGTATTTTTTTCCGTTTGGATCAATTATATTTTCAAATTTGGGTTCTATATATTGGTTTAACATTTTGAAATCTTCAAGAAGTGTTATTAATTTGTTTGAAAAATCGACGAACTCTTTTTCTGTTAAATTAGTGTTTTTTAGATTTAGGCTCATTAATGTTTCTGGATTTATAACTTTGAATAATGTATCGAGGCCTTTTGCGTCAATTTTTGTATTTTCTAAATTAATGTTGTTTAATTTTCCGAAGTATCTCAAATATGGAAGTGCTGCATTATTAATTTCTGTATTGGAAAGGTTCAGATCTGTTAGTGTGAGATTTTGATCAGTTTGATCAACGTAATTAGCGCCCAACTCTGAATAAAAATCTACTGGAATCAATCCTTGCATTCCTTTGTATGTGAGGCCTTTGTTTCCGGATAGGTCGAGGGTCGTGAGTTTGTCTAGGTTTTTGATGTATTGGATCGATTCGTCTGTGATGCGTGAACCTGTTATTCTTAGAGTTGTGAGTTGTGAAAGTTTTGTGTTTTTTGTCTCAGCGTCTTCCAACATTAGTCTGATGTCTAGATCAGAAACTGTTGGTAGATCGATTAGCTCTAGTTGTGTAAGTGAAGTTGAGGAACCGACTGCTTCGAGATCTGAGGCTACGATTACTGATCTGTTGATTTCGAGTCTAGTTAGATTTGGGAATTTTGCGATCTCAGCTAGCGCTCCTCTTTCTGTTAGTTTGACGTGGTCTAGAGTTATTTCTGTGATATTTGGGACTTTTTCTCTTAATTTGAAAAGTCCTTGTTTTGTTAATTTTTGGTTACTTTTGAATTTTAGTTTTGTTGTGGTGTCTTCATTGAGCAATAAGGCGTCTATTCCTTCGTCTGTGATTTGTGTGTCGAGGAAGGTTACTGGGGCGTCTTTTTTTGTTAAATCGGCGAGTTCAAGTGCGTGTTTGTAATTGTCGCTTTGGACAAATATGCGATCTACTTTTGCTAAAGTTGTAGTAGTAGTAAGTCTTAGATATCGGTCAATTGTTTCTTTTGAACAGGTTTTGTCGAATTCGATTGCTTCCATTTGTCCCCATGGATTTCTGTCTTCTTCATAACCTGTTTTTTTGGGTTTTGTTGAGGATAGATCTGGTTTTGACATCCATCCTTTATCGATAGCATCGATCTCATCATTTAATCTTTCTTTGAATTTTGAAAGATCTTTTGATTCGAATATTTTCATTGTTTTTGGGCCTTTTCCTTTTTGTATCATTGCGACCAAGACATATGATTCTTGGTTGTTCATTGGTATCGAAATGAATAAGTTTTCGTAAGTACCCGTACCTTGATAGTCAAAATCTTGATCAAGTGAAGTGAACTTCTTTGGAGAATACTTTGTCGCTGTGAATTTTGCTTCTATTTCTTTTTTAATAGGTTCAGTTGCAGAGATTGCTGGATCAATGGTTGTAATAGTTGTTTTGTATTTGAATTCTCCTGTTGGATCGTCTGTTGTGCCTTCAAGTTTTTTTCTTCGTTCTATTAATGATGCTGTGTGTTCTTCTAAAGTAGCTTCGTATTCTTTTTTAGCAGCCTCGTATTCTTTTAAAGCAGCCTCGTATTCTGGTGTTGTTGGTGTTGGTTTCGTTGGTTCTTTTGGGACTGCGAGATCTACTTCTGGGGTGTATTTGACCCTTATTTCTGTTGTATCTGATCCATCTGGTTTTCTTGAAACGATTGTTATGTGTTTTGATTTCTCTAAGTCTTCTTCTGTCCTTTCTTCTGATTCTGGATCTTCTCCTGCAAACAAACCTCCTGCAACTTCGTCATCAATTGAATCAGCTGATTCTAGACTGACGACAGATCCGTGCCAGAGAGTTAGGTAAGATCCTTCAGGTGTTAAATATCCTCCTTTGAGTCCGTTTTTTCTTTCGTGCTCTTCGTCTAGGATCCCTGTTTGAATGCCGTTTTTGCCCCATATTGTTAGGGCTTCTGTTCTTTGGCTGAACAGATCGGCAAGACCTATATTCTTTGCTATGAAATCTGATTTGAGAGCCGATTCTTTTGTAGCTTTTTCGAATTCCTTACTGATGTTTGAGAAATCGATCAAGTATTTTCCGCTTCCAAGTGGGCGGAGGACTAATTGTCTTAATTCTTTTTGATTTGTTTCTAAAAATTTCTGGAATTTTTCTGCATCAGCTATCTTTCCTTTTTCATTTTTGTGTTCGTGTATTTCTGATATCCAATTGCCCTTGCTTATGAGGTCTTCAATTACTTCTTCTTCGAATGTAGATTCCAACTTTGTGATTTTCACCCCATCTTCGTCTTCTTTTTCAACCTCAGCGAGTCCTTCTTCGTACCATCCTGTCGTGTCTTTCCAGAAGTCTTCTGGATTCATTTTTTCTACAGTCTTATATTTTAGATCTACACCTGTTATATGCTCTAGATCTTTTATGTATTGATCAGCTAATTTTCCGAAATTTCCAACATCTTTTTTTGATTTTTGTTTGTAGCCTCTTTCTAATCTTTTTAGGGTAATGTTGACAACTTTCATCTCTTCTTTTTGTTTGTCTTCGTTACCTGGGTATGCTTTTTTGACGTCGTCTTTAATGTCTTTCAAGGCTGCTTTTCGACCTTCAATAAGAGTGTAATGAAGTTCTTTCACATCATCGATTTGAAAATCACTTTTTGTGGTTTCCAATTTGGCTGCGGCTACTTTTATTGAATCGAAATCAGGCATTATTTTTGTTTTTTGATTTTTGATTTTAGGTCTGCCATAAGGTTTGCAGAGCTAGAAATAGTTTTTCCTTTTTTCTGATATTTCTTCTTTGTTTTTGTTCTGAACTCATCCATGTTTTCGAGGAAAATTTGTGAATTTTTTACTTCTGTTTGTGCGAGATCGGCGAAAGCTTGTTCGGCTTTTCTTACCGTATCTAGAGCTTTTCTCTTTTTGTCTTCAGGTAGGCTAATAATTCTTTCCACGAAAGCGTCTATCTGATCCTGTGGAACTTTCATTCGGAGAAAGACAGATTTTTTGAGTTCTTCTGCTAATGATTTTATATTTGCATTCATCGTGTAATTATACCAAAAAATAGGTCTTTTATCAATGCTTTGGGTTGCAAATCTGAGGTTTGAGGGGTAGGATTTTGCCGAAATTTACCATCTTGGAAATGGATAAACGAAATGATGCTCCCGAGTTGCTTTTGCCGGCTGGGGATGCCGAAAAACTTGAATTTGCTCTGAAATATGGGGCTGATGCTGTCTATATGGGGACAGGGCCTTTCAGTATGAGGAGTAGATTTAATAATTTTACAGAAGAAAGTTTTCTAGAAGGAGCTCGCAAAGTGCGTGAATCTGGCAAAAAACTCTATGTCACAGTGAATATTCACGTGCGAAATAACAAAATTGATGCTTTTCGGAAGCATTTTGAGTTTCTTCGAGACAAAGTGAAGCCAGATGCGTTGATTATTGCAGATACAGGTTTGATTCAGCTTGCGAAAGAGGTTTATCCGGATGCGATTTTGCACTTGTCGGTGCAAGCAAATGCTCTCAACTACAAAGCGGTTGAGTTTTGGCGAGATCAGGGAGTTGCGAGAGTGATTTTACCGAGAGAATTGATGTTGGATGAGATTGCCGAGATTCATGCGAAAGTGCCTGATATGGAGCTTGAAGCTTTTGTGCATGGGGCGATATGTGTTGCTTATAGTGGAAGGTGTTTGTTGTCGGCTTATATGACTGGACGTGATGCGAATCAGGGGATTTGTGCGCATAGTTGTAGGTGGAAATATAAGGTTAAAAGTGGAAGTGATGAGTTTTTTCTCGAAGAGGAGAAGCGGCCTGGGGAGTTCATGCCTATAGAGGAGGATGAGCATGGAACATATATTATGAATTCGCGTGATAATTGTCTGATTGAGTATTTGGACAAGTTACGCGAAGCGGGGATTTGTAGTTTTAAGATCGAAGGACGAAATAAGACGATTTATTACTTATCTGTTGTGGCGAAAGCTTATAGGAAAGCTATTGATGATATGATGGCTGGTCGTGAATTTGATCCTACTGGTCTTGATGAGTTGAATAGGATTGCAAATAGGGGATATATACCTGGTTTTATGAAGGGATTTCCTGGTGGAGAAAACGTAAAGCTTGATTCTCAGTCGGAAGATCAAGTTTGTAAATTTATTGGAGTGATTCGGGAAGTTGGTTCAAAAGGTGATGATGATTTGTATCGAATTGAAGTTCGGAATAGAGTTGAAGTTGGGGATGAAATTGAAGTGGTTGTGCCTCCTGCCAAAGGGGCCGATGGTGAGAACGTGAAAGTGAAGATTGTTGAAATGATTAGTTTGAATGATGAAAAAGTTTCAGAAGCTCACGGAGGAGATAAGGATGTTTATTTCAGGTTGCAGAAGGGAATGTCGGAGGGTGGGCTTTTGAGGATTTATGTGTCTTGAGTATTTTGTTTTTTTGCCATTCTGTTTATCCAGCTTACAACTTTACTGTTGTTTCTTGATTTCATTATGTCTGCATAGGTTTTTGTTCCTTCAGCAGGTGGCATGATTATTGGTTTTCTTGGTTTTGGATTATTATCAACTCTATCAAGTAATCTTAAGACTCTGTTTCTTGTTTTATCGTATATTTGAGTAAATGTTGTTCTCATGGTTGTGTATCCTAGCTTAAGGTCAGGATACTTTTTTTCTCTTAACATCTGGCACATTAATTCATTTAAAAATGAAAAGAATCCCAGGTCATATGGTAGTCCTGTAAAGACATCAGTGCTTCTTGAAGAAATTGTACAGTTAAGGTGTCCGTCTTGTATGAAAAATTGGATTCCAAGTGTGCATGGGAAGTCTTTTGTTGTGGTTTTATGTTTTGTTTGATTAATGTTTATGATGGCTTTTCTGGAATCTGGATTTTTCATCAATTGTTTTATTGCCCATTCAAATTGATTTGATACTCCTGATTCGCTTGGAACATCTTCGCGAAATGCGTAGTGTCCGTAGTTTGAATTTATTTTGCCGTTTTCGTCTGCAATGTTTTTCCAAAATCTTGATGCTTTGGCGAGGCCTTCTACGTCTAAGTTACCTTTAAAATATGCTTTCAATTCTCTTGCTAGATATTTTGTTGAACCTGGATGTCTGAGTGAGTGTACTCTGTCTCTTGATCCTTCTAGGTGGTAGGTTACGTTGTAAGCTTGTTGTGCTTTTCCAGATCTTGCTTCTATTGTTTCGCCGTGTTCTAGAATATGTCTCATTCCTTTTACCACTAGATCGTCCAAGCTTGTGCTTCTGAAAACTGGATATAGTCCATCTGCTTGGTCGCAGGTTTTTTCTTCAGGCACTTTAATCCATGGGGCTGTATCTGCTATTGATGCTAATACTGGTCCAAGGTTCCATCTTGTTTCTAATCTTTTCAACTGTATCTGGACTTCTTCCAAAGGGACTCCTGCTTCATTTTTTATTCTCATAGCTTCTTTAATACTTTCTTCACTTTCTCTTTGTATTCTATCGGTGTCTTTTCCTCTTTTTCTTGAAAATTCATCAATAGATCTAACTGCTCTAATTTCTGATGGGTCTGCTGATACGTGGATTGCTTTTGAGATTGTTCCGTTCAGTTGATCTGGGAAACAACCTGTTTCAAATTCCCCAGGTTCTGTTTCAACAGCGTAGTGACCATCTAGGATTATTAGTCTTGCTTCTGTCTCATCAATTCTTTTGCGTAAAGCTTCTGTTGTAGCCTCTATTTTTTGTTGTGGCGAGAATCTATGGAGATCTTTTCTTTCTCTTGCGCCAACTTCAGTCATTAGTTCTTGTGTGCAATTCAGGGTGGCTACTGTGCCAGGATTTGCGTTTGCAACAGAAGTAGCGGTTGCTGTTTTAGCAACTCCACCTGTCCCACCTAGATATATGACTTCTTTGTTTCTCATAATTTATAGAAGAATGGAAAACTTTCTACATTACTTAATGCTAAAAGTCAATCCTGTTAATAGGTTGCTTTGTGATTTTTTTGTTTACTATATTTCCTGAAGATTTTCTAATATCTTTTCTGGGGAGACTTCTTTATTTACATCAATGATCAAGTCTGCGCTTTCTCTGTATCTTTTTTCGCGTTTGTTCCAGACTTCGTTTAATTCGGCTGTGAGGTCTTCTGGTTTTTTGATGTCACGGTTTGTGAGGGTTGGGCGGTCTTTGCTGCCATCTATGATGTATTTTGCGCAATTTTCTGGTGTGCGGTAGAGTAAGATGATGCGTCCATTTTCTCGGAGTAGTTTCTCGTTTTCACGGTCGATTATTACGCCTCCTCCGGTTGAAATGATGTGTTCGTCCAATGTGCTTATTTGTTCGCAAATTTCCTTTTCGAGTTTGCGGAAGTATGGCCAGCCGTGTTTTTCCACGATCGCAGAAACGCTAAGGCCTGCTTTTTTTTTGATCAAAGTATCAGTATCTATGAATTTCCAATCAAGAGTTTCAGCAAGGCGTTTGCCTTGATAACTTTTTCCTGATCCACGCATGCCTGTTAGGACTATGTTCATCTTTTTTCTAGGATTAGTTTATTGAAAATTAATGCAAGTACAAATCCTAGAGCCAAGATTCCTCCAGTTACGATCAGAGGCACGTGATATCCGAATTTTTCTCCCATTGGCCCGAACATCAGACTTCCGATTGTTCCGCCCAGGATTGTTGTGAATGTGAAGATTCCTGTGTTTCCGCCAAGGCGTTTTATGTCGAACATTTTTGTAATTCCGTATGCGAAGAAAACGAACATGGCTGCGTCTCCGGCTTCATGAAATGCTCTGAAAAT
>Ga0233431_1006809_pt1 | contig 10103 bp, 12 predicted proteins | sample SI_118_April2016_FD_179867 | JGI IMG/M metagenome (GOLD analysis project Ga0233431, IMG submission 179867) | Seawater microbial communities from Saanich Inlet, British Columbia, Canada - SI_118_April2016_200_MG | ecosystem: Environmental > Aquatic > Marine > Inlet | place: Canada: British...
AAAGTTAAGCAGACTGTTTTAATGTACCTGGGAAATACTGAAAATATTCTGAAGAAATTTAAGGAGCTAAAGGCTATTAATTAGTTTTGTCCCAGAGTCTAAAACGAGGAAAGATTTATATATTACATTTTGATCTATTTGTTATGGTACTTGAATATATCGGATACGGATTAGCGGCAATAGCGCTATCCTCATTAAGAATTGTTAATGAATATGAGAGGGGAGTAAAGTTTACTTTGGGTAGATATTCTGGTATGATGAAACCTGGACTTCGAATGGTAATCCCAGTATTGCAATCATGGAAAAGAGTGGATATTAGAACAAAGGCAGTGGATGTTCCTGACCAAGAGGCAATGACTAAAGATAATATTTCTGCCAAGATTAATGCCGTTATCTATTATAAAATTAAAGATGCGTCCAAGTCTGTAATTGCCGTTGAAGACTTTTATTATGCAATTAGTCAATTGGCTCAAACGACTATGAGAAATATTGTTGGAGAAGTTGAGTTGGATGACTTACTTAGTAAGCGAGATGAAGTAGCATTTAAAATTCGAGAGATTATCGACAAAGCATCTGACCCTTGGGGAATTGATGTAGAAAGTGTTGAGCTTAAAGATATTATTTTACCCGAAGAAATGAAAAGAGTAATTGGTAAACAAGCCGAAGCTGAAAGAGAAAAAAGAGCTGTGATTATCAAGGCTGAGGGAGAAGTCCAGGCGGCTAACAACATGAGCAGCGCTGCGAATACTCTAAGCAAAGCCCCCGGAGCATTGCATCTTCGGACACTACAAAGTATAAATGATATTTCTAGTGACCAAAGCAATACAGTTGTGTTCGCTCTACCTCTAGAGATATTAAGGGCATTTCAAGGGTTTGGGAAGAAGTAATTTTTTTAAATTAGACTGATATACTCCCCGCACAAGGCTTTTTATATAGAACATTACACAATAAATTATGAAAGAAGAATCTGCTAGCTATCATGGTGCTCAAAAAACGAAAAAAGCTTATATGCCTAAATCGCCCTTGAGAATACATGCTCTACAAATTGGAGAAGAAGATTTAAGAGATTGCACAAGCACTTGGTTTAGAATTCCAAGGAGTTATGATTCAGGTAAATCTGATAGAAAAAAATAATTTTTAGAAACTGATTTATTTTTTAAATTTAACATAACATCAAAATATATTTCGCGAACTAACTATAGTGTTTTTTGTGAGTCCAATACTCCGCTACTTTCAAGTTCCTTATTGACTTCTTCTATTCCCTCGACTGTATCATCTTTTGGGACTCTAGTTAAATCTCCTATCGTGTCATCGTCTTTCAAATTGATTATTCTAACCCCTTGAGTTGCCCGGCCCATTACTCTAATGTTTTTTAATGGCATCCTAATAACTATCCCGTTATGTGTTGTTACAATTACATTGTCTTCATCTACAACAGAGGTACTCTTGATTATGTTTCCAGTTTTGTCAGTTACTTTCATATTTATAACCCCCTTACCCGCTCTTCCTGTTAATCTATAGTCAACGATTGAGGACCTTTTTCCATATCCTTTTTCTGTGATGGTTAGAATTGAATGATCGGCTTTATTCTTCAATGGAAGAACCTCCAAGCTTACAACCTCGTCTCCCTTGTTCATCTTAATACCTGTTACTCCATAACTTGCTCTGCCCATTGATCTTACATCTTCGGAATTAAATCTAATTGCCTGTCCTAGTTTTGTTACTAATAGCACCTCTTGCTTTGCTTTAATCTTTTTTACATCAATTAATGTGTCGTCGGTCTCTGCAACTTTTATTGCCTTTATTCCACCCTTTCTAGGTGAGGCGAATGAGGAAAGTTCGATTCTTTTTACAACTCCTTTCCCGGTTGCCATCATCAAATAATCCTCAAACTTCTTAACAGATATAACTGATGTAACTTTTTCATCCTTAATATCTAATAAATTAATTACGGCTTTCCCCTTGGATGTCTTAGCACTTTCTGGAACATGATGCGCCTTTAACCAATGAACTTTACCTTTGTCTGTAAAGAAAAGTAAGTAGTCATGAGTTGAACAAGTTAAAAGTTCTTTTACAAAGTCTCCGTCGGTTAGGTCTGAGCCTATAACACCTTTCCCGCCCCTCTTTTGTTCCTTGTACTGCTCAACATCAATTCTTTTGATATAGTCTTTGTCTGTGATAGTTACCACAACATCTTTTTTCTTGACAAGATCTTTTTCGTCAAAATCTTCCACTGCTTGCCCACCATATCTAGTCCTTCTCTTGTCTCCATATTTCTCCTTTATCTCTAATAAATCTTTCTTAATAATGCTTAAAATCTCTGTTTCATTACCTAAAATCTTGTTTAACTTTTCTATTAATTCTTTTAATTCTTTTTCTTCTCCCCTCAGTTTATCATGTTCTAACGATGTTAACTGACTTAACTTCATATCAAGAATAGCCTCTCCTTGTTTTTGAGATAAAGTATATTTCTTCATTAAAACTTCTAATGCCTCTGCTTTTGCTTTTGATGCTCGGATTAATCTTATTACTTCGTCAATTGAGCCTTGCGCAATTAAAAGACCTTCAACAATATGGATTCTTTTCTCTGCTTTATCCAAATCAAACTCTTTCTCTTTTCTAATAACGCTCCTTCTATGATCTACATAAACTGTAATAAATTCTTTTAGATTCATTACTTTAGGCTTTTGCCCAACAAGTGCTAACATATTTGCATTAAAGCTAGTCCTTAGGCTTGTATATTTGTAAAGTCTATTGATTGTAAATTGCGCATCGGTCCCTTTTCTTAATTCAACCACAATTCTTACCTTCCCCTTACTCGATTCATCTCTGATGTCAGACACATCTGGCAACTTCTTATCTCGTGTTAGATCTGCTATTTGTTCCACTAATGAAGATTTATTTACTTGGTATGGTATTTCAGTTATTATTATCTTTAATTTCCCTGCTTTGCCTTTTGGCTCTTCTATATCTACTTTACCGTCGATAATCATTCGGCCTTTCCCTTCTTCATAAACTTGTTTAAATTGGCCCGATACTGTTCCTCCAGTTGGAAAATCAGGTGCCTTAATTATTTTAATTAAATCTTTGATTTCACATTCTGGCTCATCAATATAATGAAGAACTGTGTCACATACATTATTCATATTATGTGGTGGAATATTTGTTGCCATACCCACTGCGATACCGGAAGCACCGTTTAGTAAAAGATTTGGGATTTTTCCCGGAAGTAAAACTGGCTCTTCTTCTTCATTGGAATAGTTTGGCCTCATCTCAACTGTTCGTTTTTCGATTGAATCTAATAATTCTGCTGTAATTTTTTGCATCTTAGCTTCAGTATATCTGTCGGCTGCTGCGTTATCCCCGTCCATTGAACCAAAATTACCTTGACCTAAAACAAGTGGGTATCTAAGTGACCATGGTTGTGCCATTCTAACCATAGCGTCGTAAATAGCAACATTTCCGTGCGGATGGTATTTACCCATTGTGTCACCAACAATTCTTGCGGATTTTTTTGTCTGTTTATTGTGTGCAACACCCATCTTATGCATAGCCCAAAGAATTCTTCGGTGAACTGGCTTTAAACCGTCTTCCGCATTTGGTAATGCTCGTCCAACAATTACACTCATTGCATAATTCAGATAAGCCTCTCTCATCTCTGGAGAAATTTCTGTATCAATTAACTCTTTCGCCTGTACGTTTTCCTTTAATTCTTTTCTACGACGATCAAACTCTGCAGCTTCCGACTCGGCTTCATCTATATCTTCAACTTCTTCAACTCCTGCTTCTTCTATAACTTCGCCATCTAAAGAAGCTTGAGATTCAGGCGCCACCTTTTTTTCACTTTCTAATTCTTCTAAAAGTTTTTTTGTTTCTTCAGGCATATTTTCTTCTGGGTTATTATTTATTTCTTCTTCGCTATGATCGTTTTCTCTAGGAATATTGTTGTACTCTTCGTAGCTCATGCTTTCTTGCTCCTAGATTTATTTTTGGATACTTTCTTTTTGGCAGCTTTTTTCTTAGGCTTTGCTGGAACTACTAATATTGGGAAATCTGGTGCATGATTACCACATTGCATGCATGTCATTTTAGGTACTAACCCAAATAAATTTTGAAGTTGGAACACAAATTTAACGTCAGTTGCCTTACATTCTGGGCAGAATCTAACTTTCACTTCCTTGTGAGCATGCCCACAATTACAATCTTTACATGAATTACAATTACCCATTATTCACACCCTCCCAATATTTCCTCTTTTGCTAATTCTAATTCTGAATTCTCTTTTTCTGACCCGCCAACGAATTTATATCCTGGATATCCCTCATGCTCTCTCCCATAATGCGGATACAACTTTATATGCAAATGATCTACTTCTAAGCCTTCAATCATGGTAATAACTCTTTCAACATCTAGCCCCTTTTCTAAGATTAGAGATACTGTTTTTGAGGCTTCCATAATTTCAGAGATTTCAGATTTCTCTGCATGATAAATATTACTTCCTACATGTTTTTTTGGTATTACTAGTGTTTGCCCTTTAACCGCCGGAGACATATCTAAAAATGCTATAGAATTTTCATCTTCCCATATCTTCACCGCTGGGACCTCTCCTGAGATTATTTTACAGAATATACAATCTTCCATTTTACAAGTCCACCTCTGCCTTCTCTGCATTTTCTTCGATAAATTGTCTTCTTGGAGCTACAGCGTCGCCCATTAGTAAACTAAATGTCTCATCTGCTTCAACCGCATCATCTATTTGAATTTGTTTTAATCGTCTAGTTTTTGGGTTCATTGTTGTGCTCCAAAGTTGCTCATCATTCATTTCACCCAAACCTTTGAAACGACCAACTTCAACGTTTTCTCCTAATTCTTTTTTCTTTTGTTTTAACTCATCGTTGTTATACATATAATGCATCTTCCCATTCTTCTTTATACTATAAAATGGTGCAACTGCAACGAACACGTGTCCTGCTTCAACTAGTTGTGGCATATATCTGAAAAAGAATGTAAGTAAAAGTGTCTTGATGTGCGCACCGTCTACATCTGCGTCTGTCATGATGATAATTTTACTATACCTTAATCTTGAAATATCAAAATGCTCACCGACGCCACATCCAATTGCTGTTACTAAGTTTGAGATCATTTCACTACCTAATGCTCTAGACGGACTTGATTTCTCTACATTTAAGATTTTACCTCTTAATGGTAAGATTGCTTGAATTTCTCTATCCCGTCCACTCTTAGCTGTTCCACCAGCAGAATCTCCCTCTACAACGTATAACTCCGTTCTCTCTGCTTTTTTACTTGAACAGTCTGCCAACTTCCCAGGAAGTCCGCCTCCAGTTAATGCATTTTTTCTACGTACAAGATCCTTCGCCCTTTTTGCTGCTTCTCTTGCTTTTAATGCAGCTAGTGTTTTTGCAATAATTGATTTGATAATTGCAGGATTCTCTTCAAAAAATTCATTCAATGCTGAAGTTGACATAGATTCGATTAACCCCTTTACTTCTCCATTCCCCAACTTGGTTTTTGTTTGACCTTCAAATTGTGGCTCTGCTAACTTTAATGAAATTATAGCGGTTACTCCCTCTCTGGCGTCGTCCCCTGTTAATTTTTGGCCCTTTTTCAAACTTCCTTTTTTGGTTGCGTAATCATTTATAACCCTAGTCAATGCACTCTTTAGACCAACCACGTGAGTTCCACCCTCGATTGTATTAATGGTGTTTACAAATCCTTGGATATTTTCGTTATAAGAATCAGTATATTGTAACGCTATCTCTGCTATTGTACTCCCTTCTTGCTTTTTGAAATAAACAACTTTTTGGTGTATTGCTTTTCTGGTTTTATTTAACCACTTAACAAATTCTTGTAAACCACCTTCATAACAAAACTCATCTTTTTTTACAGTTTCTCCTCGGCGATCTTCTAATGATATTTTTAACCCAGCATTCAGAAAACACATCTCTCTAAATCTTGTGACTAGAGTTTTGTAATCAAAATCAATTGTGGAGAAAATTGTGTCATCCGCGAAAAATGTGACCTTAGTTCCATTTTCTTTTCCTGAATATTTACCTATTTTCTCAACCTTTGTCAATGGAACTCCTATCTTGTAGCTTTGCTTATATATTTCTCCATCCTTTTTTACCTCAACTTCCATATGTTTTGATAAGGCTGCTACAACTGAAATACCAACACCGTGCAAACCACCTGAAACGGCATAAGCTTTCCCATCAAATTTACCACCTGCGTGAAGCTTAGTTACAATAATTTCCATAGCTGGTACCTTATATACTGGATGCATATCTACTGGCATACCACGGCCATTATCTTCAACACTCATAGATCCGTCCTTATTTATGCAAATTTTAATTGTGTCACAAACCCCGATCATATGTTCATCAACAGAATTATCCACAACTTCCCAAACCAAATGATGCAAACCTGGCTTATCAGTAGAACCAATATACATACCTGGTCTTTTTCGAACAGCCTCTAGGCCTTCTAGAACTTTAATATTTTCTGCAGAGTATTTTTCTTCCATTAATTTTCACCTCTCATAGTAGAAAAAAACGAATACTCTTTATAAATATTTGTATAATAAATGATAGATTTCTCGACGGGAAATTAGGAATAATGATTATTGGGTCCAATTTTCATCATCAATCTTTAAGACTTGGTAAGCATCAAAATTACAAAGATCATAGCTCTTTTCCTTGGGGAATCCACTTATGCAAGGACTATTCCCTGGATGCTCAAAACCCAATCTAACTTTTTTAAATCCAGAGGTTACGATTGTACCTGAGACAGTTCTCCTAGCATCCCCTTCTTGATACCCAGGACTTGCAGCCCTAAGAGTAACAAACTCTCCAGGACTTGCATGGAATTTTCCCCTTAAGTTGTCTGCCATGAATTTCCTAGATAAAATCACTTTATAAAAACTATTACAATGCACAATATGGATAAAATATTAAAATCAAGCTTTCTTCTTACGTTTTGCGATTGCGTCTTTGATCACAGAACTTTTTTGGACCCATGCAACCTTCTTGTTGTTTCGTCCCATCTCTGAATTTTTTCTACACTTACTCGCGCAGTAAAATTTAGCAGAACCATCTTTTTGCACAACAGTTACTCCTCTTGGGAATTCATATTGTTTTCGGCAAAATGTACAAACAGGCATTTTAACTCTGAGACCCCCTTCTGACTCTCTTACCTACTCTTCTCGCTTCAATTTCTGTTTCTCTTAACATTAGAATATCTCTTTTAGCAATTGGGCCCCTAACATTTCTTCTGATAGATTTTCCTTGATTTTTTCCTTGTAGAATTCTAGCTTTGACTTGTGTAATTTCTCCTCGTGTTCCACCTCTTCCTAAAGCCGCCTCAACAATAGCTGGGACTGCTCCTTCTTCAGTTAGCTTCTCGCTACCTTTAGAAGCTCCTCGTGTCTTTTCTTGTTTTTTCTTAATCTCTTGTTTTGCCATGATTTTTATATATATTTTCTCTTTATTAAATTTTATGGTACTCTTTGAAAAAGAGCCACATTCTTTCTAAAATACTAATTAGTAATTTATTTTAGAGAATCAAGTGTTGCTTCGCCAGCATCAATAATCGCAATCGCAGCAGTTGGCCGATTGATTTGTGCAGAGATACCTAGTTTCTCTTTTGAATCAGCTTCGATACATGGGATTCCTTTATCCTGGCAAAGAATTGGTAAATGTTGTGTAAGCTCTTTTGGATCGACATCTGTTGCTATAACTATAGCTTTTGCGATGCCTCTCTCAACTGCTTTTGTCACTTCATTTACGCCACGCTCTACCTTTCCGGTTTTGCTTGCTTTCTCAACAGTTTCGTAAACGTTTGTCATTTTTTGTATTTGTATTTATTTATTTTAGAAGCGTTTTCCGCCTCATAACCAAAAGTTAATCATTGGTATATTTAGTGTGAATTTTAGGTTTATAAAGGTTACTCAAACGTCATATCTCCTTATAACACCTTGATTTTATGTCATATTGAAACTAATATTCCATTCTAAGTACATCATCACTTTCTTGATCCTCATTTGTACCAATCTTATCTTCGCTCTTTGGGTTATCTAACGGCTCTAAGATGAGAACTTTTTCTGTAAGATTTACAGATGAGGAATATTTTGAGTTAGTTTTTGATGCGGATATTGCTGCATCAATTATAATGGCGTCTTCGATTCTGTATTGGCGCGTTAATTCAGATCTAATATACTCCATTTTTCTGTTCCATTTTTTTGAAAGCTCCACAACTTGCTTGCGCCTGTCGTCTTCCAGGCGCATCATACTAGAAGAGTATTTATTTCTTAGATCTTGAATTTCTTCTGACACATCTCCTTCATTGGGCTCATGATTGGACTCCACCCTAGAAATTTCTTTTGAAATTTCTATGAACCCCATCGTGTCACCCTCCATTTGCTCTTTTTGTCTAAGTCGATATAAATATGCTGTGTATAAGCTGTCTACCCTAGAAATTCTGTCCTGATATGATTTCTCTATTCTTGCCCTCTCTGAATCCAATATCGCGTTATACTTTCCCAATAATTTATCTGCTGAAGGAAGAATTTTTTTTACTTCTTTAGTTGGCGCTCTTGATACTCTCGCCTCTAAGATTAATGAAGATGGTGATGCCATTGTGTTTACGCCCATTGCCATTGCCGCAACTAAGTATTGTAGACTTTTTCTCATAATCTTTTATGTTCGGTGTGTATATAAATTTAATCAAAATAATACGATTTTAAGAGGGTCCTGTATCAAATATACCTTATATTTTGATGATATTAATCTTTAATTACAATGCTTGGGCCGCGCCCAATTTTCGCAGAATCTATTTTTAGCCCATCCAAATAATTATTATTATCGCCGTCTTCGATTGTAACCATCAATTCAAGATCATCCCCGCTCCTATTAATCAAGCTGGCGATCTTCCCCCCAGTTAACTCTATTTCGTGCCATCCCGCTCCTATTCCCAGGAGGCTTCCAACTCTCGACATGTTGTCCTGATTTACCATATATACAATGGTCCTATCTTTTGTAACACCATATGGACCCTTGTGGGTATGCACTCTCAAAAATAATTTTTGAGATGTTCTAAGCGGGAGAATCTCATCTCTATTGAATTTTAAGGTAAGTGTCTCCCCGTCAACTCCACCTGGGTTAATATCTAGAACACTCGCACCTATAATTTTCTCTCCATCCTTATTCGTGTTAAAAACCTCATATGGAGAAATAGATCTACCATTTACTGCCGGATCTTTTTTCCGGTCTTCCCTTGCTCTATCTAGATTTAATCTCACGGGAGAATCCTCTGGCAAACTTTTTTCTGAATAATTTAGCGTTGCTAAATAAAAGTCATTTGTTTGTATTCTCCTTATTTCTTCCATTATCTTAACTCCTTCCTCTATTTCCCCCTTCTTAGTAAAGTCTTGCATGACTCTATTCATAAGGCTGGTCCACCTGGACACAGTTCCCACCACCTGTCTATGTTTTTCTTCCGTATTGGATCTAGCCCCCTCAAAAAAACCCTGTCTTAAATTATAAATATTTTCTGGGATATCTGTAGCATTAAAAATTTCCCCAGAATCAATTTTATCTATTTCCTCTCCCAACGCCAAGTATCCCTCTAAATCTCCGGATAGCTGCCTTTGCCTTTGCAGCCTTTTTAGTTTTGCAGCATAGAATGAATTGACATTCTCCAATCTTTTTTCATATCCTTTCTCAATTCTTACGAATGCTTCTTCCAAAAGTGGAGTATATTTTTTAATCCAAGTTCCAGCAGGGTACGATACAAGTTTTTCTTCGCTCCTCATATCTGACCTCTTGTGCGCTTCCGCCTTTAAGATAACGGAAGATTCTAAATTTATAGGCATGAAACTGATACCTATCCCCAATACCAATGCCCCTGATCCACCTCTCATCAAAAGGATAATAAAATGAATTATTTAAATCTTACCCACACCCTGGCTCTGGGACAAAAGTCAAGCATACAGCTGAAATAAATTTCTCCAAATAGTTTTACAAAAACAAACTGTATCAATTCTGTCATCTCTCTTTTGACCAATCCTCCATCCGAGCAATTTCTTATCA
>Ga0233431_1006810_pt1 | contig 10102 bp, 8 predicted proteins | sample SI_118_April2016_FD_179867 | JGI IMG/M metagenome (GOLD analysis project Ga0233431, IMG submission 179867) | Seawater microbial communities from Saanich Inlet, British Columbia, Canada - SI_118_April2016_200_MG | ecosystem: Environmental > Aquatic > Marine > Inlet | place: Canada: British...
GTAAATTTGAAGTATGAAAAAATGATTTTATAAACTGAAATTTTGTCATATTAAAGCGTTCTTTAAAACCAAAATATAGAGGGGTCAATATGGCCGGATTGAGGGGTCAACATGACCGGAATATCCAATTGGTAATGATTATATTGTGGAGTTAATTTTTTGCTTAAACAAAATCGGCTGTAAAGAATGTCTGAAAGCAATGAATGATGTTTTCAAACATAATAAATTGCAAGATAATATAAACAAAACTGTTTTAGTTATAGATAAGAATTGTATAGGGGCATTTTCGAGAAGAAATTATTATGATGTCATAAACGACTTAATTCCTCATTCTGAAAACATTTTATTTTTATATCCGGCAAACGCAAATAGCAACGAAACGATAGATTTTTATGGAATAAATGATGATATGTTTTTAGTTTTTAAAAACAGCAAAGAAGCAATTATTTTCAACTACAATAATTTGTTCAGCAAAAACTGTGTTAATAAAATCCCTAAAGAAATTATTAAATCCATAGTATCAAAACTAAATGAATAATTTGTTTTTGGAATAGCTTTTTAATTTGTTTATGAAAATACCCTGCGGGTTTTCAAAACCCGCAGGGTATAATAGCGTGAATGTCAGTATTTTCAGCAATATTTTTTATGAAACTGTTTTCCTCACAACATGCCCTTTCCAACCATAATAAGCCAAATATATATAGCAAATAATTGGTACAAAAAATGAATAATGCAAAGCTCCAAACATATCGGCGAAAGCTCCCTGAACCAACGGAATTAAAGCTCCTCCAAGAATTGCCATGACAAGAAGTGATGAGCCCTGGCTGGTATATTTTCCAAGATCTTTAATAGCGAGTGTGAAAATATTCGACCACATTATTGAATTGAACAAACCTATGCTTATCACAGTCCATAATGCTAATTTCCCGTCTGAAAACAATGTGATAATAAGCAAACAAATTACTATTAAAGCGAAAATCATCAAGGTACGAGCAGGCAAGGATTTCCCAAAATGAAAAGCGATGAGATTTACACCTATAAAAATAAGGAAGGGTGTAATTCTAACAAATTCAAATTCAAAACCACTTTCGAAATACACGGCAAAATATATCACTAAAAATGCAGCAATAGCCACAGCAATCATACTTAAACTCTTTTTAACTTTATCTTGCATTTCGCTCATTGAGATTGCTCCCAGAAATCTACCAATCATAGCACCTCCCCAATAGAAAGCCAAAAACGATTTTGCTTCCATTTCAGGGTAACCTACAATTTCTTTAATATAATTTATGAGCACGCTACCAATACTAACTTCGCCACCTACGTACATAAAAATTGCAAGCATTCCCAACACGAGATGTTGATGTTTCAATGCGCCGGCACCTTTTTCTATGGTAGAACTATTGGCAAATTTCGGAAGTTTTGTAAATTTTATTATAAACGCTAAAATAATGAAAAGTCCGGCCCACAACAAATATGGTAATTGTACGCCATAAGCCGAGATTGGGTCTCCTTCGTCGGTAACTATAGGTAGTCCGGAATTGGAAAGAAGAGGCGTTCCGAGTTTTGCAAAATAATGAAAAACAAGAAAACCGCCAATAATCGGAGCAATGGTAGTTCCAAGGGAATTAAAACCTTGCGATAAATTTAGTCTGCTTGAAGCAGTTTCAGATTTCCCCAAAATTGCTACATAAGGATTTGCTGCAATTTGCAATAATGTGAAGCCAAGCCCCAAAATAAACAAGGCAGTAAGAAATAGCCAGTAGGCTTTCATCTCGGCAGCAGGATAGAACAAAACGCAAGCAATTGCTGAAATTATGAGCCCGATTAATATTCCATTTTTATAGCCAATTTTTGAAATTGGGTCGCCTGAGGAAGCCGATATGAGAAAATAAATTAGAGAGCCTATAAAATATGCTCCAAAGAAGCAAAACTGAACCAACATTGCTTGTGTATAATTTAACTCAAAAACTTTTTTCAGGAATGGAATGAGAATATCGTTCATGCAAGTTATAAATCCCCACATGAAGAATAAAGAGGTTAAAACTATAAGTGCTTTTCTGTAATTTGGATTTGATTTTGTGTTTTCCATTTTCTAATATATTTCAATTTCGTCAATAAATATCCATGTTTTGCCGCCGGCACCCGGATGCCAGTCGGGGCATTTTTGTTTATTCAGTCCTACAATTTTTATGAATTGAGCTTTGGTGTTATCGAGTTTTATGCCAATATCTTTTGTTGTGGTTTTCATAAGTTTTTCGGGGAGAATGTCGGTTATTTCTTCTGCTTTTTCATAATCTTTACCGTTGCTTGAAGTATAAAAACTTACTTTTGTTGGTGCAAAAATCCATGATGGAACCGATTGTAGAAAGCCAAGTTTGATTTCAGATATTTTCATCGTTTCATTGAGGTCGATTATTGCTTCAAGGTCTTCGCCTTCAAATCCTTGCCAGAGTTTGTCCCTATATTCATTTGTCCCTTTCAAACCATCTATTATAGAATTTTCGCCGTTTGCAGGATAATTTTTAGAATATTGGTTTTTTAGGATTATTTTTTTGCCAATAGCTTTATGTTTCGTAAATTTTCTTTCGAAAATATTCCCAATTCTCTTTCCATCGTGCAGTGCAATTGCTTTAATTTTGCAGGTTTTATCTATAAGAATTGCTTGGCTATATTTTTCTGAATTTTCGTTTGGTTCACTTCCATCAATCGTGAAATGAATGTCGAGTTTTTGTTTTCCTGACGAAAGGATTAGTTTATAATTTCCTGTATTTAAGTCGATTTCTGTTTTGAAAATAACTGGCTGAGATTCGAATCCATAATTCACGCCAAGTTTTTCTAACCTGTCGTAATGTGTTTGCACCCGATTGTGAAATTCTTCATAATTTCTATTTTGAGGATATGTCCAAAGAACTTCGGCCATAGCCAAAATTCGCGGAAATACTTTATTGTCGATGGTTTCTTGTGGTGCTCTTTCAGTCCACATATTGCACTCCCCGCCCAAAATGTGTTTTGCTTCTGTTTCATTCAGTTCTTCTGGAATTGGATCGAAGGAATAAACCTTCTCCAAATCGGTTGTTTTAACATCATAATCGAAATAGGCATGACTCGTGGGGCTCATTATAGCATCGTGTCCGGTTCGTGCTGCTTCTATGCCACCTTCTATTCCTCGCCACGATTGTACTGTTGCTCCGGGTGCCAAGCCTCCTTCGAGAATTTCGTCCCAGCCAATAATTTTTTTCCCTTTGGAGCTTAAATATTTTTCAATTCTTTTTATAAAATAAGATTGTAGTTCGTGTTCGTCGTGGAGTTTTTCATCTTCGATTCTTTTTTGACATTTTTCGCAATTTTCCCAGCGATATTTTGGAGCTTCGTCTCCCCCAATGTGAATATATTCTGAGGGAAATAGTTCACAAACTTCATCAAGAACATCTTGTAAAAAAGCGAAAGTATTATCATTTCCGGCACAATAAATATCTTTAAAAACACCCCAATTGGTTTCGACCTGAAATGGACCTCCGGTGCAGGAAATTTCAGGATATGAAGCTAATGCAGCCGATGAGTGCCCGGGCAATTCTATCTCAGGAACAACCGTAATATATCTTGAGGCAGCATATTCTACAATTTCTTTAACGTCTTCTTTACTGTAAAAACCACCGTATTTTTTACCATCCACTTCGTTTCGCCATGCTCCAATTTCTGTTAATTTTGGATATTTTTCAATTTCAATTCGCCAGCCCTGATCTTCGGTCAGATGCCAATGCAGACGGTTCATTTTATGATATGCCAAAAGGTCTATGTATCTTTTTACAAATTCCTTTTCCATGAAATGACGGCAACAGTCTAACAGCATTCCACGCCATGGAAACTTCGGGATATCGGTAATCAACAGTTGTGGCAATATTATCTTAGCATGATTGTTTGTAGCCACTAATTGTTTTAAAGTTTGAATTCCGTAGAAAATTCCCGCCGGTTCGTGTGCAGACAATTCAATATATTTATCAGAAATTTCTAATGTATATCCTTCATTTCCCAATTGTGCATTCTTTTTCAAGAATAGATGAATGAATGGCAGTCCATCGGGTTTTTTACTAACTATTGCAACATTCTTATTGCATTCTTCAAATAAAAATTTGCTCAGATAATCTTGTAAATCCAGGAGTTCTTCATTTTCTGAAACAACTACTATTTTTTCATCGAAAGAAAAAGTCCCCGATTTTTTTGTTAAATCGCTAACCTGAGGAACTAAATCTATCTTTAGATTTTCGCTTGTAATCTTTTTTTGGGAATTGCATCCTGCAAAAGAAACTGCTATTATTAAAACAATTGCAAATACTCTCATTTTTTTCATAGTTTATAATTCATAATTTATAATTCTCCAGATAGCTATCGGGATCATAATTCATAATTAATTTACAATAATTTCATCAACAAAAATCCAACCTTTTCCGTTGTGCTCATAACCTATATGCCATTCAGGACACATTCCCATATTTTTTGCAACAACTTTTATAAATCTGGCTTCGGTATTTACATTTGCTGTGAAATCTTTAGTTATCCCACCTTCAGTTTTCTGATTTACATCATTCTTTATAGAAGTCAAATATGAATATTTGATCCCATCATTCGAGGTAAAAACCTGAATTTCAATAGGCATAAAAATCCAGGATTTTATATCCTGAAGGCAGCCAATTCCAACCGTTTTTATTTTTTGTTTCATACTAAGGTCAACAACTACATTCACATCAATTTCGTGAAATCCCTGCCACTCGCCGGTTTTAAAATCAGAACTACCACGAATTTGGTCTATCAAACACAAATCGCCACCACCGGTATATTGAGTACTGTATGGCCTAGTTTCTGATTTTTCATCAATTGGTTTATCATTCAATAAATAGCTTACTTTTCTGTCTTTGCGGATTTTAAAAAACTTAGCCTCAATATCTTTACTTTTACCCAGTTTTTCGTGATGTGCAAAGGCTTTGAGTGTAGTTGTCTCAGTAAGGATTATTTTTTCTATAAATACCTGCGAATTCAGATTTGGTTCTGAGCCATCAAGAGTGAAATAGATTTTTGCAGCCTCAGTAATAGAGCCCAACAAAAGTTCAGTGGTTTCGCTAAAGGTTTTTTCGGCTTTCGCAAAAGGTAGGGGCATTATTAAGTGCTCGTTTATAGCAGCCACAGGTATGTCTGCATCGAGGCTTCCCCAATTTTTGTTAGCTTCAGCACCCATTTCGAAAACAAGTTCGCCACCTTCCATAATTTGAAAATGGGAAATATAGGTTTTCGTAAAATCCTTTCCGTTAAGTTTTGCAGACTGGATATAAATTTTTTTGTTGGAAACATTGTTTGCTTTTATAATAAACTGTTTGCCGTTTTCGAGATTTATTTTTGCCACTGGAAAAATCGGAGTTCCAATTGCATAAATGTTCGAGGCAGGTGTAACCGGATAAAAACCCATTGCACTAAGAACATACCAGGACGACATTTGCCCGCAATCTTCGTTTCCGCACAGTCCATCGGGTTTGGCTGTGTACATCTCATCCATTATTTGCCTGACAATTTTTTGGGTTTTCCACGGACTATTCAAATAATTGTATAAATAAGCCATATGGTGACTTGGCTCGTTACCGTGGGCATATTGCCCTATCAGTCCGGTAATATCGCTTTGCTCACGACCTGTGGTTTCTGAATTGGCTGAAAACAATTCATCAAGTTTGGCTTCTAATTTTTGTTTTCCACCGTGATATTTAATCAATCCGCTAATATCCTGCGGAACATAAAAGCTATATTGCCAGGAATTTGCTTCAGTAAAGTTAAAATCGACTTCACGTGGCTCGAATGGAGTTTTCCAACATTCGTTGTGTTTTGCACGCATAAAACCTGTGGAAGCGTCGAAAATATTTTTGTAGCTCTGGGCTCGTTCAATATACCTTATATATATATCTTCTTTTCCAAGTTCTTTCGCCATTTTGGCAATACACCAGTCGTCGTAAGCATATTCAAGGGTTTTCGATACCGATTCCCCTTCTTTGTTTCCGGGAATATATCCTTTTTCTTTGTAAAATTCTAATCCCAGATGGTCTTGCTCGGCACTATTTATCATAGCTTCAAATGCTTTTTCTACATCATAATCTTTTATACCTTTCATAAATGCATCGGCAATTACCGGAATAGAGTGGTAGCCAATCATACAGCCGGTTTCGTTTGCCGAAAGTTCCCAAACCGGTAACATTCCGCCTTGTTCATATTGCTTGATAAAAGTTTGAATAAAATCGTTAGTTCTTTTTTGGTCAATTATGGTGAATAATGGATGAGTTGCACGATAAGTATCCCAAAGCGAAAAAACTGTATAGTTTTCGAAATTTTTAGCCTGATGAATATTTAAATCTCTGCCTCTGTACTGTCCATTTATATCCATGAAAATGTTTGGAGCGAGCATACTATGGTATAAAGCCGTGTAAAAAACTGTTTGTTGATTTTGCGTTCCGCCTTCTACAATAATTTTTCCTAATTCTTTTCCCCAGATAGATTTTACTTGGGTTTTTATTTTTTCGAAATTCCACTCCGGTATTTCTGCATCTAAGTTTTTTCGGGCATTTTCTACGCTTACCGCAGAAAGTCCTATTTTTAGTAGAACTTCTTCATTTTCTTTGGTAGAGAAAGAAACAAACGCTTTCAGATTTTTGCCTTCTGCTTTTTTCGCTTCCGCTGAAATTTCTTCGTCGATTGAAATTCCTGAATTTGTAAATGCTTTCGAAAATTTGGCTACAAAATAGACATGCTGTTCGTTTGCCCATGCTCTTGAAATTCTTTTTCCGGCAATTTCTGTATCGCTAAGAATTTCAATTTCGGCATCCAAAACTTTATCTCTATGGTCGAGGTCGATAATTATGTTTGATTTTTCGCTTTCAGGAAAAGTATATTTATGAAAACCAGCTCGTTGTGTGGCAGTTAGTTCTACTATAATGCCGTAGTCGTTGAGCTTTGTGCTGTAATAGCCTGCAGTTGCTTTCTCATTTTTATGACTAAATTTAGATGCATAATCTTCATTATTCAAACTTGGTTTTCCCGTGGTTGGCATCAACAGAATATCGCCATAATCGGAACAACCTGTGCCGCTTAAGTGAGTGTGGCTAAATCCATAAACTACACTGTCGGAATAATGATAGGCAGAGCAACCATCCCAACCATCGAGCCTTGTGTCGGGGCTTAGTTGCACCATCCCAAACGGACTACAAACTCCGGGATAAGTGTGCCCATGCCCACCGGTTCCAATAAACGGATTGACACTAAATTTTTCTATTTCTGCCGATTTGTTTGGGCTAGAACATGAAATGAATAATGATAAAATGAAATATAATATTCCTTTTGCATAAATCATTGATTTTTTCTTACTGACGCTTATATTTTTCATAAACTTAACAAATTAAATTCTCAATAAAACACAATTTTTATTCCCGTCAAATATAAATATTTTCATATTTATTATTGGAGTTTTTATTTATGATTTTATTACAAAAATTTGGTAAATATCAGCCAAAACAGGAAATATTCTTCAGATAAATTTCCTACACCAGTAAATATGATTTTACAATAGTAGCCTTTGGATCGCTAATATTATGCGAAAATGACTAAATCTTTAAAAAATAAATACTAATTTCGAGGTTTTTAGACGGAAAGACGTGGGTATTAATTCTATTAAGACATGAAAAATATAGTTCTTTTTATCACTACACTTTTGACAATTCACTCTTATGGGCAATTCTATTCTCCAATTGTATATAATGACTCTATATATAAGATTGTTCCTTACATTGACATAAAGAATGGTGAACAATTATTCATTGGATGTAAATTTTTAAACGATACAATAATTGACTTTTGGAATGTTGAACAAAATTCAAACAATGATTCATTAATTATTGTATCATATCAAGGAAATACTCTTTCAGTGCATAATCCATTTTACAAAGGCCTTTTTTATAATGCGCATTTATACTCAAATTCTACAAAACAATACTACATGCAGTTTGTATATCCGGTTCATATTGGGGATATTAATGAGCTTTATAATGAACGGAATAAACTTGTTGCCCTATCAAAAGACTTCAATAAGAAAAAGAAAAGAAGAAAAAAGAGAAAAACTAATACTAATAAATAGAACAATGTGTATTTTGCAAAACCAAATTTCAATGAAAATCGACATTAAACTACATCCCATATTTTGATTACCAAGCAATTGAAAATTATGCTATATATTGCATAAAAGATCTAATGATTATTCTATACCGGAAATACTAAAATTCATGTAGCTTGAAACTCTAACTATTTCAAAAAAATGAAAATAAGATTAGCAAACAATAAGGATTTATTCCAGATAAATGAGATTTATAATCAATCTATTCCATCAAGGACGTCAACAGCAGATTTGGAGCCAATTTCTATTGAGGATAGAAAAAAGTGGTTTGCAGAACATAACAACTATAAATATCCGATTTTTGTCGCCGAAAATGAAGAAATGATTTTGGGATGGATTTCGCTGAGCCCATATAGACCCGGACGAATGGCATTGCAATATGTTGCAGAAGTTAGTTATTTTATTCATGAAGATTTTCAAAATCTTGGCTTAGGTTCAGAACTGTTAGATTTTGTTATTAATAATTCTCATAAGTATGAAATAAAAAATCTGATTGCAATATTATTGGAGCATAATATTCAAAGTATTAAGCTATTAGAGAAGTTTGGTTTTGAGAAGTGGGGACATATGCCTAATATTGCCAATTTTGATGGTGAAGAATATGGGCACTTATATTATGGATTGAAAATAATGTCAAGTTCTACATAATAAAATGAGAATAAATAGAAAATTATGAAACAGATTTTTCCAGAGATGATAATGGGCCTTCCGGAGGCTGACATCAAGTTTAAAGGTATAAAAGGATGGATTTCACAAAGTAATGATCATCAAGTTGTTTTTATGGAAATTGATGCAATAGGTGAAGTTGCGGAGCATTCTCACGGCGCTCAATGGGGTTTTGTCCTCGAAGGCGAAATGAATCTATGTATTGGTGGCATTACAAAAATATATAAAAAAGGAGATTCGTATTTTATTCCTAAAAATGTTTTACACTCTGCTGTTTTTAAATGTAAAACCTGGGTAGTAGATTATTTTGCCGATAAAGATAGATATAAATCGAAAATTTAGATAAGCTTTTGGGATTAATTCTTACTGAAATGTGTCTATTTAACAAGTTTACATGCGTCTGAAATATTTGGGCAATCATTTGTTAATCTTGCTAGGATTTCAGAAAAAGGTTCATTTGCTATATTTTGTTTTGGTATATCAATAAATAAAGTGCTGTCTTTTTCAATATAAAAAGTCTTAATTTTTTTGCCCTTGTAATGATATAAAGTTGTTTTTCCTTTAGGCGACTTCTAAAAATGCAAATTTCTTCGTTGTTTCGATATTTTAAAATCCTCATTTACAATAGTAAACTGCGGTTTTGAAATTTCTCACGCCTTGAAATTTGCTATTTTTAGAAGTCCCTTTTATGTAATCGCTTCAGAAAGACTCTTATCGATGAATCTGCTATTTGAATTTCTTTTGAAATGTAAACTCGACCATCTTTGAATCCAAATTCTTTAAGCTCGTAAGGCGAGTATTTCGTAGTTTGGGCTCCATTTTTTACCTGACACATTCGAGAATTTGTCAAGTCTCCACCGTCTATTAAATTTATTCCAATAGATTTTGAACTGTCGGTTGCGAAGTATTCATTCTGTCCAGAAGAATGTGCAGGAATGAAGACAATTAAGAATATTATGTGCGAATATTTCATTTTGATGACATATTGCATGTGTCGATATTACATCAGGAAAATTCCTTATAGTTCATCTTTATGTTTCGTTTTTATTACCCTTTTTCTCAAAAGGATTAAAATAATCTCATCGAATTTTGCGTTTGCTCAGGTGTATATATTTCTAAAGTTTCCTTAATTTTTCAATTCAAAACTTCTCTACGCTACAATTAACAAAGCATAACGAATTTTCAGAAGTGGAAGTTACCTTTTTATAAAAAGGAGTCTCAATAATTGTATATTTA
>Ga0233431_1006816_pt1 | contig 10097 bp, 12 predicted proteins | sample SI_118_April2016_FD_179867 | JGI IMG/M metagenome (GOLD analysis project Ga0233431, IMG submission 179867) | Seawater microbial communities from Saanich Inlet, British Columbia, Canada - SI_118_April2016_200_MG | ecosystem: Environmental > Aquatic > Marine > Inlet | place: Canada: British...
TTGTGATATATGGTGATGAATTTCATCCAGAATGGAATTATACGATTGCACCAAGATAAACAGCAAATCGTTTAATTTATATTATTACACTTCCTTATTTGGGGAACAAATTTTACATATCAACAAATCAACAAATCAACTTTTTTGCAAAAAAACAGCTGTTTCCGAACAGTCACTAAATATAACAAGCAGCAGAAAAGCATTCCTACATTTATAGTAAATCATTTATCATTAACAATTAATTATTTTCATATTCTTCTTTCAGTAATCCGTAATGTAACGAGTTTCGAACTGTACCGTTAATAACAATATCCTGTCTAAGTTTACCCTCAAGTTTAAAACCAAATTTTTCAGCTAGCCCTCGGCTGCCTTTATTCTCTTCAGCACAACAGATAACAACTTTATTCATGCCATAAGAATCAAACAAATACTTTATGATTTTTTTACTAAATGCTTTTATAATGCCTCGTCCAATATACTTTTCATCAATCATATAACCTATTTCTGCCCATTTTGCAATCGGATCAATATTAGGAGCTAAAACATATCCTATCATTTTATCATTGTCCCAAAGAGTATAGAATAAACCAAATCCATCTATATACTTCTCAAGATTTTTCCTGATAAACGTGTTCATGTCATTCAGATTATGAATTTTACTGATAAACGGAATCCAGTTAATGAAAAACTCTCTGTTTCTCTTAACAAAATCATACATCTCACCAGCCTGTTTCATATCAATCATTTTTATTGTTATGTCATCTATCAATACCTCTTCAAGCATTTTCCCCTCCATAAAATATTACAGTGATTATTTTCCTGCAGTGATTATTGAATAATTTTTTGAATTCCATATTAAACGTATAAGAATTCCTAGATATTAGCCAGTCGCATCAGAGAGACAATCATACAATAAAACTGCATAAGATCATTAACTTAATGCTTATTTTTGGATTTTTCACTTTTAGAAGACTTTTTATCAGATAACTTTTTTACAATTTTTTATTGTGATTAGAGAAAATTATTATTATTTCAATATATTATTAACAAATAAACTTTTATATTGATTTTAAATTAATTTATAATAGGAGAAAAATAATAACTGATGAAAATTTCTCAGGCAATGAACATGAAATATCAGTTAATAAATGATGCAAATAAAAGCTTAATAGCAATATTTAGATGCCCAATATCTTATCTATATTACTGATAGAATAGTAGCAAAAAGATATGATAATAAGTGTTTTGTTTTTAAAATGATAACAATTCTTTGTGCCTTTGAAACTTTGATTCATCGTGCCTAAAAATATATAAGGTTAAATTATGATTATTGAATGTAAAGCTATAATATTTGATTTAGATGGAACGTTGGTAGATTCAATAGAGTGCGTAGAAAAAACATGGAATACATGGTGCAAAAAATACAATATATCATTAGATAAATTTTCACCTGCCATGCATGGTATTACATCATACCAGACAATAAAAACAATAGCCCCGGATTTAGATACAGACAAGGTAGTGGTAGAATTTGATGAGATAGAACTTAAACAGACGGAGGGATTAAAATTAATACCTAAGGCAGATAAAATACTAAATGAACTACCACCAGAAAAATGGGCAATTGCAACATCAGGAAGTAAAAAATTAGCGACAACAAGACTATCATATATTGGTCTTCCCATACCTAAAATAATGATTACAGCAGATGATATTACAAATAGTAAACCTAATCCTGAACCTTATCTGCTTGCGGCAAAGCACCTTGGAATCCCGGCAGATGACTGCGTCGTATTTGAAGACTCACTTGCAGGAATAGAATCCGGCAAAGCAGCCGGTGCAAAAGTCATTGGATTGACAGCACTCTTTAAAAAAGATAAACTTTCTAAAACTGATGCTGTTATCAATGATTTTTCAGATATTAAAATAGAGATAAAAGACAACAAACTGAAAATTCATATTAATGATTAAATTAGTGGATAGGAGCTGGGGGGTTGGTTGCTAGGGAGCGAGAAACAAACAAATAACATAAGTAAGGTCATAATGAAAATAGAAAAATATGATGTAGCAATTATCGGTGCAGGTCCTGCAGGTATGATGGCTGCTATTAGAGCATCTAAAAATAACACGTCAGTAATACTACTGGAAAAAAACAGCATGCCAGGTGTTAAGCTTTTAATGACAGGCAAAGAAAGGTGCAACATTACAAATGCCGAAACCGATATTAAAAAATTTACAGATCAATTTGGGAAAAATGGTAAATTTCTAAAAAATGCGTTATATCATTTCGGAGTAAAAGAGACCATTAATTTTTTCCATAAAAACAAACTGGAGACAAAAGTTGAACGCGGTAATAGAATATTTCCTGAAAGCAATAAAGCTAAAGATGTTCAGAATCTCTTTCTAAACCTGATTGCTAAAAAAAAGATTAAGTTAAAAACAGAATGTAATATAAAAAAAATTATAACAACAGACGGATCAATTGATAAAATAATTTTATCCGATATAGAAATCAAAGCAGCTAAATACATACTTGCCACCGGTGGTTTATCTTATCCTAAAACAGGATCTACAGGAGATGGCCACAAGTGGGCCAAACAAATGGGACACAAGATAATACAGACATCCCCTGCGCTGACCCCTATTGTCGTCGAAGAAAAATGGGTAGAAGAACTTGATAGATTAAAAATTAAAAATGTTCAAATTTCTGTCTATCAAAATAATAAAAAACAGGATAGTAGATTTGGTGAAGCCGAGTTTACTACTTATGGATTAAATGGTCCTATTATATTAGATATAAGCAAATCAGTTGGAAGCCTGCTTAAAAAAGGAGAAGTTAAACTTTACATTGACTTTAAACCACGACTTGAATTTGATGTCCTGGATAAAAGAATTCTTAGAGACTTCGCTAAATTTTCAGATAAGCCAATAAGAACTGTTCTTCAGGAACTATTGCCTAAGCAAATTATTCCTACATTTCTTAAACTGACAGATTTAGATCATAATAAAAAAGTAAATACTATTTCTAAAGAAGAACGTAAAAGGCTTAAAGTTTTATTAAAGGAATTACCGCTGACACCGGTAAAATTATTAGGATTTAATAAGGCTGTTATAACAACCGGCGGAATTAACCTAAAAGAAGTTGATCCTAAAACAATGAAATCTAAAATTATAGATAATCTATATTTCGCAGGAGAAATACTTGATTTGGACGGACCTACAGGAGGATATAATCTTCAAGTCTGTTGGAGTACAGGCTATTTAGCAGGACTGACGAATTAAGAATCTAAAATCCCGTTTTTAGCGGGACGACTCTAAAACTTGTACTGCTTTCAGCAGTATCTAAAATCTAAAATTAACGCCATGGGTTATAAAGAAATTTTAATAAAATTACCAACTGATTACTCTGACAGTCTTATTTTAAAAAAAATAAGACAAACTCTGCGTATAAAAGATTTTTCATATCAAATAGAAAAGAAAAGTTTAGATGCCAGAAGTAAAAGAAATATCCATTGGCAGGTAAAAATATCTATTCTCTCAAATGAACTAAAAGAAGCACCCCCTCTAGCAACACTATCTTTAAATATTGAGTACAAAAAAAGAAAGCAGAAAGTTATCGTGGTTGGAAGTGGTCCAGCTGGGTTTTTCTCTGCCCTGTTACTGCAAAAATCAGGATTTAATACGACTATTATTGAACGAGGTGTAGAGGTTATAAGTAGAGCTAACGGCATTAAGGATTTTGAGCGTACCGGTGTATTTAATCCAGTATGCAATTATTCCTTCGGAGAAGGAGGTGCCGGCACTTTTTCAGATGGTAAATTAACTTCAAGAACTAAACATATTGCCAAAGAAAAACATTTTATCCTTTCAAATTACGTCAAAGCCGGTGCTCCTGCTGAAATCATGTACATGACACACCCACACTTAGGCAGTGACAATTTAATTAAAATAGTTAAAAATTTAAGAAAAGAATTTATTGAATCCGGTGGAAATATTCAGTTTGAAACAACTCTAGAAGATATAAATATAAAAAATGGTAAAATAGTAAATATTGTTACAAATAAAGGTGAATTAAATGCTGACTATTTTTTCCTTGCTACAGGTCATTCTGCCTATGATACTTACCGAATGCTTATTAATAATGGAGTAATATTTAATACTAAAAATTTTGCTCTCGGTTATAGAGTGGAACATCCTCAAACAATCATAAACAAAGCACAATGGGGTGTCGAAAACCTGCCGGGAGTAAAAGCAGCAGAATATCGTTTAACATTCAAATCTAAAAATTCACTTCCTGTTTACACATTCTGCATGTGCCCGGGCGGCGTTATCGTAAATGCATCAGCTTACGATAATATAAACATTGTTAACGGAATGAGCTTATATAATAGAAATGGAACCTTTGCCAATGCAGCATGTGTGGCAGGTGTAAATTTAAATGAGCTTTTAAAAACAGAAATAAAAGCTTTGCAGGCTTTAGAATGGCTGGAAAACTTAGAAAGAAATTTCTTTAATCATTCAAACGGTTTTCGTGCACCATTCTGTTCAATAAAAGACTTTATAAACAAGAGAGAAACTTCCAGTTCTGCTAAAACCAGTTATAAGCTGGGTCTTAAACCATCTCCTTTATGGGAGTTACTACCTAGTTCTATTAGCAATTCTATAGGCTGTGGGCTAAAAGATTTCAGTAGAAAACTTAAAGGTTTCGAAACAGGAAATATAATGGGGCTTGAAAGTAAAACATCAGCACCTATTCAAGCTGTAAGGGACGAAAGTAGAAGATGTCAGGGCTTTGATAATCTCTTTATTATTGGAGAAGGAAGCGGACATTCAGGAGGTATAATCTCCAGTGGAGTAGATGGTATAAAATCAGCTTTAACTATTATTTAACTCATGAAAAAAATATTACTTATAACAACCTGCATCATTATTCTAATAATAGGATACTATTTCGTTTCCACGCCTTCTTCATATAAAATAAGAAATAAAAATCCACAAGGCAAGTCTATTATCTGTTTCGGCGATAGTCTAACTTATGGTACAGGCGCATCCAAAAATATGAGCTATCCTGCACAACTTTCCAGAATGATTGACCAGCCTATAATTAATATGGGAATACCGGGAGAAACCACTTCAATGGCATTAAGGCGCATTAATGATGTAATAAAATTAAACCCAAAATTTGTTCTTATTACACTTGGCGGAAATGACTTGAAAACCGGAATTTCCAAAAAAGAAACATTTGATAATTTAAGGACCATCGTCACTACAATACAAAAACATAAAACTTTAGTTATTATTGGCGGAATTGATATACCTTTCTTCAGCAAGGGATTTGGCGAAGCATACAAAAAATTAGCCAGAGAAACAGGATCTGTTTTAATACCTAATATTTATGCAGGACTATTAATACATCGAGAACTAATGAGTGATCGTATACATCCAAACAATGCCGGATATACAAAACTTGCTGAAAAATTTTATAAAGCAATAATGCCATATTTAAAATCAGGAAAACAAATAAAATGAAATACCTAAAAGCTATACTAATTGAAAAACTTATAGATTTCTTTGAAAAAGATTATAGGCGAATAAACCATGCAATCTCTGTCCTATTCGAATGCGAACAAATTATAAAAAAGAAAAAATATTATGACACTGATTTAGTAACGGCCTGTGCACTTCTTCACGATGTAGGAATAAAAGAATCTGAAAAAATATTAGGATATAATGATGGAAAAACACAGGAGCAGTATGGGCCGAAGATTGCAGAAAAAATATTAAAGAAAATAAAATTTCCCGGCCATAAGATTATTATAGTTAAACAGCTCGATTATTGCCAACCATCACTCACCCTCTAAATACGATTATGCTGAACTTGCAATATTAAAAGAAGCAGATAAAAAAATCAACTCTATAGAAGAAAAATAAGCAATACATTTAATTATTTATAAGTTATTTGCATTTTAGATAAACTTAATTTATATTTAAGTTTATTAATTATCACTTATATTTAAACATAAATAGAAAACAAAATGCAAAAATCAACAGTAGAAGAAATTAAAACTAGATTTGATAATGATGTTGAAAGATTTTCTAATTTAACTACAGGTCAAACAACTACAGTAGATTCAGAAATCGTACTTGATATGATTTCGAATTCGATTTCAGAGCAATACAGTAGGCCAAAAAGAATTTGCGATATTGGCTGCGGTGCAGGAAACTTTACGCTAAGGATCTTAGAAAAGTTTTCACATTTAAACTGCACAATCATTGATTTAAGTCAGCCGATGTTAGATAGGGCTAAAAAACGTATTGAAGCAGTTAACGGAATAATAGAAAACATAATCAAAAAAGATATTAGAAATATCAATCTAGATAATGACCATTATGATATATGTATAGCTGCTGCCGTGCTGCATCATTTAAGATGTAGAGAAGAATGGTATTCTGTTTTAGAAAATATTCTTAATTCGTTAGTCGACGGCGGGAGTTTTTGGTTTTGGGATTTGATAAAACATGATATCGAATCAGTAAACAAGATTCAATTAAATAGGTATAAAAAATATCTAATTGAATTAAAAAATGAAAAATATCAAAAATCAGTTTTTGACTATATAGAAAAAGAAGATACACCTGAACCTGTATCTTTTATCATGCAGGCAATGTATAAAGTTGGTTTTAGTAAAGTTGACATAATTCATAAAAACTGTATGTTCGCAGCAATAACAGGAATTAAATAACAAGTAAAACAAGTGCAAAATTATGGATAAGAATTTTATAGAATACCAAAATGACTGTATTAGATTTTTAAAAACAAATAAAGATAATCTAATAGCTAAAAAAATCACTGAATTATCCTGGGAGATTTCCTTTGATAAAAAAGATATGAGGATAGAAAAAATCAATAAATTTATAATAGAAAACCAGTGTAAAACAGTCATAATTGAAGGAACTAAATATGACACTTTGGAGTTAATGATTTCATTCAGCCATTTCAGAAGAGCAAAATTTTAATCATAGTCTTCTTGTTTTATGGAATAAAAATCTATAGAATTGTATGTAGGAAGTCATAATCCCTTGGCGACAATTAAAAATGGACTTCACCGACAATTATAAGATATTTGTAACTTTGATTTAGAATATACTTTTCTTTTTTCTAAAAGGCTTTCAATCAATACACTTATGAAGTTTTTTAGAAAAAAGAAAAAATGACTTATGACTTTACTATAATTGTCGTTAGTGGGTAAATATAATTGTCGGTGTACGCATAATTAATAATTCTATAAATATAATATGATGAAGACAGATAAAAAAATATCTACTACTTATGCATGGAGCATTTGGTTCATCTGTGCACTGTTTTACTTTTATGTATATGTCATGAGAACATCTCCTGATATTATGTCGGCAGAATTGACACATTTTTTTTCCCTGACAGATACTAAACTTGATTTCCTCCTTGGAGCATATTTTTATATTTACGCACCAATGCAATTAATTGCCGGGATGTTATTTGATGGCTATGAGACTAAAAAAATACTTCCGATAGCAATACTTATATGCATTATAGGATCACTGTTATTTATACAGCAAAACTATTATATAGCTTTTCTAGGCAGAATCATTATCGGAGCAGGATCTGCCTTTGGATTTGTCGGTGTAATCTATGCAGCAACAAACTGGATAAATAAAAAACATTTCTCTCTAATTCTGGGTTTAACACAGGCAATGGGAATGCTTGGAGTAGTTTTTTCTATGACTGCAATAGAAAACTTACTGCTGTTTAATAAATGGAATAATATTTGGTACTACTTTATTATTGCCGGTATAATATTAGCTATAGCTTTACTTTTCATTATTCCAAAACATCCCAAAGAAATGAAAGTATATAAAAAAGGCAAGCGCTATAAAATCGTTCTAAACATTGCAAAAATATTAAAAAATTCTAATACGGTAATTATAGCATGTGTCGGAGGACTGTTTTTTATGCCCACTACAATAATAGCATTACATTGTGGTGTCCCTTTTATTAAAAGTTTGTATGGGATAGAACTTTCTACATCAATAAATATCATGATGTTTTTATTTATCGGCTGGATATTTGGCAGTCCCATAATTGGTAAACTGGATGATTTACTAAAAAGGCATAAACTCTTAATGTTTATCAGCTTATTATTCACATTAATATTTTTCTGTACTTTTGTTTATGTTAATACCAGTATCAATCAAACCCGTATTTTATTATTCCTTATAGGTTTCTTTTCTTCAGCTCAAATTATTTCATTCAGAATTGCTATAGAATCAAATCCAATTCATTTCAAAGGTTCAGTTATAGGAGTTACTAATTTCATAATTTTTCTTTTGACTGCTATTTCAATACCTGCTTTTGGTTATTATTTCGAACACGTATTACTCAATGATCCTGCATATAACATAATAAAAGACTATCGCGATACTATGATATTAGTGCCAATAGCTTTAGCAGTTGCAATAATATTACTTCTTTTCGTGAGAAAAAAATTCTACTATAAAAGTAAATAATATCCTTATCCATTTTACTTAAAAGTTGTTAATTAATGACAAAAAAATTAGCGGTAGTCAACAGCATAAAAGCACAAGATATTAATATATAATGACTTCCAGTCTACAACATAATAAGATAAAATTCTGCGTATTTTATAATTAATTTATAGATATAATTTAGGTTGACAATAATATAATTATGCCCCATATTGAATTACACCTTTCATTCAAAGAGGGAGAAGAATATGAGAACTACAGTAAGTGTCAATGAAGCAACATCAGATTTAAATGGACTTATGAATGAAGTTTATCAACAGCATAAACCAATTCATATCGCAGACACACAATGCCCTGCAGTAATTGTTTCAGAAGAAGATTGGAACAGCATCCAGAATACCCTGAATTTCTTATCAACACCTGAAATTAGAAAATCAGTAATTGAACGTATTGACTCTCAATCAGATGAGTGTAATGAAGAGTATGGATGGTAGATAATCAATAAACGGTCTCTTGTTATTTTAATCATATATTGGGTAATTAGATTATGCTTAATGTAGATATACCAGGGTTCAAAAAGCTTTCGATAAAAAATATTATATGCGACTACAACGGAACTTTAGCTATAGATGGAGCCATAATTCCTGAAGTTATACCGTTGATAGAAAAATTATCAAAAAGTCTGACAATCCATGTTGTGACAGGAGACACCTTTGGAACTGCTGCTAAAAATTTAAACCACCTATCTGTAACTATTGAAGTATTAACTTCGGAACAGCAGGATCAAAAGAAATTAGCATATTTAAATAGACTCGGCTCAGATATTACTATTTGCATTGGTAATGGCAAAAACGATAAATTAATGCTTCAGAAATCAGTAGTAGGTATTTGTCTAATACAATCTGAAGGGTCAAGTTTAGATTCATTATTGACTGCTGACATAATATGTACATCAGCAGAAGATGCACTTAATATGTTATTAAAACCTAAAAGATTAATTGCAACGTTAAGAAAATAAATATATATATCACTAACGGAGAAAAGAAATGCTAAAAGTAATAGAAAAAAGCCACCACAATATCATTGGTTTGGAAGCTGAAGGTGTAATAACAAAAGAGGAAATTATTGAAGTCGAGAAATATTTAGAAAAAATTATGTCTGAATATGATAAAATAAACTGGTTATGTGTTTGGGAAAATGTCAAATATGAAAACCTAAGTGCATTTTATGAAGATATGAAATGGCTTTTCAAACATTTGAAAAAATTTGACCGCATGGCAATCGTAGGAGATAAGTGGTGGAAAATGCTACTTGTAAAAGCTGATGGATTAATATTCGGAGAGAGATACTTTGATATTTCCCACCTTGACAAAGCATGGGATTATATTGAAGGAAAATAAAAAGCTTAATAGTTAATTAAAAACACCAGCCTCTAACTTTGTTTAAGTTAAGGAATGCGTTCAAATTAAGTAGCCAATTTTATTGGAGTTGTCCAATAATTCCATTTTGGTAATACTTTATCAAATACGATTCTCATATTATTTTTAAAGTCTTCTTTAACTTTTAATCCTGTT
>Ga0233431_1006817_pt1 | contig 10093 bp, 10 predicted proteins | sample SI_118_April2016_FD_179867 | JGI IMG/M metagenome (GOLD analysis project Ga0233431, IMG submission 179867) | Seawater microbial communities from Saanich Inlet, British Columbia, Canada - SI_118_April2016_200_MG | ecosystem: Environmental > Aquatic > Marine > Inlet | place: Canada: British...
GGGTGAAATCAGTCATCGAAAGATTCAGTGGTTTATCCAGTTCTGCGAGGATTTTTATGGTTTTATGGGCCGTTTTATCCCCCTTGCCATACAGGTGAACATACCTGGAAGAGACATAAATGGGAACCTTGACCGTGGCTTTGATTGCCAGTATGACATTTTGTTTTTCCGGGTCGTTGGTTTTGACTCGCGCTGACTTGCGAATATTACCCTGATATCCTTCGGTTTTGACCTTAAGCGTTATTTTTCCTTCCCCACCCGGGGGAACGGCCGGATCGAAATTGGCCACGGCACAGCCTCAACCGGGTCTGACGCTGATGATTTTAAGGGGTTCGTCACCGATGTTGAGGATTTTAAAGGTATGTTCCAGGACTGTCCCTTCCTTTACCTCCTTAAAGTCGAATTCCCGCCCCTCCACGGAGATTCTGGGCCCCTTGTTGTCCTGGCCCAGGACCATGTCGCCCCAGAGTGCCATGGAGAAAAGTCCCACCATCATCAAGAACAGCTTTTTCACAGATTTTTCCTCCTCTTTCAATAAACCTATCTTAGGCAGCCATCTTCTGATGGAGTTTATAGGTCAGTATGTCCATTATAACCGTAAAATCGATATTTTCAACCAGACAACAGTCAGGCGCATCGATTCGGGTGGGTGCAAAATTCAAGATGGCATTCACGTGACCCTCCATAAAGAGATCCGCCACCCCCTGTGCCGCGGAAGCTGGGGTGGTGATAACGCCGATTTCAATGTTCAGATCCCGTATGGTGGTTTTTAGTTCTTTGATATCCTGAATTTTCATCCCGCCTGCAAGCGGTATCCCGATTCTATCCAGGGAATTGTCAAAAGCCGCTACACACTTAAAGCCCCTGAGGGACAGGTTTCTGTGCAGCAAAATGGCGCAGCCCATATTGCCCATCCCGGCGATGCCGAGATTCCAGTCCCGATTAACGGACAGTATTTTTTTGATTTGGGCTTGAAGATCAATGACATCGTACCCTACTCCCCTGACACCAAATTCTCCAAAATAGCCGAGATCTTTTCTGACCTGTGCCGGATTGATTTGGCATAACCATGCCAGCTTTTCAGAAGAAACCATTCGATATCCGTCAAACTCCAGCAGTTCCAGTTGTCGGTAGTACATGGAAAGCCGTGTAATGGTTGCCTTTGGTATTTTCTGGACTTTGCTCATCTCAATGGTTCCCCTGTCTGTAATTGTGTAAGGTTATGGATTTTCACATTACCATTTCTCCAACGTCAAACGCTTGGCCCCTTTCTCTTATGTTTACAAATGGAATCTCTATTCAAAAGGGGAAACAGTGAACATTGTAAAAAATGTAATTTTTTTATACCATAAAGAAATTTTTTGAAAGGCAAAAAAATTAAAATGGGAAGTTATGGAGATCAGCGGTTCACAAAAAAATCCGGGAAAGTCGAAAATCCCGGGGATGAGACCAGTCGTTTAAAAACCCGGAAGGCTCTGGAAGAATCCGAAAGACGGCTTCGGGCCCTCCTTGATTTTGTCATGTATCCCATCGTGGTGTACACCCTGGAGAGACGGGTGTTGTATCTTAACCCGGCATTTACGGAAACATTCGGGTGGACATTGGCGGAGCTCAAGGGTAAAAAAATACCTTACATCCCCGACCATCTTAAAGGTCAAGTTGCTGAAAGCAGAGAAAAACTGCTGCAGGATCAGATGATGCTGCGTCAGGAAACACAGCGTTTCACAAAGGATGGCAGGATTCTCGATGTGGTTTTAAGCGTGGCGGTTTACGCTGAAATTGAAGGTGGCCCCTCAGGGTTTCTGACGCTTCTGCGGGATATTACCCATGAAAAGCGGATTGAACGAAATAACGAGGCCCTGCTTCGCACCAGTCTGGCCCTCCCCGAACATTCCGACCCGGATCACCTTTTATCCTATATCAGCTCTGAAATCAAGAGTCTGCTGGATGCCGAAGGAGCACTGGTCATTCTGCTGGATGAAGAAAAGGAGGAGCTGTACTTTAAATCTGCGGCCCATGACGATCCGGCCACTCAAAAAAGGGCAAAAGAGGTGCGTTATCCGGCCGATAAAGGGGTTGCCGGCAAAGTTATTCGCACCGGTGAGCCGGTTTTGGTCAATAATGTCTCTGATGACCCCGACTATTATTCGCCTGTGGATCTTCAGGCGGGTTTTAAAACCAGGAATATGCTGGATGTCCCTTTAAGAAGTGGGGAACGGACGATCGGTGTTTTGTGCGTGATTAACAAGAAGCGGGGGGATTTCGATGAATTGGACATCGAAATGCTCAACACCATTTCCGGAACCGTGGCGCTGTCCATCGAAAATGCACGGTTTTCAAGGGCTCTGGCGGAGTCCTACAAAGAAGTTTCGAGCCTGAGCCGGGCCAAGGGCAAGGTGATTAATCATCTTTCCCACGAATTGAAAACACCGGTAGCCGTTTTAGGCGCATCGTTGAACATTTTGAAAAAGAGGCTGAAACCAGTACCCGAGTCCCGTTGGGAGCCCACCATGAAACGGGCCAAACGCAATCTGGACCGCATCCTTATACTGCAGTATGAAGTGGAAGACATCATGCAGGCGAAGCACTATGATGCGCACCACCTGATCTCCGTGTTAATGGAGGAATGTATTGACGTCTTAGAGTCCCTGGTGGTTGAAGATACGGGAGAAAGCTTGGGGATTGAGAAATTGAGACAGCGGATTGATGATCTCTTTCTGCCAAAGCAGGATGATGCTGAGGATATTTTTCTGGACCGGTTTGTATCCGATACCATCGAATCGGTCAAAATAAAATCCGGTCACCGTTACATCGAGATCATTTCCCATCTCGGGCGTGTTCCGCCCATTTTTCTGCCAGCGGCGGTCCTGGAAAAAATTGTTTTCGGTCTCATCAAGAATGCCATTGAGAACACCCCGGATGGCGGAAAAGTTGAGGTCAATGTGCAAGTAATCGGGGAAAGTGTGGAATTGGTGGTCCGTGATTACGGCGTGGGCATTATCAGTGATGATCAACACCGCATCTTTGAAGGCTTCTGGATTACCCAGGAGACCATGGATTATTCTTCGAAACGAGAATTTGATTTCAACGCCGGCGGAAAAGGGGCGGATTTGTTGCGAATGAAAATCTTCTCTGAGCGCTATCATTTCAAGATTGACATGATTTCCACGCGCTGCCGCCTGCTGCCCGCCGACTCCGCCAAAGCGGCTGCGACGGCCGGGCCGGAAAAGCCGAATTGTCCCGGGGATATTGCAAAGTGCCGCCATTGTGAAACACAGGCGGACTGTTATCATTCCGGCGGTTCCATGTTTACCGTGGTTTTTCCTTCTGTTCAGGAAAATTCCGGGAAGGGAGAAAGAAAATGACAATGGATGAGACGATTCGGTCTGCCATGATGGAGCGGGTGTCCAGAGAGGGTTATGCGGTAAAACTGGGGTTGAAGCTGGTTGAATTGTCTTCGGGTCGAGCCGTTGTGGAGATGATGCCCCAAAAAGAGGATGAAAACATCTTCGGCATGGTTCATGGCGGGGCCATTTTTTCACTCATGGATGAGGCGTTCCAGATTTCTTGCAATTCACACGGCAGGGTGGCTGTAGCCCTTAATGTGAACGTGACCTTCCATGCGCCACCTTCATTTAATCGCAGACTGAGGGCGGAATCCAAAGAGCGTCACCGTTCAAAGAAAACAGCGACCTACCATATCACCGTTACCGATGAAGAGGGTATGCTGATTGCTTCCTGCCAGGCCCTTGCTTACCGAAAAAAGGAGCGTCTGCCATTTTTGGAGGAGAACTTGGCGTAACAATTCAGGCGTAACAATTCAATTGTTTGACAAAAACCACCCATTTTCATATACTTTACCGCTGAAATGATTAAAGGGGGATAGATTGGAAAGAGAATTGTGTATTTCAAAGGAAGCGATTCAACAGCGTGTTCAGGCGCTTGCAAAAAAGATCAGTTCGGATTACGAGGGGGAAGAACCGATTTTAATCGGAGTTCTCAACGGGGCTGTTTTTTTCTTTGCGGATCTGATGCGCGCCATTAGTATCCCCACGAAAATGGACTTTGTTCGGGCGGCCAGCTATGGTTCAAATATGCAGTCAAGCGGTTCGGTTCGACTGACCAAAGACATTGAACTCCCCATTGAGGGAAAGCCCGTCATTCTGGTTGAGGATATTGTGGATTCCGGGTTGACCCTCTCATATTTGATAGAAAAATTTGAGCAACGAGGGGCGTCTTCCCTCAAAATTTGTGCGCTGATTGACAAACTGGAACGAAAAGAAAAGGATGTTTTTGTGGACTATTGTGGATTTCAGATTCAGGAGGGCTTTCTGGTGGGCTACGGGCTTGATTGTAATGAGGAATTTCGCTATTTACCTGAAATCTACCGTTTGAAATAAATGGCTTTAGTAGGAGGGTATTGTATTATGGTTATCCAGTGTGAAAGCTGCCGCACGGAGTTCAATCTCGATGAATCTCTGCTCAAAAAAGAGGGGACAAAAGTCAGATGCTCCCGGTGCCGCCATGTATTTACAGCCTATCCTCCTTCGCCCGTTTTGCCAGGTGAGACGGTTGAGAGCCCCGATGTTTCTGAAGACGTTTTGCCTGTTTCTTCGGAGAAAATGGATGAAATCCTTTCTGAAGCTGAAAAGGGTTTGGAAGAAGAGGAAGAAAAAAGCGCCGGGGCGGAACTGGAATCTGATCTGGATGTGATTTACCAGGATGTTTTCAGTGATGCGGACAGAAGTACTTCTGATGAAGAGATCAAACGTGAGGATGAGATTGACGACCTGTTCAAAGAGGCCGGCCGCGGAAAAGAAAAACCGGCTGATGGTCCGGCGCCTATTTTTCCTGCCATGGATATGACGGAAGAAGGTCAGACGGGGGAAAAAGAGGAAAAGGAAGTGGAAGATGAGCCTGAACATGTGCCTGCTCCCAAAAAGAAATCTTCAAAGCGTTCCATGGCGGTGTTGATTCCTCTGCTTTTCATCGTTCTGGCGGTTGCCGCCGCATACTATGCGTGGAAAGCCGGTTTGATTCCGCCGTCCGTGCTTTCCCTGCTGAACCCTTCATCGGAAACAAAGGAGTCTGCTGATGCAGGTGCCCGGCTTCTGCAGTTCGGTTCAGTGAACGGGGTATTTATCGATACGGAAAAAAGCGGGCCGCTTTTCGTCATTCGTGGCATGGTCACCAATAAATATCCACAAAGCAGGCGTTATATTATGATTAAAGGGAGTATTCTCGACAATAAAGGTGTTGTGGTGCTCTCTAAAACATCTTATGCGGGAAATACCTTCAGTGAAGAGGAACTCAAAACGCTTCCGTTAGATGAGATCATCAAGGCGGCGGATAACCGTGACGGTATGGCCAAACAGAACCTTAATGTCACATCCGGTGCCACAATTCCTTTTATGGTTGTTTTTGCTGAGCTTCCCGATGATTTGAGCGAGTTCACCGTGGAGGCGGTCAGTTCCTCGCCCGGGAGTTAACCGTGGGCGACAATACCGGTGAAGGCAACGCCATTTCCAGCTCAGGCTTCAGGAGTATATTTCAGGGGCACGCCAACCTGGAAAAGCTCGGTCGCATCCTGTCAGGCCCTTAGATCAGGCTTGGTTTGAGGGGGGCTTGTAGATTTTTTGGGCTTTTAACAGAGCGGAAAGATCGTCGATGCCCATGACCTCTTTTTCGTCGTTTAATATGATGTATCCGACGCTGTGGCCTTCCCGGGGCAGATATTCCACGAGGTCCGTTATAAAGAATTCTTCCTGATCACAAACAACGCCGTTGACCTCCTTTTGCACCACATGGGGTTTTGATGCAAGCACCGTAAGGGAATAAAGGAGGCTCTCTTTTTTTGCCGCATAGATGCCCGAATTGCAGACCGAAAGCGCCAGTTGTTTTTCTTCCGGGTAATTTTTCCAGTATTTCCACTCGACGATTCTCCGGACCTGATCATCCCGGACCTCAAGGACGCCGTATTGCTTCTTATCTTCGGGCATGAAGCCCAGTACCACCAGATCGTGGGTCTCGAGCGCTCTTAAAAGCGAGGCATAGGTTTCAGGTGCCACAAAGGGCACGTCCCCCATGGTAATGAGAAGGTTTTTACAGTCCAGGGTTTTCAGGAAAGGCATGGCCGCCAGCAAAGCGCCCCCGGTGCCGTTCAAAACGGGCTGCTCGCAGTAGGTAATGTCAAGGTGTTGTGTTGCCTCACGGATATCTTCTTTTTTGTGATTGACAACCACTGCCTTCGGACCGGGTGGCAGGTTTTCAATAATATGCAGAATGATCGGCCTTTTTCCCGAATAAGGGGAAGTCTCCGGGACCAGCGGTAGAAGGGTTTTATTGCCCCCAAAGTCTTTCATGCGGCTGCCCCGGCCGGCGGCCAGGATGATGGATGCTGTTCTGTTTTCTCTTTCCATTATGATGGGGAAGATAGGGAAATCGGGTGATTGAGTCAAGTGGAAAGGAGATTAAATGATGTCTTACGGATACAATGATTCGTTTTTTTGTTGACCTGAAGGAACAAACGCGCAAAAATACACGGACGTTTCGTAAAGGTCTCGTTTAACCTTTTATGACACCCAGCGGTTTCAGCCTGGCAACCTTGTGTGCCAAACCGGCATTATGCACCACACTAACCACCTGGGAGATGTCCTTGTAGGCTTCCGGCATTTCCTCTTTAAGGGTTCGTTTGCCCCTGGATTGAACAAAAACGCCATTATCTTCTAATTCACGATGGATCGCCCGGCCCTTGGCTTTTTTAAACGCCTGTGTCCGGCTCAGCGCCCTGCCGGCGCCGTGAGAGCAGGAGCCAAAACTTTGTTTCATTGCGCCCTCGGCGCCTGCCAGTACATATGAGTAGGTTCCCATGTCCCCCGGAATCAAAACGGGCTGCCCGGTAAAACGATAGATATCCGGTAGAAGCGGGTGTCCCGGAGGGAGAGCGCGGGTCGCGCCTTTTCGGTGAACACATAGGTCTACCGGCTTTCCATCCACCCTATGCGACTCTTTTTTGGCAATGTTGTGGCAGACATCATACAGCAGGTTCATTCCCAGTGCATCAGGTGTTGTGGACAGGGTCTTCAGGAGTATCTCACGGGTCCAGTGCATGAGGATCTGTCGGTTCGCCCAGGCATAATTGGCGGCACATGCCATGGCGGCCAGGTAGCGCTGGGCCAGTTCGGATTTCAAGAAAGCGCACGCCAGCTGTCTGTCGGGGAGCAAAAACGGTTGATGTTCGCCGGCCATGTTTTTGTTCATTTCTTTCAGAAAGTCATCACATATTTGATGACCGAATCCTCTGGAACCGGTGTGGATAAAAATAGTTACCTGCCCTTCAAAGAGATTGAAGCGTGCGGCTTTTTCAGGGTCATAAATGCGGTCAACCCTTTGGATTTCCAGAAAGTGATTGCCCGATCCAAGTGTGCCCAGCTGGTTTAGGCCCCGCTTGATGGCCCGTTCGCTCAGTACGGACGGATCGGCGCCTGGCATGACGCCCCGATCTTCTGTTCTTTCAAGGTCAAGCGGTGTACCGTAACCCTGTTTGACGGCCCAGGCGGCGCCCTGGACCGCCACATCTCTTTGTTTTGATTTGGATAGACGAAGTGTCCCTGTTGACCCCACCCCGGCAGGGATGTCTTTAAACAGGGCGTAGACAATATCTTTTATAACAGGGTGAATTTCGTTTGCTTTGAGGCGGGTGGTCATGAGTCGGCACCCACAGTTAATGTCGTAACCGACGCCGCCCGGCGAAACAATGCCCTCATCCGGGTCAAACGCCGCTACACCACCGATGGGAAAACCATATCCCTGGTGGATGTCCGGCATGGCCAGGGAATGTCCGACGATTCCGGGCAGGGTGGCCACGTTGACCACCTGTTTCAGGCTCTGGTCCTTCTGGATGGACCTCATCATCCGCTCGTTTGAAAAAACCAGGCCCGGGACACGCATGTGGCCATCTCTGGGGATCAACCATCGGTAGGGATCAATTTTTTCCGGTTTTATGGTCATTTAATATCAACAAAGTTTGGATTATGGGAAAACAGTAGGCGTTTAGATGTGCTTTGTCAATTTTTTGTTCCAGATGGAACAGAGCAGTGATTTTTGATATGGAGGAAGAGTGATGCATTGCGCTTTTTGTGGGGCAGGGATCGAATTGAAAGACAAGGTCATGCGAAATGACACGTGCCCTCAGTGTACAAGGGATCTAAGATGCTGTAAACAGTGCCAGTTCTTCGATCATCATGCGTATAACGAATGCAAGGAAGTGATGGCGGAGCGGATTACGGATAAAGAGCGGGCCAATTTCTGCGGATATTACAGGCCGAGAGGGACCCCCGCCAAGAAGGGGGGCAGAGGCAGTGACGCAAAGGCAGCCCTGGAGGCCCTTTTCAAGAAGAAATAAGATTTCGAGTCAAAAGCTGGGAACATCATGCCTGGGACGGATCTCGATCATCCCCGTCCGGCGAGTAGCAGCTTTATTGACTGCCTTTTTGAGACAGCGGACCATGGCTTGCATGTTTGACCCTTTCCGGTTAAAAAAGACGGCAAAGTAGCATGGACCCAAGATTTGGCTTTCAATATACCCGGCCCGCGTTCTGATGCCGCGAAGAGACCCCGTTTTGTAGAGAACCCGGTCCTGACTTTTGAGAAGATCCTTATACGGTTTGAATTTTTCTAGAATTGCCAGCATGTCATAGGCGGAAAGATGGTTTTTTCTCGACAAACCGGAGCCCTCAACGATCTTGATATGCTTTAGTCCCAGTTCCTTTTTGATGTAGGCCTGGGTGGCACGGACGCCCTTGGCCAGGGTGCCCGGCGGGCCGTAAACCGATGCCCCAAGTGCCACGAAAATCTGATTGGCCATAAAGTTGCTTGAAGAGTGCAGCATTTTTTTTACGACGGTTTCCAATGGAAATGTGGATCTGTAGGTGAAAATGAGGGTGTCTTCAGGAGAAACCGACCCGAAATAGATTTCTCCCTGCATCTTGACCCCGCTTTTTTTGAGCATATGCCGCAGCAATTCCCCCACGTAAAGGGCGGCCTCTTTTGAATTGTGGGTAAAGGTTCGCCTGCCGCTTTTGAGGCGCAGGGCTCGAATTTGATTGACCATGAACGGGACCATGGGTGTCTGGCTCTCGGTGGTATAAATTCTCCCATTTTTTTTCCGTTTAAAGCCCACTGTATTAAAATTTGCGCATAAAGCCCCGATAGGTGCGTCATAGGGATTTGTTGTATTATCGCATCCGGGTACCATGATTTGGGATGAAAAGTAGGTGTTGTCCAGAATGATATTTCGAAAAGACCCGGTTTTTTTTGCCAGTATAATCGCTATATGGTGCAGAACTTCAGAGATGAGGAGTGGATCGCCATACCCTTTGATCTTCAGATTGCCAGCCGAATCCATGTAGAACCCGGTCCTGAATCGGTGAAGGGGTCCGAAATGGTCGAGTACTGCCAGAGCTGTCAACACCTTGAGGGTTGATGCCGGAACGCGCTGTTTTGCGGCGTTTTTTTCAAAAAGCACTTTTCCTTCGGGCGTGGCCACCAGAAAAGAATCGGTGGATTTGATCTGGTTTTTGCATTGAATGCGTTTTTTTGCTTCTGAGACCGGGGGGGAGATAAGAAAAAGGATCTGACACAAAAAGAGAGTCCATAAGAGGATCGTCCGTTTTTTGCTCATGGGTTTTCTGTGGGGTGTTGGATGGCGTTTATGGTTTTCCATGGGTTCCATATTATTTCTCCAGGTTAAATCTTTAATCTTTGCGTTGAGGTCTCAGATCATCATGTGTTGAATATGGCCATTTGTCTTCAGGCATTTGATAGGGGTTTTTCAAGCTGATTCTTAAGAATTGCGATTTTATCCACAACGGATTTACGTTTTTCAATAAAGAGGTGATATTCTCCGTTGAGTTCGCACAGGCCGCCATTGAGCCGTAGCCCGGCGGCTTCGAGCCGGTCATAATGAACGTGAATTCCCCTGGCTGCGGCGGCACTCTCCAGTACTGTCAGTTCTTGCAATAAAGCAGGGGAGGGGCGTTTCCCCTTTTTCTTCCTTTTCATGACCGATTCCCTGACTGTCATCTTGACCTGC
>Ga0233431_1006818_pt1 | contig 10093 bp, 10 predicted proteins | sample SI_118_April2016_FD_179867 | JGI IMG/M metagenome (GOLD analysis project Ga0233431, IMG submission 179867) | Seawater microbial communities from Saanich Inlet, British Columbia, Canada - SI_118_April2016_200_MG | ecosystem: Environmental > Aquatic > Marine > Inlet | place: Canada: British...
AGGCTACCCCATTATACGCAATGTGCTAGAATTTGGTTATGAAATCACAACTGCAAGTGAAATATGATAAATATCGCAAGTCAAGATCTAGCAAGAAGACTAGAAGTTCTTTCTTGCGCAGTTTTATGCCGGAGATGATCTATCGCACTACCAAACTCGAAGGCGAACCAGTAACTCGACGTATGGTCAATGCTATTTTTCGATGAAGAAATCATCTACAAAGCCCAAAGGCGCTACTTCTTACAAACAAACTGCATTCGGAATAATCCCTAGGTCAAAACTGTTGACTCTCGAACTCGAAGGAACCAAGAAGGGCCTAGAGTTCTTGAGTGATAGTTGTGACCAGAAACTTACCCCTGAGTTAATTCTCAAACTACACGAGCTCTCTTTTGGATGGATTTTCCCCGACTGGGCAGGCAAGTATCGCACCATTAGAGTTGAGTATTCTGGCAAAGAAGCTCCCAGTCCTCACTTGTTACCGCAACTTGTGACCAGTCTATGTGCAGATCTAGATGAAAGACTCAAGCATATCAAAATCGATAGCATTGAGAGCATTATTGAGCTATTGGCGTGGTTCCAGCATCAATTCGTGTATATTCACCCTTTTCAAGATTATAATGGTCGAGTTACTCGTATGCTCACAACATTTATCTTACTGGAGATTGGCTTGCCTCCTATCGAGATCAAGGCTGATACTAAACAGGATAGAGATAATTATCTGCAAGCAATGTACTCAGCTGATGAGGGAGATCTAACTAAGCTAGAATCACTAATTAAACAAGCGCTCGACGAATCATTATCGAATATATAACTCCCAAAGAAGGTTCGAACATACTCCCGTAGGCTACTCCAAAACATAGCTTGATATATTTGTTAGTCGGCACTCATTCCGTATAGTTGGACACAATAATCTTTGAGCATTCTTGACATTGAGTAGTTGTTTTGGATTATATTGCTGGACTTGACCATCATCTCTGCCCACTGCACAGGATAATCATGTTCTCGTTTGGCATACAAGGGAATAATCTCTTGCTCGATAGTGTCGTAGAGTGATTCGGAAATATGTTCGCTATCAAGTATCCAGCCAGTTTGATCCCAATCTATTTCTTTTACCCAACCATCGTTGGTGCTGCACTGGAGGATGCCGTTGAGAGCTGCTTTCATGCCACTGGTACCACAGGCTTCGTAACCAACAATTGGGGTGTTGAGCCAGACATCACTGCCTCGGACTAGGTGTTTGGCGACTTGTAAGTTGTAATTGGGGATAAAAGTTATGTGGTCTCGGAAGCGATCACTCCTCGAGAGTCTGACTACTTGCGCCATCAAATCTTTGCCCTCATTGTTCTGAGGATGGAGCTTGCCACCGTAGATAAAGTGAAGAGGAATAGGGCTTTCTTGGATGATCTTCTCTAGTCGGTCCAACTGCCAGAACAGAGCTAGTGGGCGTTTGTAGGTCACGAATCTACGGGCCCAAGAAAAAATCAAAGCCTCTTGAGGAATAACTTTTTGGGTCGTTTCCTTAACATATTCTATTAACTCAGTCTTGTCTTGTTGGTGAGCAATCCAGAGATCTTTGCCTGATTGTTCTGATAAACCAGCTTGAACAAGGGGTGCTACATGAGACGAGAGCCAGCGGGGAAAATACACTCCATTGGTAATGGGAATCAGAGGATGATTGTGCCAGATTTCTTGTGCTTTTTTGGCGTGATACTGACTAACTGCACTGGAGCGAGAGGCATTGCGTAGTGCCATCATGTTCATGGAAAATAATGAAGTGGCTTCGAGTTTGCCCATTTTTATGATTTCGTCAACTGGAATTTCTATTTCTTGTGCGTATTGGAGGAGATAGGTAGAAACAAGTTCGAAGGAAAAGAGATCCCTACCAGCAGCTACTAAGGTGTGGTTGGTAAAAACAATTTTTTGTTTGGCTTTTGCTAGAGCAGAGTTGATGCTGATGGCTTTGTCGTGCTTGCGATATTGATGTGCTAGCTCAAGTGACAATAACGCACTATGACCCTCGTTCATGTGATATATATCCACGTTCAGACCCATGGCGTGAAGAATCCTGACTCCTCCAATACCAAGAATGATCTCTTGGAGTAGCCGATGTTCTTGATCGCCCGAGTATAGTTGATTGAGAATATGTTGATCTGCAGAGGAGTTTTCCTGAACATTGGTATCAAGGAGAACGAGATTGATGTTGCCTATTTTTTTGCTCCAGGCCCGAACTCTTACTAGGCGATTGTTAATAGGCACTACTACCTCTATAGGCTCGTCATCCTTATCCATTATTTTGGTTAATCCATTGGCGACAGGATCAATTGTGATGTTGTTTTCGAGTTGCCTGCCGTCATCTGCGATTGTTTGGTTGTAGGTAGAAGCATAGGCCAGACCTACTCCGACTAGGTTAGCATTGTTATCATTAGCTTGGTTCAAGAGATCACCTGCCAAGACTCCTAATCCACCAGAATAAATGCCATACTCGTTATCTAGGGCAAACTCCATACAGAAATATGCAACTAAAGGTGAGGGAGTGGGCAGTGTGTCTTGATTAGTCATGGTGTAACGGATTATACGCTAGATGAGGGTTAGTACTCAAGAATCTTTTGCGTTGTTTGATAACTTGCCTATAAAGACCTTGATACTCGCGAGCAGTGACTCTCCAGGAAAAATCAGATTTCATTGCATTGATGACTAGTTGTTTCCATAGGGAGGACTGTTGATAGATATTGAGCACTCTGATTAAGGAAGAGAACAATGACCATTCTGATGAATGCTCAAAAACAAAGCCATTGCCAGTTCTAGATTGTGGGTCAAAATCGATGACGCTATCGGTTAGTCCACCAGTTTTTCTGATAATTGGGATTGCCCCGTACCTCATAGACTCGAGCGCGACTATTCCGCCTGGCTCAAAGATGCTTGGGATGAGAATGGCATCAGCTCCCGCAAAAACCTTGCGGGGTAGCTTGAAATCCGGATGTAGATGTGTGCTTACGTTATTGGGGAACTTGTTCTGGAGTTTGGCTAATTGGTTCTTGTAGTCACTATCTCCACCACCGAGAAAAATAAACTGAGCGGGGAACTCATCTAACACCCTTTTGATAATTGGCAAGAGAATATCAAGGCCTTTTTGTTTGGAAAGTCGGCCAACAAAACCAAACAGGAATGTTTCTGCATCTTGTGGGAGGCCAAAGACTTCTTGTAGCTCTAGTTTGTTTTGCACTCTGCTCTTGATGGTGCTTATTGAGTAGTTTTTTTTGAGAAATGGATCGGTACGAGGATTGAATTCTTTTTTGTCCAGACCATTTAAGATTCCAGAAAACTTACCCTTGATTAGGGCTGTAGTGTTCTCCAGGCCTTCACCATATTCGGAAGTCATGACTTCTTGAACGTGTGACTTGGAAACTGTGTTGATCCAATCAGCATAGATCAGGCCGCGCAGTAGAGGATTTTGGACGAGAAGTTTGTATTCCTTGATTGTGTTGAGTGGAGTCTCTCCTTTGTCTTGTTTTTTTGACGCTAGATATTTGAAGCCAGTGTTACCTTGATACTTGAAGTTGTGAACAGTGTAGAGAATCGGTGTTTTTCCGAGTTTTTTTGCGTAGCGTGGGTTGCGACGAGCCTCGTCTATAAGATAGCCAGTGTGCCAGTCGTGACAGTGAATGATGTCTGGCTTCCAGCCATCCTGAGCTTGTCGTTCTTGTAGCAACCACTCCAGACAACCGCGCGAGAGAAGAAAGAAACGAAGATGATCATCTTTGTAGGCAAAGACATTGGCTCTAAGCTCGTAGTACTCGCGATTCTCGAGCAAGTATGTTATCGGGGATGATTTGCCGGGAGTAACTTGTTTGACATTGCAAAGTATGGAGTTTTTGTTGAGCTTGCCAAATGGCACTTCTAAGTCAGTGACAACTTGTTTGCACTTGGCTAGTTTTTTGATCACACCATACTTAGGCATAAACACACGAACATCATGACCTTGCTCTACTAATCGCCTAGCGAGGAAGTATATTACTTGGGATAACCCACCCACCCTGACATATGGAGCGGCTTCGGCCGTAACCATAAGGATCTTCATATCAGGTTAGCCGGTAGATCTTCTATCGCGACGCTCATTTGGTACTGCCAATTGGTGTCATTGATTGATTTCTCTGTTCCTGGGATATTGATGCGATCGGTAGTTAGCAGCCAATCCTGGAGTGGAATGAGGGTCATGATCGAAGGGGAGTCAATGATCTTGTCTCTAATCGATTCTGCGAGAGATGAGAGATCTGTGGTGGGTTGAAGGTCTAGTCTGGTAGCCAAAACCTTGATCTCATAACTGGAGAGTAGTTGGAGGTAACCCATCAATGTCTCGGTATCGTGGGTCGTGGTGTGTGCAAAGGTGTTGGCGGGATATTGGGAGATATCCAAGTATTTGTTGGAGAATTTCTTGGACTTTTCGTTATATGCAAAGCGAAATATCTTGATCCCGGGAATGTGATTGGAGCGTAGGCAACTGCTGAGTTTCCTTAGTTTGTCGCCAGTATCTTCGGCATAAAGCTTTAGGTCATTCTCGCGAGTAAAGTCGATTAACTCTTCTATGAATTTGGTTCCAGGGCCAGTTAGATATTGATCAGTGTTGTCGACCAGATTGATAGCACCATATGAGAACAATGCCTTGGCGTGATCTAGTCTAACCCAATCAAGTTGGCTAGCGAGATACTGGAGTCTGAATTTGAACAAACTAGATAGTTCTGGGAGTAGGTTAGGTTCTTGCCATCGGTATAGTGGGTGTCCCCATACTTGTCTACCAAAATGGGACTTTGGCCCAAGTGGGACGCCACTGACTCGTTTGAGATTGCCATCTAGCTCTATCTCAAATAGATGCTGATATTGCCATACGAGAGGACTATTGAGACCCAAGTAGAATGGCATGTCCCCTATTAGTGAAATATTGCTCTCGTGGGCCTTGGTTCGGAGTTTGTGATAATCAAGGTGTAGCTGGCACTGAGTATTGGTCTGAAGTTGAATCTTGGGTGATAGTTTTTCTCGCCATTTTTTGAGACTATCTGGATTTCTTGCCCTGATCTCGGTGGGCCATAGACTCCAGTTGTCAGTCCCAAAATGATCGCGTAGTGCGCAGAATAATGCGTAGTTACCGAGCCAATAGTCGTTCTCTAGAACAAATTGGGCTAGTTGCTCGTCTGAGGCCTCGGGAGAATCAGAGCTCAAATAACGTGGATCTAAGCCAATCCCATACCCCTTGTAGGGTGAGGGTTGGTGCTGAGTAGCGGAACCCGGTTCTAGTTGAGTCTCATGAAGAGGGAGGAATTGCCAGGCGTTTTGTTTTGACTTGGCTAACCAAGTGATAAATTTTCTCCCAGCACGGAAGGTTCCTGTCTCGGCCGTTTTACTTATGAGAGCCGTCATTGGCAGAACTGTGCCCACATTCTTAATTTTCGAGGTCATGGTGATTATTATACTATTATCTCTGGATGAGTAACTGAGTAGAGAATATGACCGCTAATCTCCACAGAGGAATGGGAGATTATTCATGCTTGTTAACGCGAGTTTTTCGTTACAGAACACGTCCACTAGCTGACCCCAAGATACATTTACATCTAGTCTATAAATATGGTATGGTATCAATATTAGATCTATACCATATCACTATGTACCTAGACCAACAGCTCTCTGATCGAATAGATAGCAAGCTCAAGACACTTCAGTCTGCTAGACCACTCTCTCCAGCAATGGTAGAGAAATTGCGAGAGCGTTTCATGCTTGAGATGACGTACAATAGTAATGCGATGGAGGGTAATACCCTCACCCTCAAAGAGACTTATCTCGTGCTAAGTGAGGGAATAACTATCAAGGGCAAATCACTCAAAGATCATTTAGAAGTCAAAAATCACCATGAGGCGCTTGAGTTTATTTTTGATCTAGTTGAACATAATAAACAACATACCATTTCCGAGCACCTGATCCGCGAACTCCAAAGTCTAGTAATCGGCAACATCGACACAAGCATCGCCGGACACTATCGAGATGTTGAGGTAGCTATTACGGCTTCTGACCATCAACCCCCTCTGGCGACTGAAGTATCGAGCAAAATGGCAGACCTAGTTAATTGGTATAGTCAAAATCAAGCTAATTTGCACTCTATCGAGCTAGCCGCCATCATTCACCATAGACTAGTCAATATTCACCCTTTTGCTGATGGAAATGGTCGTACTGCTAGATTACTAATGAATATCTTGTTGTTACAGGCAGAATATCCTCTTGTTATTCTTCTTAAGAATGATCGAAAAAAATATTACCAAACTCTCTCCCAGGCTGATCAAAACAATCTCGCACCCTTTGTTACTTTTGTCGCTCGCGCAGTTGAGAGATCGCTTGACCTATATCTAGATACGATCGTACCTAATAGATCTCAGGATGAGCAATACTTACGACTTAACCAATTAGCAGGTAAGTTTAGCCTTACTCAAAAACATCTTAATCTGCTCGCTAGAGAGGGTAAGATTGTTGCCCATAAGCGAGGACGCAATTGGGTTTCTACAATTAAGGACATCCAAAATTACTTAGATAGTAAAAAACAAAAAGGGCTCTAACACGCTCCCGCAGGCTACCCCTAATGTGATTGTTATGAATTGAGTCTGCGGGCTAGTTCCTTGATAATTTGGCGAATGAGGCGGTGTCCATTGGCAGTTCTTACTTTACTATTTGGATTCCAGTCGAGTCCAGGCTTGCTATTTCCCTCGATAAAATATGGATGTCCCTGATTACTAATGATGAAGTCGAGAGCGTAGAGTGAGTGTGGTTTGTTGATTTTTTTGATCAGTACTTTTGAGATAGAGATAACATCTCTAGGGATCTCATCTTCTTCTAGATAGATGATCTGCCCTCCCTGGTGGGTGTTGCAGCGGAATTCGTCTCCCTTGGCAATGCGAATATATTTGTGGAAGAGCTGATTGCTTTCGATAATGAGGCGAATGTCGGTTGAGGCCTTCTTTCCCCGATACGTAAATCCTTTGTCAAAGAGGAGGAAGGGCTGGATGATGAACCTGATAGTTGGATTATCTCGCATGATTATGTTGATAGCATTAACATCACCTGGCTTGATCTTATAGACATGTTCTCCTCCTGCGCCGAAGCGGTCCTTGAGAACTAGTGAGGTCCCGAAGTCTGCGGGAAATTGATGGTTGTTAATTAACCTGCTAAGTCTATCGAGAGAGATCTTGATGTCGCGAGGACGACTGGAGTAGATACTTGCGGTAGGAACAGAGTGTTCTGGAAACTCTTGGAAGGTGTGGAGCTTATCTAGAAATAGCAGGAAGAGAGCTGGATCATGATATGGGATGATGGAGGGGTCTGAGAGGAGGAGGTTGCGCTCGCTGGTTCTCTCAGGGTCACTGGGCGAGAGTTTGTCAAAGATCTGGTGAGCGTGGGCTGGCCTCATAACTTTGGACCAACCAGAGCTGTCGTGCGTCCAGTAACTACTACAACTACCTGGACCGATGATGTCTGAGGAGGCTGCAAAGCCTGCTTTGAGAGCTAGTTCGTGGCAGTAGTCGAGGAAGTACGCGTATGAGATGTTGTAGTTGGCTCTACTGGAGTCCATGAGGAATGGGGTGAGGCTAGTTGAGTCGGGTACGGTTGGGCTGAGTGCGATTGAGGCATCGTAGATAACGAGTATGTCTAGTTGTTCTGTTTCTTGCATGAATGACCTATAGTAGTACGTGGACAAGGATAGTATACACTATGAGCTGTGAGACTTGAGGTTAGTGATCTGCAAAATTGCAGATCTACTAAGCTAGGCTTATGATTAGATAGTGATGCGATGTCGGATTATTTGTGTTGAGTGCGATAATTGTGCACTGTGGGTTTCTACTGCTGCATTTAGCACTCTTCGTGTGGCAATATTGTCTTTTTCTTGGACATATAGAATCTTGCTGCAGGTTATGCAGTGGGCGATAGCATGATTATCCTTGAGCGCGAGATTGATCATTTTGCCTTCTTGAATTATTGCTTCTGTTGGGTGAGCCATATATTAATTATTGCTTGTGTGATTTTTCTTTAACGATATTAGAGATAGTGCTGGCTACTTGATTAGGTTTTGCTGTCATTAGTTCTGCCATCATTTCGTTAAAAAGTTCATTGACTGGCTCTTTTTCTGGTCGTTCTGCTGTGTTATCTAGATTCATGATAGATCTACCTCCAGATTGGTTAGTGAGTTGTACCATTTGTTGAATTTTTTGAGATGGCCGGGCCAGGCTTTCTTGTATGGGCTACCTGTGTTATATGCCACTGTGAGATCCTGGGGAGATAACTCCTCTGTGTAGTGATCGTAGTTGCGTTTGTGATACTTGCCAATTAGGTCGATGTTGACTGCTGGGTCAAATAACCCTGTAGGAGTGCCTGTATACCCCATTCCGCGCGCTGTACCATAGAGAATCTGTCCGAGGCCGTAACTAGCGTCATTAATCCTAGGCTCCTGTCTAATGGCGTAGGTGTTACCCTCACTCTCGATCATGATGGTGGCAAATATTAGGTTGGGATCTAGGTCATACTTCTCGGCTGCGGCACGAATGAGGTGGCCGTAGCGTGACCAGACTAGATTAGCGCGCTCAAGATCTGTCTTGCCCTTGAGCTCATCTGGCCTAATATGGACACTAGCCTCGATCTCGACAGGTTCCTGGGCGAGAGCTGGCATGACGGGAGTGTTAGTGGTCGCAACAGCGATGGCGGCGGAGAGACTGGTGATGTATTTGCCCAGTTGGGAGAGATCGATCCCTCGCTCGACGAACCAGTTATATACTGGAGCGTTCTCCTTTTGGAGTTTGTCGATGAGTTGTTGGTGATTGGATGATTGTTTTGATTTGGTCACTGTACATTAAGTGTAGCAGAAGTGATCGAAACCGGATTGACTGGAGAAGAAGGCTCGCCACTCGAGTTTGGCTGTACCTCTGCTGCGGCAATCGCATCAACTGTTTCTAGCCCTTCTGTGACCATGCCGAAGATGACGTAGTTGTTGGGTAGGGCGTAGTCTGCGTGCATGACGAAGAACTGGCTACCATTTGTCCCTGGACCTGAGTTGGCCATGGCGACTGTGCCTCTTTTGTACTCTCCTTCGAGATATTCATCTGCGAAGCGATATCCTGGAGAGCCAGTGCCTGTGCCTGTTGGGTCACCACCCTGGATCATGAAGCCTGCGAGTGCGCGGTGAAAAATGGTGTTGTCGTAGAAGCCGTCTTTGGCCAAAAATGCGAAGTTGTTAGCGGTGATGGGAGTGTTAGTGGTATCGAGCTCTACAGTGATCTCCCCTTCTGTGGTGGTGAGAGTGACTGAGTAGGATTTGCCCTCTTCTAGAACTTGTTCGGCTTGCTTGTATTGTTTGTCTGGTGCTGGCATGGATTGTTCCTCCTGATTGGTTAGTTGTAATGATTCGTCGACTGGAGTAACCTCCGGGGACGGTTTGATAATAATAGAGAGTGCGAGCGCGATGACCCCGAGTGCGAGGATATAGTTGATTTTGTTGTTCATGAGTGTTCCTATAATAAATATTTGTACCCCAGCCAGGAATTGAACCTGGGACCTACTGCTTAGAAGGCAGTTGCTCTATCCAACTGAGCTACTGGGGCTTTCTATAACAGTATGATTATAGCAGGGAAAAATGTATAATTTGAGGTACAATAAGCCGAGGTGGTGGAACTTGGTATACACACGACACTTAAAATGTCGCGGTAGAAATACTATGCGGGTTCAAGTCCCGCCCTCGGCACCTTGTATACGGGGAGTAGCTCAGATGGCTAGAGTGCGCGCTTTGGGAGCGTGAGGTCGCAGGTTCGAGTCCTGTCTCCCCGACAAATTACCATGTTAAAATATGGTTGTTGCGGGTATAGTTCAATGGTAGAACAGCTGCTTGCCAAGTAGCAAATACGGGTCCGATTCCCGTTACCCGCTCTCGATTATCTTCTGAGGATGACAGGTACCCCAAAAACTAGACACCGAGTTCATCATTCTTCACACTAGGTGTGAGAAGGAGGATATTATGTCAGGATACAAAAAGATCCCAAAAGAGATCAAGGAAGAAGTACTGTCTCGGATT
>Ga0233431_1006822_pt1 | contig 10089 bp, 6 predicted proteins | sample SI_118_April2016_FD_179867 | JGI IMG/M metagenome (GOLD analysis project Ga0233431, IMG submission 179867) | Seawater microbial communities from Saanich Inlet, British Columbia, Canada - SI_118_April2016_200_MG | ecosystem: Environmental > Aquatic > Marine > Inlet | place: Canada: British...
GCCATCTAAAAGAATAAATGTTCCAAGTCTCATTTCCGTTGCGTCAAGTACTTTTGCTACCATAATAAATTTAACTTGGGTTGCTTTATAAAGGTTTTGTAGAAATACAATTGAAAATTAATTTCGTCCTCATCACTAATCTTATAAATCCTATCTACTTAATTTAATTATGAAAACTCTTAACCTAAAACCGGGTGACTTGGTATCACTAAAAACGAAAGAAAAAACCTGGGAGGGGAATGTTCTTGAAAGTCATGATCCAGAAATTGTGTTATTGAAATTAGTGTCTGGATATAATATTGGGATTAGAGAAAATAGAGTTTTGTCTGCTGAAGTTCTAGAAGAAGCGGGAGCGCAAAATACACCAGAACTGAAGCTTGAAAAAAATAAAGAATTACCGAATATAGCGATGATAATTACCGGTGGAACAATCTCTTCTAGGCTAGACCCAAAGTCAGGTGCCGTAAAATGGACAAGTGTTGAAGATTTATTTAAAATTGCGCCAGAGTTGACTAACATTTGTAATATTGTTGAAATAAAGAAACCGTTTATGAAAGGAAGTGAGGATATGTCGCTAAAATACTGGAAGAAGATTGCGGAGGCTGCTGTCAAGATCTTGAATGACAAGAAAATTGATGGTTTAATAATCACACATGGAACTGATACGTTACATTATGGCGCAGCGGCTCTTGGGTTTTTCTTAAAAGATTTGAGTAAGCCAGTGGCTTTTACTTATTCGCAGAGATCTATTGATAGGGGATCAACTGACGCACACCTAAATATGATTTGCGCAGCAAAATATGCTACGAGTGAGATAGCCGAGGTAGCAATTGTTGGGCATAAAGATTTGAATGACAATATATGCGTGGCTCTTCCGGCTACTAAGACAAAAAAATCTCACACATCAAGAAGAGATGCATTTCAAGTAGTTAATGATACACCAATTGCAGAAATATCAAAAGAACATTTAGAAATTTTAAAGGATTTTAAAGTGAAGGACATACTCAAAAAAACAGAATTGGACGCAAAGTCAATGGACAAAGTGGTTTTGATAAAAGTAACACCGGGAATGAGTCCAGATGTTTTGAATTTTTATGCAAGGGAAGGGTACAAGGGAATTGTTTTGGAAACAACTGGATTGGGACATGTCCCAGGTAGAAATTCTGAAAACAATTGGCTGCCAACAATAAAAAAATTAGTAAAGAAGGGTATCGTTATCTGTGCTACAGCTCAAACTATATATGGAAGTTTAAATCCGAATGTATATTCTACTGGAAGAGAGCTGAAAACAACTGGAATAACATTTCTGAAAGACATGTTACCTGAGACTGCATTGATTAAATTGTCTTGGGCTTTAGGACATCCATCGTGGGCACGAGACAAAGATAAAGTAAAGAACAAGATGTTAGAAAATATAGCTGGTGAATATAATGATAAGTTAGGTGTTGAAGGGTTTGGGTGTTAGTTAATATAAAATACCTAAATTAATTTCCATATATCCTGCTGTCTTCAAAATCTTCTCCCCGGAACTTTATTTTTACAATCTCCCTTGCTCCACCTATTAAAATTTCTGCATTTTCAAAATCAGTAATCGCTTCACCAACCCTTTCCTTAAACCATGCAGCCTTTTCTTTATATAATTCCCATAAACTATCTTTGTCAAGTCCAAAAACTTCTCCGGTTAATAAATTAACTTTTGCTTTTTGGTTAAGAAAAATATTTACCAGGGGATGTTTCCAAACCCTCAAGTCTAGCAAATCATGAATAATTCCTTTAATCTCATTCTTTTTCATTTTATACACCCCAAGTAACATTCTCACGTCTCTTTATCTGAGCGATTTCTTGTAATACACTTTTCTCGTCGCTAGTTAACAAATCTTTATTCTCTTTAAACATTCTAAATTGGCTTTCTCCAAGATTGGTATATAATGATTCTCCAACTTTTATTTGCCTTTCAAAGTTTACACCAGGCATGCTAATTGCCACTTCTTGACCCATTGTTGCCTCTCGAACATTTTTTCTTTCATGCTGTATTTCCCTAATTAATCCCACTTTTTCATCAGAAGAGTTAATGAATTTAAGTTCTTTTTTTAATAATCCACCCTTGACCACTACCCCAAAAACTGCAGGATTAGAATTTCTAAAACAGAAGTCTAGCACTGTTAATTTACAAATTTTGGGTAAAGCATTCAATCTGCGTCTTTCAATTTCTCTTTCTTTATTTTCTCTCCATTCGGAATAGTTGTCTATCAATTTATAGACCACATCATCGGTTAATATCTTAATTTCATCAAGATCATGACTGCTAGCCCTCAATTCTTCTAAGTCTTCGGCTAAACTGACATTAAATCCTAAAATAATTTTGTGTTCGTCACTCAATGCATTAGCTGTATACAAGTCTTTTTTTGTAATCGGCCCGATTCCCGCTTTTACAACTTCTATATTTTTCTCCCTCAGTAAGACCAATAAGGTTTCAAGGCTACCTAGGGAATCAGCCTTTACCATTATCCCATCATAGTCAAGAGTTATTTCTTCACCGATTTCTTTTGAAAAAGATTCTTTAATTTCTTCTAAATTATCTTTAATAACTTGAAATGGCATCCCTGGCAAAACTTCTTCCTTTGTTATAATTTGTAATTTTACACCCGTAGCGGCTGTAACATTTTCTTTGCTTTCATATCCCTTATTCAGAGGTTTAGCTTCGCTGATATTTCTAATTCCAGTTGTGATTACATCATCGAAACTAGCAATCGCTATTTCATCTTGCGTAGAAAGTTTTCCGTCATAGATAATACATTCCATAAAGTTCATCGCTTTTTCTTTTTTAACTTCTAGAACTACTCCTCGACAAGTGTTAGATAACGCAATTTTATCCCCTAAATATTTTTGAGATAAGGCTGAGATCATAGCTAAAATTTCATTTATACCTTCGCCAGTAATCGCAGAACAAGGAACTACTGCAATATTTTTTGTAAAATCAGTCACCTTATAATATAACTCAGGGTTAAACCCATATGCGTTTAATGCGCCCACAAGAGTATAATATCTTTCTTCAAATGTGGTCTTTACATTAAGCGCTTGATTTTCAACGCTTTCAAAACTTAAAAGATTCTCGCTGGTTTTCCATCCGGAGATATTATCCATTTTGTTTAATGCTATAATGAATGGGGTTTTGTTTGCCTTTAGAAGTTGTAAGACTTCTGCAGTTTGCGGTTTAATACCGTCGTTAATATCAATGACCAATACAACGATATCAGCTAAGCTCCCGCCCCTTTTTCTAAGATTGGTAAATGCTGCATGCCCTGGCGTATCAATGAATAAAAATCCTGGGATTTCTAGCGGAATTTTAAATTTTTCTAATACGCTCCCTGCTCTTTTCTGAATAACATCTTGTGGCATTTTTGTGAATGATATTTTTTGTGTAATCCCTCCAGCTTCGCCCTCTTGAATTTTGGTTCCCCGAATAGCATCAAGTATACTTGTCTTTCCATGATCCACATGTCCAGCGACTGTGACAATTGGTTGTCTGATTTGTTTTTCCATAAAATAAATACTAAAATTGGATTTTTAAGAGTTGTTATTTAAATTTCTAAATCCATTTCCTCTGGTAAACTTAAGGACTCTCTATCAACTAGAGACAAAGAAGAAGCGAGCAATGTCCAACCGAATGCACAAACTAGGGTTGAGGGCATTCTCATATGTTCTGGAGCGTATGAGAAAATTGCGGTTTGAGCGGTTAGCCAATATGGCAATCCTAATAAAACGGCTTTTTTGTATATCTTATCTGGTACATGATCTAAAAAACGATTTTTAAATTTTGCATGTAAATTCTCCCCACTGTCTTCAGGATTTCCCCCCAAGTAATGCTTAATAGTTTCTGAGAGTTTGTACCCATTTTTTTCAGCCAACTGATTATTTACAAAGAAAAATGCGCTTGATATATTCCCGAGGGGATTAGTTGCTAAAGATTTTACAAATGGATGATCGTAAATACCCTCCCCTATAAAATTAGCTGACCTAATGATACCCTCACCGATTAGCCCATATAGCGGAGCCAATTTTGCTGTATACGCTAATTTTTCTAAGTCAATTTTTTTGTATCTTATCAATTGACTGGCAGCGTCTGAGGCTACATACATCAATTCTGCTGAGGACATTGAATTTAGCAATGGATGCTCCAAAGCAAAAGACTGATACCCTTCCCATGCCTGTGACACCATTGTTCCTATATCCATACAATGTCAATAAATTAAGGGTATATAAATATTTGGAAGCATAACTCTTTAAGAGTAGTCACACTAATCACTATACTAAATCACACGCATTCTTAAGAATCACCTTCCTATTATGTAATCATGAATCAAGTAAAAATCAAAATAAAAAAATTAATCCCAGAAGCTATTATCCCTAATTATTCACATGATGGCGACGCTGGAATGGATGTTTATTCTACTATTAATTTTATTTTAAAATCTCGACATAGAACCGCAATACCCACAGGATTAAGCATGGAGATACCGAAAGGATATGAAGTCCAAGTTAGACCAAAATCTGGCTTAGCTATTAAATTTGGAGTTACCGTATTAAATACGCCAGGAACAATTGACTCAGGGTATAGAGGAGAAGTAAAAGTTATTTTAGTAAACCATTCAAGCGAAGATTATGAAATCAAAAAAGGTGAAAAAATTGCGCAAATTGTCCTCGCTAAGTATGAAACTGCACAAATTGTAGAGGCCGAAGATTTATCCGGAACGGCTAGGGGCGAAGGCGGATTTGGAAGTACTGGATTAAAACAATAGAAATAGGCTAGATCCGAAGACAAAACTTAAAAATTCTTTAAATAATTCTTAAAAGTTTGCTTAGATTGGCCTGATTTGTCGACGCTAAACGAATAACCCCCGAAACCTTTATAAACCCATTTTTTCGATGTAATATTACATTATGTTGAGTTTGGAGATAATATCCAACGCTTCATTTGATACTTATGAAGCTAGAATGAGTACCAGAGAAACTTTGGTATGAATTAATTCAGTTACTAGTTATGTTCTTAAACGTCAAGGATAGATCTTTTTAAATCTCAAATATCGTGCAGATATTTTTTGCGAGATTTAAACACATGACAATTATTTAAGATGATTTTATACAAATCAATAAATGTGGCAAAGTTTTTTTGTTTAACCTTTTTACAGAGAAACACGAAAATTAGGATAGACTTTTTCTTTCAAGAAGTCGAAATATTAAACGTTTCGTTTAATTCCAGTTGATCCTGCTGGAGGATGCTGCTATTTGGTTCGGGCTTAGGCATGCAAGTTATTTCTTTTGATTTATCATTAGGAAGGCGAACTGCTTAGTAACACGTAGTTAATCTGCCCTTAGGTGAAGGATAAGCACGGGAAACTGTGTCTAATACTTCATACGAGTTTATTGCTGGAATGCTTTTACTCTGAAACATTAGGCCTAAGGATGAGACTGCGGTTGATTAGCTTGTTGGTGGGGTAACTGCCTACCAAGGCGATGATCAATAGGGGCTCTTAGCGGAGTAGCCCCAAGAAGGAATCTGAGACACTATTCCTAGCTCTACGGAGTGCAGCAGCTGCGAATTTTTTACAATGCACGCAAGTGTGATAAAGCGAGCCAAAGTGCTTAACATTTTATGTTAAGCTTTTCTTCAGTTTAAAACACTGGAGGAATAAGGACTGGGAAAGATCGGTGCCAGCCGCCGCGGTAATACCGACAGTTCAAGTTGCATCCACTTTTATTGGGTCTAAAACATCCGTAGCTTGTTAACTCAGTCTCTTGTGAAATCTCACGTCTCAAGCGTGAGGCTTGCAGGAGATACTAGTTAGCTAGAGACCGGTAGGCGTAAGAAGTACGGGCAAGGTAGTGGTTAAATACGTTAATCTTGCTTGGACTAACAATTTAGCGAAGGCATCTTACGAGGACGGATCTGACAGTGAGGGATGAAGGCCAGGGGCGCAAAACGGATTAGATACCCGTGTAGTCCTGGCAGTAAACACTGCTCACTAAACATCGGGCCCTCTTAGGGAGGATTCGGTGCTGAAGGGAAGCCGAAGAGTGAGCTACCTGGGAAGTATAGTCGCAAGGTCGAAACTTAAAGGAATTGGCGGGGAGACATACAACGAGTGACGCGTGCGGTTCAATTAGATTCTACACCGTGAACCTCACCAGGAGCGACAGCAGGATGAAGGTCAGCCTAAAGGGCTTACCTGACACGCTGAGCGGAGATGCATGGCCGACGTCAGCCTGTGTTGTGAAATGACCTGTTAAATCAGGTAACAGGCGAGACCCGTGTTGTTAATTACTACAGAAATGGGTACATTAACGAGACTGCCTTGGTAACAAGGAGGAAGGTGCGGGCTACGTTAGGTGAGTACGTCCCTAATCCCCTGGGCTACACGCGCGCGGCAATGGTATGCTCAAAGAGATGCGACTCCGAGAGGAGAAGCTAATCCCCTAACGCATATCTCAGTTCAGATCGAGGGTTGCAACCCACCCTCGTGACGTTGGAATTCGTAGTAATCGGACTTTAGCACAGTCCGGTGAATATGTCCCTGTCTCTTGCACACACCGCCCGTCAAACCAACCGAGTTATGGAGTGATGAAGCTTAGTATTAAGAAGAATCTTTTTATGACAAGGTAGGTTAAGTCGTCACAAGGTATCTGTAGGGGAACCTGCAGATGGATCACCTCCTATAAATTTTATTTTTATAGTAAAATTTCTAAACTTTTTTAAGCTTACTAGTTACTGAATTCTAGCTCATATAATTATGTGCAAGCAAGCCTTCGGGCTTGCTTGTTCTCATATTCGATTCCAGTGCAAGTTGGATTACCAGGCACTGAAATTAAGGGCCCGTAGTCCAGTGGTAGAACACTTCGCTTGCACCGATGAAACGCGCGTTCGATTCGCGCCGGGTCCATGGAATTGAAATGAAAAATCACACTTACCCTCGATAAGAGGAATAAGAAAGCAGACAAGCTTTTAAAAAAATTAACGATGAACCGAGTGATGCAATTGCTTGGGGAGTTTGAGAATGTAAAAGCCCTTTAGTTCAAGGAATTAAGGGAGACAAGCGAAACGATTGCTTCGGCAAGAGTTTTTTATATTCAATGAGAACAGTATAAGAAAACGATACTGGTAAGTATGATAGGAAGATTTTACGAATTTTGTTTTATACAAAATTCACCTACAAAACTGTTAGACGAATAGCTTGGCTTAAATTTTGATGAAGGACGTGGCAAGCTGCGATAAGCTTTGGCGAGGTGCATGCAACCTTTGAACCAGAGATCTCCTAATGCGAGAACGTATTATATACCGAGAGGTAGAGTTACGCCGGGAATTGAAACATCTTAGTACCGGCAGGAAAAGAAAATAAATAATGATTTCCTTAATAGCAGCGAGCGAAAAGGAAACAGGGCAAGCTGAATCTGCTTTTGAAAAGAAGTTAGAGATGTGGTTTGGTACTTGACTAAGTTAGCGATTCAAACTTTGCTGGAAAGCAAGGCCTTAGAGGGTGATAGCCCCGTAGAAGTAGCTGATATGTTGAGCCATAATAAAGAGTAGGGCGACTTGGATTAGTCGTCTGAATGCGGGAGAATTAACTCCCAACCCTAAATAGTAATTTAAGTCCGATAGAGAACGAGTACCGCGAGGGAAAGCTGAAAAGTATCCTCACAAGGAGGTTAAAAGACTTGAAATCTAACAGTTACAAGATAGTTACGGCCTTTAGGGGTTGTAACGTATGTTTTGAAGAACAGGCCAGGGAGTTTATTTTTGTGGCGAGGTTAATAAATGAAGCCATAGCGAAAGCAAGTGTTAAAGCGCGTTAGTCACAAGGATAAGACCTGAAGCCAGATGATCTACTCCTGAACAGGACGAAGTTCCTCGAAAGAGGAATGGAGGTCCGAACCGTTGTTACGTGCATGTACTCGGATGAGTTGGGAGTAGGGGTGAAAAGCCTCTCTAATCTGGCGATAGCTGGTTCCTGCTGAAATATGCCTAGGTATAGTTCGGTACTAGTTTGTTTATGGGGTAAAGTTACAGATAAGTTTTGCAGGGCAACATTGCTACGGAAACTTTTCTAACTCAGAACCTGTAAACTGCGTTATTGTACCGGAAACAGCGGCTGCATGTAAGATGCAGTCACGAAACCCGAACAAGGGAGCCTGAAGTTAAGGTCCCAAATTGTTTGTTAAGTGTAACGAAGGGAGTCTTTATTCTGAGACAGTGGGGAGGTAGGTCTAGAAGCCGCCATCCTTTAAAGAAAGCGTAACAGCTCACCTATTGAGAATAGAGGCACCGAAAATGGACGGGGCTAAAACAAACAACCGATACTTCAGACACGCTCTAGATAGAGCGGAGTAGTAAGCAGGCGTGCTAGTTGCGCAGAAGATTCTCTGTAAAGAGGGTTGGAGCGACTAGCAATGCAAATCCTGGTGGGAGTAGGATCTAATCTTCCTGAGAACCGGAAGATGTCGAAAGAGCACGGTTTCCTCAGCACTAACAATTAACTGAGGGTTAGTCGGCTACTAAGTTCTACCTTAACTGGATAGAACGACGAATATCAGGTTAATATTCCTGAACTGGTTATATTTGCTAAGTCTATAGAAACGCTTTCGGATAGGTGGAATGCCGAGAGGTATAAGGATCAAGAAATTCATGGATGGTAATCGCGAGAAGTGAAAGAATTGACCTGCATCTGCTGACTCCAAGAGCCCGTGAAATCTCTATAGAATAGAATATAACTAGCCGTACCAAGAACTGGCACTGGTGCTCTAGCTGAGAAGGCTAAGACATGAAAGGTTAAACAAGTTAAGGGAATTCGGCATAAATAGTCCCGTATCTTCGGTATAAGGGATGTCTATATCTTTCCATGATTCATTATGGGGGGAAGTAGATCACAGTAACAAGGACGGCACGACTGTTTACCAAAAACGTAGCTAAGCGCAACTCCGAAAGGATATATATGCTTGGTGAAGTCTGCCCAGTGGTGGTGTCTAAAAGCGTGTTTCAACACGTGGAAAGCCCATCAAACGGCGGGCCTAACTATGAGGCTCTTAAGGTAAAACGTTGCCTTACGGTATGAGAAATCATAACGCTTTAAGCCGCATAGGGTAAAACAGAAAACGAAGACTATTGAATTAATCGAATAAGCTTACAAAGAAAATCGAGCTAAATGCTGGAAACTCCGAGTATCTCACACTACTCGTCGACGAAAGTTGGCAGTGAAAATGTGATGAGTGCGGACAATCAGCAGGAAAGACTAGAATAATTTCTAGAATCCTCAGAGACTATACGCTTGACACAAAGTAATTTGTGAAGATAGAGTCCGAGCTATATGGCGACATATAGAATTGAAATGACAGTTGAAAAAATTTCTAAATAACATAACTGAGCGTAATGCCTTGTCATCTGAATGGTGACGTGCATGAACGGCTTAACGATGTTGTCACTGTCCCTAACTTGAACCTTCCGAAATCATTGACCGGTGAAAAGGCCGGTATCGTCTAGTGGGAAGCGAAGACCTTGTAGACCTTTACTACAACCTGTTGTTGTGGTTCTATTATTGGTGCCCAGAGTAAGTAGGAGCGTTGAAGCTTAAGTTTCGGCTTAAGTGGAGCAAAAGTGTAACACTACTCACCGTTAATAGGACCACTAACCCAAATTGGGAACAGCAATTGGCGGGTAGTTTGGCTGGGGCGGCACCCCGCAGAAAATGTATCTGTGGGGCTCAAAGATAAGCTCATCCAGGTCGGAAATCTGGAGTGGAGTGTAAAGGCAAAAGCTTATCTGACTGTTTTTTAACAAGCAAGAAAAACAGGGATGAAAGTCGGACTTAACGAACCTACCATGATTTTTAATGGATCAGGTAGATGACAGAAAAGGTACCTCAAGGATAACAGGCTTGTCGCCCCCGATAGTTCACATTGACGGGGCGGTTTGGTACATCGCTGTCGGCTCTTCCTATCCTGGATGTGCACAAGCATCCAAGGGTGTCGGAGTTCACGCATTAAAAGGGATCGTTAGCTGGGTTAAGAACGTCGTGAGACAGTTTGTATGATATCTACTAG
>Ga0233431_1006824_pt1 | contig 10085 bp, 9 predicted proteins | sample SI_118_April2016_FD_179867 | JGI IMG/M metagenome (GOLD analysis project Ga0233431, IMG submission 179867) | Seawater microbial communities from Saanich Inlet, British Columbia, Canada - SI_118_April2016_200_MG | ecosystem: Environmental > Aquatic > Marine > Inlet | place: Canada: British...
TTTTTCCGGCCACCTCGTCCACCTGCATTGAGAGGGGATAGGCGGATGTAATGAGCATGGTGGGTTTGAGGCCTCTTTTGAGCAGGCCGTAAGCGGCCTTGAATCCCACAAGACCGCCGCCCAGAACCAGGGGGTTTCGTAGTGTGGGGAGTGCATGGATGATGTGACGCACATGGGCCTCGGTTCTCATGGTGTAGATATTTTTAAGATCTGCACCCCGGGCTTCGACGGGTCGCGCATCGGCGCCGGTTGCGATGAGAAGCCGGTCAAAAGAGACCCGTTTTCCGCCTTCAATGACGACCTCACGCTGTCCCGCGTCAATTTCTGAGATGCGGCCTCCAAAGCGTGTTTCAATGTTGAGGTCTTCGTAAATGCCCGGGCCACGGATGGGCAGTTTTTCCAAAGGGGTTGAGCCGTCTAGGACCATGCTGATCATGGGCCGGCTATAGGGAAGGGCGGTTTCATCGCCGATCAGGGTCATATGCCCCGAGGGGTCCAGTTGTCGAACCGCTTCGGCCGCGGATATTCCTGCGATACCGTTTCCAACAATGATATATCGCATGTGGACCTCCCTTATTTGGCTTTTGCGTGTGTGGCCCGCATGAGTCTGGCGGTTTCCTGGATTTTCCCCAAACTCTCCACCATGGCTGCCCAGCCGTACCAGTAGGCGTAATCCGGATTGATGTGAAAGAACCCCTGGAATGTCCGCATACGGTGCTTGAGGTACATCTTCAGCAGAATCTGATCAATGTGGGAAAGTTTGTTCAGATCCCCGCCCCCGGTTCTCATGAAAAAGAGCAAGTTGGGATAATTAAACGGGTAGCTTTCCGGTTTGTGAATAATGCCGTCCCGGTAAAGACCGGCCACAATCTCAATGGCTTGGGCCATCAGGCGATCTGATTTACGCAGCATTTCGTCGCCCATTTCCAACTGCTTTCGGGCATAGGTTCCCGAATGGCATTGGGCGCAGGTCTTGATCATTTTATCCCGCTGAACTTGCCACGATTCCTGGGTCAAACGGGCTAGATCCAGGGTTTTTACTGCTTCCAGCAGCGCTGTGGGTTTTCCGGTCTCCGGGTTGAGTACGCTCAGGGCCTTTAAAATAGTGATGCGGTCCTGTTTCCACTGGGGGTCTTCCGGAAAGGGCAGGCGAACCCCCAGGAAGCCCCAGGCCGTGTGGTTGTTGTGCGTGCCGTCTGGCATGTGGCAGGTCTGGCATTTGGGCGCGTTGGCGCCTTTGGGCAGGTCGCCCACTTCTTTGATCAATGTCCGGGCGCCGTGCTTAGAGCTGCTCCACATTTCCCACTGGGGATGATCAAATCCCATGTGGCACTGCTGGCAGGCCCGGGGATTTAACGCTTCTTTCTTAGAGAAAGCATGACGGGTGTGGCATTCATCACAGGAGTTGTTCTGGTAGCGGTACCCCAGTTTCAGTTGCGCTTCCTTCTGGGCTTCGGTTTTTACCCCCATGTTGTGGCATCCGCCGCATCCCCGGCCGCCTTCGATGAGTTCATCGGGCTCCAGGTGGGTAACGGGCAGTGCCATCATGGAAGCCCAGCCCAGGTTGTGCTTCCCCTTGACAAACTGGTTGAACTGATCCTCATGGCACTGGGCGCACACCTTTTCATCGGGCAACACGGCCAGTTTGCAGTCCTTCGCCGTCATGTGTTTGTCGCCATGGCACTCGGCACATCCCACATCTTCGGCTCTGTGTTTGCTGGCCCGCCAGTCCGCCACCTGACCGGGAGAAACCTGGCTGTGGCATTTGATGCAGGCATCGTCGGAGTTTTCAGCCGCTATTCCGGTAACGGGCAGGGCTGAGACCAAAAAGCCCAGAAGTAGAATCCACACTTGTCTGAAACGCTTCATATTCTGCCTCCATGAAAAAGGGCTTGAGGAATAGTGCCTGGCGGGTTCATGCGTGCATCCGATGATGCGGTAAAAGTATATTTTATGCTAAAAGCGGCTTGAAACCACGAAGACCGAGGAGGTCGGCATGTGGCATTCAAGCCGCTTTCGGACAAATAGATCAAGGTTTCTTGCGCATCATTCCACATGTCCTAAATTTTGTGGAATTGTAACTGTGAGGCTGAAAAACTTTCATTTTTTAAAATAGACGACATTTGTAAGCGTTGAAAACGCCTAATAGGCAGCATATTAAAAATCATTGTCCATATTACGTCTTTATGTAATATGGTGGTCAAAATAGATGCTGGTGACCCTAATACAAGTAAGGTTCAATATAACCTGCAATAAATGTTGCTTGCGCAAGATAATAGCATCCTACACCCGCGGTCATTTGTGCGAAACCAGCATCGGACAAAGAGCCATAATATGCGGCATTATATGCATAGTATGCTGCGGTATCAAACAGTTGGTAGGCTGTATATGCATAATCATATGCATCATACCAAAGTAAATCAGTTGAAGATGTTGCATTAAGGGCGGCATTATATGCAGAGTTCATGGCAGCTAAATAACTGTAATAGGCGTCGTACTGGTACGATGGAATGTCGTAATATATTGAGTAGCCACTGAAGTACTCCCCCAACCCCTCATAAAACCCTGCATAAGCACAATAATAAGCTACTTCACTCATATAATAATCAGCATGGGCTTTCTTAATCCCACCGCCAAACACGAGAAAGCTTCCTATCAGGGTTATAGCAATAACCATCATTTTAAATTTTTTAATATCCATAATATAACCTCCAGAATTAAATTTAACTATTGGGTCAAAATGAAATCCTCTATGCTTTTTTTTCTTACGGAAGCCTCCTTTCTCCATAATTCATAAAAAAATCTTGAGGCCAGGATCCAGGGGTCCTGTTTTAGCGGTTTCCCTGAATGCCCGGCAGCCTCGGCGTTGGCATTATATGTCGTGGAAGAGAATCAAGAAATAGTTGATATTCTTCTTCGCTCAATATGGTTTTGAGCTCTTGTTTTAGCAGCAGATGATTTTCTTTCATTATGCTGGTCACGGTTTCACGGTCAGGCAGATTGCCATTGGGGTCAGGTGGCGGGAGGTTTTCCCGCAACCGATTGGCGTTTTCTTCAAAAACGATTTCCACCTCCCGTTTTTTGTCGTCGGGAAGATTGTTAATCCAACTTTTGGGGCCTTGTCCTTTTGCTGAAAGTGATTGTGGTGGCTGGCGCGGGATCATGGGCGATCTAAAGGAACGTCCGAAAGTTTGGGGCGCCTGAATACGCGATCTCTGATTTTCAAGCACAGCCAGTTTTCCCAGGATCGTATCCAGCTTTTGATCCAGTTTGGGAAGGGTTTCTGTATTTTTTGCAGGTTCACTGGGTGCCAGGGTAATTGCTGCTTGTTCTTTTTGCTTCAAGATAGCGTCTTCAATGGCGTTCAGTTTCAACTGGATATCTTTGATCTGCGCATTCAATGCTTCGCGAATTTCTTTTGTTCTATCAGGCGGGGCATCAGGCAAAAACAGCCCCATTGCTGCAAATACAGCCAGAACCGTGATACAACCGTTTATCAGAACACCTTGCCAGGATTTCATTGACCCATCTCGTTAAGGATAACGCGGATATTCAACCATACAATTTCTCTTCTGTCAAGTGGCTCACGATCAGGGCAGGAAAAAATTCCTTTGACCAACGGTGCTCCGTGGTTTAAGTTCTGAAACCCCAACCTGTCGGGAGAAACCCGTTTGTGCAAATAAAAGAGCGTTATAAAAGAGAAAGATAATGATACCTCCGGAAACGCTGTTGACATTTTTTATGGCTGCCGTATTGCTTGCGCTGGCTCCTGGACCCGACAACATCTTTGTACTGACCCAAGCTTCACTTTACGGGAAGCGCTCCGGGCTGGTTGTCATGCTTGGGCTGTGTACAGGTCTTGTGGTTCACAGCTTTGCCGTGGCGCTGGGAGTTGCCGTTATTTTCGAGCAGTCGGCCCTGGCGTTTTCCGCGCTCAAACTGGCAGGCGCCGGATACCTGTTATATCTGGCATGGCAGGCATTCAGGGCCTCCGCCACAAAAATTCAGGGAAAAGGCAACGGTGAAATTCGTCTGCTGAAGCTATACAGCCGCGGTATTATCATGAATATCACCAACCCGAAAGTTTCCATTTTCTTTCTGGCGTTCCTGCCCCAATTCGCTGATCCGTCAAGGGGGCCCGTGTGGCTGCAGATCCTTATTTTAGGGGGGGTGTTTATCCTTTCGACCATTCTGGTTTTCGGGGGCATTGCACTGTTGGCCGGGACCATCGGCCAATGGGTGAATCGTTCCGATAGAGCTCAGAAAATCATGAACCGGGTGACGGGTTTGGTTTTTGTGGGCCTTGCCCTGAAACTGGCCACCACCGAGCGGTAGGAAAGTTTGGCTTTATGAACATGGGAAAAGACAACCTTCAACGGTTTTGCCGGTCATTCATTCCTCTGGGATTGCTGATTTTTTTTCTGTGCCAAATCCTTTTTGTGGAACCGGTGCCGGAATCCCATGCCGGCGGGGACGGGCAATCGGTGCCGGATGCGCCACCCTGTTCTGAACCAGTATTTAAGCTAACGCCGAAACAGTTGTCCACCAGTCTGTGGGCACGGGAAGTTGTGGCGGCAAAGGTCGCCGGCAAAGTCCCCAGACAAAACATCCATGACCTGGATACCCTTTATGGGGAGGCTGCAGTTGCCGATAAAGATCTTAAGCGGATGACCCGTACGGTGGCGGCAAGTACCGGGGGAACTGCGGTTTTCCCCCCCGGTGGCGGACTCAAGGGTAGAAAACGGGCCGAAGAGAAAATTGAAGTGGAATTGGGCGGGGACGCATCACTGCTCATGGACATTTCCCGCAGTTCCATTGAATATGATGATGTTGATCAGGTTTACCGTGCCCTCCGATTCATATTGCAGCAGGGTTATGAGGTTGTTCGCGTTAAAGACCGGGCACTTGAACCTTTGCCCAGCGGTTTCTGGGATATTCATCTGAACTTGCGTATGCCCAATGGCCATATTGCTGAACTTCAGTTGCATTTAAGAAAAATTCGACAGTACAGTATTGAAAAGGGGCATAAACGCTATGAGCGGATTCGGGAGATGGAAGCCAGGGCATTCAGGGAAAACAGGCCCCTTACTTTGGAGGAACGGGCAACCATTGATCGTCTTAACTGTGAGCAGCGACAGGTCTATCAGGCCGTGTTTGAACGGGGGCAGGGGTCGCATAAATAAAAAAACTGGAAGGTAACCCATGGATGAATGGATACTTAAACGGTCAAAAACCGTTCATGATACCGCCGGGCGCGAGGTGCGGGTCCTGGAAGATACTTTGGCTATTGAAGTGGCAGGCCGTTTCGGTAGCAGTGTTCGGGGTGTATATGAAGCGGCGCTGAACGCCGGAATCTGTCCCTTTCGATATATTCGGAACCGGGAAACCGTTTCAATAGAAGAGCAGCTTCAACTGGTGAAATCACGCGTGGCCGTGGTGGGTTCGGGGGGGCTTGGCGGTCCGGTTCTGCTGTTGCTGGCGAGGATGGGAATCGGTTATCTGGTGGTGGTGGACCCTGATCGTTTTGACGAAACCAACCTGAACCGACAGGCCCTGTCCAGCGTGCCGGACCTGGGCCACGCCAAGTGTGAAGTGGCGGCCCGGGTGCTTGAAAATGTCAATCCCGGTGTTGACGTCCAAGTGCATCAGGAACGAATGGATGGGACGAATGCCAAAGAGATCCTGGCCGGATCGAATGTGATTGTGGATGCCCTGGATAATGTGCCGGATCGTTTCAGCATTCAGGCGGCAGCCCGATCACTGAAAATTCCGCTGGTGCATGGGGCTGTGGCGGGCTTTGAAGGACAGTTGATGACCATCTTCCCGGAAGACAAGGGGTTTTCTCTGCTCTATGGCACAGGAGATATGGAAAGACACCAGGAGAAGAGTCCTGAGGCGCTCTTAGGGGTACCGGCGGTCACACCATCGTTTGTTGCAACGCTTCAGTCCATGGAGGTGATCAAAATTCTTCTCAACCGGGGAAAACCTTTCAAGAATACCATGGTGCATGTGGACATGGAAGCGGGTGAGATAAACCAATTTTCGTTTGAATGAAATGAGTGGCCCTTCCACCACAATACGTTTTAGCAAGGTGGCAGGAAGGGCCTGGTATGGGGTTCTCGATCTGATGATCCTGGCTTCTATTACCTGCCCCTGGGGCATTCGCCGTACTGGTTTCCCCAATTTCCGCGGCCTTGTCCCTTACCATGATAATTGCCCCCTTGTCCTTTGCCATAACCAGCGCCTTTTTTATAACGGCCGCCTTTGCCAAAACCCGAGGCCAGGATTTTTGAGGTTTGTTCGGGGGTCAAGAGGTTTCGAAAGGCGATGCGCATATCCGTCTGGATATCACGAATCCGGGTTCCAAGTGCTTGAAGTTCTTTCTGAGTGGCCTTGATCTTAGCGACATCAAGGGTTGCCTGCGTCCATAACAACCTCATTTCCGCACGCTTTGTGGCAAACTGGGCCTTGATGGGTATGATTTCTTTTTTTGCCGATTCGTGAAGGGCCTGAACTTTTGACGTCTGTTCACTGGTCAGTTCCAGGGCTTCTGTCACGGCTGGGTCTAAATGCCCTTTTCCATCAAAGAATTTATTTCTCGGGCCTGCCATGGCCAACGTCGTAACACCAACCACCATCAGAAGTGCTGCAATAATACTCATTTTTTTCATCTTTTTGATCTCCTCATTCATTGGGTTGACATTTTGAAAGGCCGTCATATTGTGCTGGCTTTCAGTTTCTGATATGCAATCAAAGCACAAAGTATGCCAAACTCTTCCCCTCAGGTTTTTTTGAGGATAATCCGCCATCCCGGCCTCAAAAAGGTCTGTTGAAGAAGAGTGTCAGGAGGACGAAGCGGCAACAATTGTCGAAAATGGGAAAGAGAGTGCGACAAAACCGTCGAAACGGGTCCACTGAAGAACGGACGTGATGATTGACTTTTTTTTGCTTTCGCGGGTATTCTTTGACCCATGAAAAAAGAAAGAGAACTTTTAACAGAAAAACAGAGACGTTCTGGAGGCCCTTTTCTTCAGCCCCTGGCGCTGGCAGGCGTATGTCTTGTTTTCGTAGCACTCCTGTTGACCATGGCTGCCATGGATTTCAGAACACTCGATAAAACGCTTGTGGAGTATATGGAGAAGCGGGGGTTTGATTTCATCAGAACTGTTCAACAGGCGACAGGATTCAATCTGCAACAGATGAACAACATCCAGGAATTGGATTTTGGTGGAACCGCTTCAACGGGCTTCAATGATCAGCGCCTTTCCCTGCAGGAGTCTATGGTGATGGCAATTCTGCAGTTGGCACAGCGAATTGATCATGAAACAGGAAATGGAACCCTTAGCCATGAGAAATTGGTATCGCTCATATCCAGGCAGGGTTTGTGGAATCTGGCTTTATTCGATGATCAAGGTGCCCTGATGTTTGAAAAACGATCTGTGCCCAATACGGTTCAAAATGCAATTTCAACCATGGTAAGGGATCATGAAGATTTGAAAATCCAGATATTCGAGCCCTTGAATAAGCGCAGTTCCTCACGGTTTCTTGCCCTTCGTCGTAAAAACAATAAAGGGTTTGTTGTTCTGGTTTTTGACCATAAGTCGTTTCTTTTCTGGAAATTGCGAATAGCACTGGAAATGGCCGTAGACGCTGTAGGGATGCCTTCAAATACCGATTGTTTTTTGATCGGGGATGGTGAGGGGTTAACCCTTTTTCAATCAGGGCAGTGTTTGGAGCTGTCCAATGAGGAGCCTTCCGTTTCTGTTGCCTTTGAGAAGCAGGAGGGCGTTTCCAGCGGAAGGGTCATCTGGAATGGCCGAAAGCAGGTGCTGATGATCGAAAGTTTCTCGTCGGGTGAGGAGGCCTCATTGACTGCGCGCCTTCAGCTCAATACGGATAGTCTCGACGAGATGATCGGAAAAGAAAAACGGTGGGGTATGATCGCCATGGGGCTAGTGGTTTTCATGGCTGTACTTTCCATGTGGTTCCTATATAGAAACCAGAATCGTCATATCGCCAGAATACAGCAGATGGAACGCCGTCTTCACCAGTCTGAGCGATTGTCAGCCATGGGCCGTCTGGCTTCGGGCGTGGCCCACGAGATCCGAAATCCGCTTAATGCCATCAGCATGGCTTGCCAGCGCCTCAATCAAGACAACTTACAGCGGCTGTCCGCGGTGATCCGTAGCGAGATCAGGCGTTTAAATCAAATCGTAGAAGAGTTCCTCGGGTTTTCAAAAGGGCGTCAGTTGAAACTGGAAAGGGGCGATCTGGCGGATCTGGTTCGCCAGGTGGGGTTGCTCATGGGGGAGGAGTCGCGGTCCAGAGGGGTTGATCTCCAGGCAAACGGGACGGAATCCAGTTTCATAATGTTGATGGACGGAAATAAAATCAAGCAGGCCCTGATAAACATTCTTAAGAATGCCATAGAATCCATTACAGGATCCGGGACCGTGACAATTCTGATGAGCTCAAAAGAAAAAGATAAGGCAGTCATATCCATATCCGATACCGGCACAGGCCTTGTGGAAGATGATGTGGATAAAATCTTCAATCTGGATTTTACGACCAAGGAAAAAGGACTTGGCCTGGGGCTTGCCCTGGCCCATGAGATTATTCAGGCCCACGGCGGAGAGATCAGGGTTCAGAGTGCACCGGGCACGGGAACAACATTTCTCATACTGCTCCCTGTAGAGGTCAACATGAAATGACTGAAAAACTCAATATTCTTGTGGTGGAAGATGGGCAGAGTCAGCGGGAAATGCTCAGGGATTTCCTGAAGGATGAAGGATACCCGGTTTCGGAGGCTGAAAATGGGGAGAGCGCCCTCATAAAGCTGCGGGATGACTGTTTCGATCTGGTGTTGACGGACTATAAAATGCCCGGCATGGACGGTATGGCCCTGCTTCAGGCGGCAAAAGAACTGAATCCGGAGATGGATGTGGTGGTGATGACCGCTTTCGGCACCGTTGAAACGGCTGTCAGTGCCATGAAAGCTGGTGCATCCGATTATATCAGTAAACCCATCGACCTGGATGAACTGCGGTTGCTCATTGAGCGGATTTCCGGGCGACGAACCATTGTGCGCGAAAATAAGATGCTTCGGCAAGAACTGAGAGGGAAAAGGGTTACGCCCGACGGAATCATTTTTCGAAGTCGGGCGATGGCGGAGGTCATCAACATGACCGGCCGAGTGGCGAAAAGCCGGGCCACTGTACTGATACAGGGTGAAAGCGGTACGGGGAAGGAACTGATTGCCCGGTTGATCCATGACCTGAGCCCCCGTTCTGAAAAACCCATGACCATCGTTAATTGCGCGGCCCTGCCCGAGAATCTACTGGAAAGTGAACTTTTCGGTCACGAAAAAGGTGCCTTTACAGGGGCCACCGGGACACGCCTCGGCCGATTCGAAGAGGCAGACGGTGGAACGTTGTTTCTAGATGAAATCGGCGAGCTGACCAACGCGGTTCAGGTAAAGCTGTTGCGGTTCCTTCAGGAAAGAGAGTTTCAGCGGGTTGGCGGAAATCGCACATTCCGTTCTGATGTTCGGGTTATCAGCGCCACCAACAGGGACCTGGAGGAAGGGATGGAAGGGGGAAGGTTCCGGGAGGATCTCTTCTACCGATTGAATGTGGTAGGTATTACCATTCCTCCGCTCAGGGACCGAAGGGAAGATCTGGCGCCGCTGATGGATCATTTCCTGAAGCGATTTTCGTCAGAAAACAGTCGAAACATCAAGGGTGTTTCATCCAAAGCCCGGGACCTGCTCATGAAGTACGACTACCCGGGCAACGTCAGGGAACTGGAAAACATCTTGGAACGGGCCGTGGTCATTGCCAGGGGGGACACCATTGAAATCGCGGATCTTCCTTTTTCTGCGGCGGAAGAAAATCGGTCCGGAAACCGAAACTGGAAAGGGGGGACCTTGAAAGATGCAATGGCGTTTCTGGAGCAGGATATGGTGCAGCAGGCCATGGCGGAAACGGGAAACCACCAGACGCGAGCGGCTCGCATCTTAGGTATCAGCGAACGGATGCTGCGATACAAGCTGAAAAAATACGGTTTGAAATAGTTTCTTAGATTAT
>Ga0233431_1006825_pt1 | contig 10081 bp, 8 predicted proteins | sample SI_118_April2016_FD_179867 | JGI IMG/M metagenome (GOLD analysis project Ga0233431, IMG submission 179867) | Seawater microbial communities from Saanich Inlet, British Columbia, Canada - SI_118_April2016_200_MG | ecosystem: Environmental > Aquatic > Marine > Inlet | place: Canada: British...
CACCTTTGTTGAAGAGGTCCGATTCCAAGAAGATCTGTCCGTCTGTAATTGAGATCACATTTGTTGGGATGTATGCAGATACGTCACCTGCTTGAGTTTCGATTATTGGGAGAGCTGTTAGAGATCCTCCTCCATATTTTTCGTCCAATTTACAAGATCTTTCTAGAAGTCTTGAGTGAAGATAAAAAACATCACCTGGATACGCTTCACGTCCTGGAGGTCTTCTAAGTAAAAGTGAAACTTCTCTGTATGCCCAAGCATGTTTTGAAAGATCATCATATACAACAAGTACGTCTTTTCCTTGATCTAGAAAGTACTCACCCATTGCGCATCCTGCGAATGGAGCTATGAAAGTAAGAGTTGCTGGATCCGATGAACTTGTCTTCACTATGACCGTGTAATCCATTGCTCCGTGTTTTTCTAGTTCAGCTACGATTTTTGCCACTTTTGATTCTTTTTGTCCGATTGCAACGTAGACACAAATCATATCCTGTCCTTTTTGGTTGATGATTGTGTCGATTGCGATAGCTGTTTTACCTGTTTGTCTGTCTCCGATGATAAGCTCACGTTGTCCACGTCCAATTGGGATCATTGAGTCGATCGCTTTTAGACCTGTTTGGACTGGAGTGTTTACTGATTTTCTCTTAATTACACGAGGCGCAATTTTTTCTACTGGGTAGAATGTGTTTGTTTTGATCTCGCCTTTTCCGTCTTGTGGTACTCCTAGTGGATCAACTACACGTCCGATAATTGCTTCTCCTGTTGGGACTGAAAGGATCTTTCCTGTTGTTCTAACTTCGTCTCCTTCTCTAATTTCTGTATCGTTACCCATGATCGCTACACCAACTGTATCTTCTTCCAAATTCAAGGCTACTCCCATTTGTCCGCTTGAGAACTCCACCATTTCTTGTGAGGCAACGTCAGAAAGTCCTGAGACACGGGCGATCTTGTCACCAACTTCTAGTACGCGACCTACTTTTTCGACTTTTGATGTCGCTTGAAATTTGTTTATTTGCTCCTTGAGGGAGTCCAATATTTGATCTTTTACTTCAGCCATAATTTTTAAGTTTAATTATTTATTTATTAGCAATTGAGCTCTTCAGGAGCTCAAGGTTCTTTAGTACGGTTCCATCTATTATATAGTCTCCGAATTCGATTTTCATTCCTCCGAGGATTTCCTCGTCTACTTCTATAGAAATTATTACCTCTTTATTTAGTGCTTCTGTGAGTAGTCTTACGATTTTGAGTTTGTCCTGGTCTGTTGGGTCGTATGGGAGAGTTACTTTCACTTCGAGTTGCCCTTTTTGGCTCAACCAAGCCTTCTTGAAGGCTTCTGGAAGTTCTTTTATCAACTTACCTTGTTTTCTTTTCGTCAAAATTTTCAGCAAATTTTGGATTTTTTGCTCAATTTCTTTTGCGTCTTTTTCGTCCTTTAGGACTTCTACCAACGCCTGCGCGTATTTTGCGGTTGTGATTTTCATTTAGGTATGCGGCTGAAGCCGCGGTTTATAACTTTGTTGATTTAAGCTCATCTTTGATCGCCTCTTCTAGTCGTGATTGGTCATCTTTTTTGAATTCTTTTCTGATGATTTTTTCACTACTTTGAACGATTAGTGCGGCTACTTCTTCCTTTATTTCCTGAAACATTTGCTTCTTTTCTTCTTGAAGCTGACCTCTGTATCTTTCTGCTAAGCTTGAAATTTCCTTCTTAGCATTAATGAGGATCTTTTGTTTATCTTCTTCTGCTTCCTTTTTAGCTTTTTCTACTGCTGCCATTGCTGCTTCAGATGCTTCTGCCATGATTTTGTCTTTTTCTTGTTCAATTTTCTCAAGTCTCTTATCTATTTCTTCTGTATTCTTGACGTTGTCCTCGATCATCTTTTTTCTTTTGTCGAGAACCTTCAAGATTGGCTTGTAGACTAGCTTTGTAAGGATTGCAAGTAAGATCAGGAAGTTGACAGCCTGAGCTATAAGCAACTTTAGGTCTATACCTAGTTTATCTATTAGATCCATTAATATAATGGTTTAGTGGGTATTCGCTTTGGAAAAATTCGCTTGTGCGATTTTTTGCTATACGAATTTGATGATAAGTGCAACTACCAAAGCGTAGATCGCGATAGCTTCGCAGAATGCGATAGCAAGGATCATAGCTGTTTGGATTGATGAAGCTGCTTCAGGATTTCTTCCGATAGCTTCCATTGCTTTTGAAGCAAGCATACCAATAGCAATAGCAGGCATAGCAGCTCCTGCAGTGATTGTTAGTGCAACGAATAGATTCTTATCCATGTTTTTTGGATTAAAGATATAAATTGATTTGAATTTCGACCTCTCTTTTGCCCTTTAAAAGGTCGGCAAGTATACTAGCAATAAATAAATAAAAATCAATGCTTTTAGGGGATATTTGAAAACAAGGAAGAAGGGGTGTCAAGGGGTAGTGAGTTCGGACTTAACCAGAGTCCCTACTTAAGCTCGGGAGTTTTTGGGCTTAGAATTCAGGTCAAAAAGCTTCAATGTCCTTTTGAATTCCCTTGGGAGAGGATCTTCTATTGTTATTTCTTCACCTGTTATGAAGTGAGTAAACGTGAGTTTTGCTGAATGGAGGAAGAAGTGTCGGAATGATACGACTTGCGCCCAGTATTTGTAGTCTCTGCGTTCCATGTAATCGCGATCCATTAGGAGTGGATGGTGTATTTTCGTGAAATGGATGCGGATTTGATGGTATCTACCTGACGATATTCTTGCTTCTACTAGAGATAATGCCCCTTTGCCAATGCGTTTTGAGTCCATGACCGAGTACTTGGTTTTTGCTTTGAGGAGTTTTCTTTTGTCTTGGCGTGATTGTAAGGGGAAAGTTATTGACCCTGAACGACGTTTTGGAACTCCTTTTACTAATGCTATGTATGTTTTTTGAGTTTGAGTTGAATTGAAACCTATAAGGGCTTTCTCGAAGCATTCTCTCGTTTTTGCGAAGAGTACGATGCCCGAAGTTCCGCGATCGAGGCGGTTTAAGGGTCTTATACGAATGCTTTGTTTCTGGTAGTGAGTTTTGAGTTGATCTAGGAGGTTTTTTTGGCCAGGTTTACTACCAACTGTTAATAGGCCTCGCGGTTTACTGATTGCGAGTAGGTGATCGTCTTCGAATAGTGTCTTTGGTGGTTTTGGTGGCATGTGTGCTTTATACCACTTGTTTCATGAGAAGTGAATACTACTTGACCCCGTTTTTGTGGAAGCACTCTATGTAGTGATCATCCCCCCAACTACTTTCCTATCCCCATCTTTGTCTGTAACAGTCTCTTTAATTATGCCTCCTGCACATTCCTTGACTGCATCCACTATTAACCTTTGGTCGTGCCAAATTGGGTCTCCTTTTTTGTGTAAAAATTCGTAAAGAGGCAGAGTATCGCTCAAACATCTCATCGCTTCCATTGCTGTCCCATTACAGCCCTGGCATAAAAACTCCCCGCTCTCTTCGTGTACTAAATGCCTTGTACTCTTTGGATTAATGGCCCGTGACAATCTTGATTTAATTTTTTCTTTGATGACACCCAATGCTTGAATAATTTCACCGATTTTTTCTTGTGATTCTGGAGATTGGAATGGTCGAGTTGCGAGTTTTTCTGTTACAGCGTTTAAGATTGTCATTGGGAAGAAGGGTTAAGGTTTTTGTTTGATAAATTTTGTTTGGAGGTTATTTTCTCTTTTCGTAAGTTGTATGTCAAATTATTGGGGTAGTTTGGGGTTGAGAGCTGGAGGTAATGATTATGTAATGTTTTTTTAAGAAAAATTTAAGTTTAAATTGAGAAGTTTGTAAGTTTCGAATGCTAATTTTTATGCGTCAATAATGTGGGGTTGGCAGTGGTCTGCCCCGAGAGTTAATACCTCTCCGGGTCCAGGTTCGATTCCCGACGGTTCCACCACTTATTGACAACTAAAAACCCCGCGCAATGCGGGGTTTTTTACTCGGCAGTCTCTTTCCGAGAGTTGATACCTTTTAATTTTACAGCTCCACCACTGGTATTCAATCAACTAAGATTTATACCGTTTATATTATACCATCTCACCCACTACATCTCAATATTCTTGATCTCTTCGAAGTGTTGTACTGTCTGACGTCTGACGTGGCATTTTTTGTCTTCCAATATTGAATACATGATCTCGCCTTTGGCTATTTGGTCTGAGTGTTGGAGTGAGAAAAGAAGTCCGCAGACTGGAGAAATCAAATTGTATGATTTTGCTTTTGTTGGGACATAAATATCCCCTATAAAATCACCTCTGTGAACACGTTGTCCGAGTTTCTTCTTGAATCTGATTAGGCCTGAATCTTTTGCTAACACACCGTATCTGTCTCGAAGATAATACTGCTTTTGAGGGATTTTTGGATTGCCAGGCAACATGCGAACGTATTTTAAAACATTGATAATTCCTTCTAGGCCCTTGTCTAGAAATTTGTCTGCGACTTTGAGTGCGCCTCCAATTTCTATGGTGAGGACTGGTATTCCGTGTTGCTTCATCATTTCAACAGCTAGCATTCCGCGTTTACCGTCGCGTTCGATAATCAATTTTGATCCGAATGCTTTTGCCATTTCTTTCGTGCATTCGGCGCAAGTTCGTTTCTCATATCCGTGTACACGTGTGTGCGGGATGAGGATGTTTCGTTTGCCTGAGTCGTGGCAGTCGATTGCAATGTCGCATTTTGAAAAGAATTGTTTTTCGAGGGCGTTAGCTATTTTTATACTTGCAGTTTTCCCTTTTTTGTTGAAGCAACGGTTCAAATCTTTGTTGTCGTATGCAACATTTCTTTGATGGTTTTTAAATCCACTTTCGTTGAGAATTGGGAAGATTATTAATTCTCCTCTGAGATGATTTTCGATGTCCTTTTTTTTGCAGTATTCGAGAAATCGTTGAACTAATGCAATTCCATTCACTTCGTCTCCGTGCATACCTCCTGCGATAATGCATCTTTGATCACCTTTTTTGCCTTTTATTTTCAAATATGGAATTTCAATTGTCTCACCTGGGATGCGGACTTTGAGGTATTTCAAGTTTACGTGCGTTAAAAAGATTTTTGCTTTTTTCTATTGTAGCAAAAAGTTTTAAGAAGGCAATTTTTAGCTTCTCAAGAAGTTTGGAGCGTGTTTCATGAATTCATCTCTGCTGAATCTTTCTATCAAGGTTCTTCGTAAATCTATTTTTTTCTCTTCGATGTTTCTTCCACTAGGAAAGTAATTCATTTTACTGCCTATGAAGTTTAGTGACTTTGCCTGCCACTTTTGTCTCACTCTTCTCTGTGATGGCTGTTTTCCTCTGTATCGTGGTTCTTCTGTTTGTACTTCTTTCAATGCCGCTAGTGCTGGATGGATAGATTCGCGAGATTCTAGTTGTGGTTGTGCTACTCCTGTTTTTCTTGCTTCTCTTGCTTCCTGGCCTCTTAAAAGATCTTCTTTTATTCTGTTCATGTAGGCCTGTCTTGAAGCTTCTGGGCTAGCTGTTTTAACTACTGGTTGTTGTGGGGCTGGAGCTCTGTGTTGGCGTGGTTGTTCACGAGGTGGTCGTGGTGTTGGTTTCGGTTGTGGAGATTCGCGACGTGGTTGTGGTGTTGGTTTCGGTTGTGGAGATTCGCGACGTGGTTGTGGCATTGGTTTTGGTGGTGGCGTTGGTTTTGGCGGAATTTCAACTGTGGCTGTTACCTCTTCCCTGATCTCTGTTGCGACTGCTTCTGGCTCTTGTGGCAAGAATGCTTTCGCGAATTCCGAGTGAGTTGTTTTGGCCAATTCTTCGAGCCATACTATGTCTTTGTCGTCAACGTCCTTTCTCTCCAGTTTCACTCTTCTAAGCATCGCATCAACATGATTTACTAGTTCTTTGTCTGTTAATGGTCTTTTTAATACTCTTAGTTTTGTTTCTAAATTCTCTCTATTTTCTGCTTGAATTCTTGCTCTCTTTGCTTTTGTTAGTGGTTTTTTGACAGGGCCTCTTTCTGCCGTGAGTTCTTTATGGATCCTTGTTGCTTGGCCTTGGAGCCATTGCATGTCTGCTTCTGTGACTTCTGCTATATCACAATCTATGAGAGCTCCTTCTATTCCAAGTTCTCTTAATTTTGATACCTTGCTTATGTGTCGACATAGTGCTTGATTTATACGTTTTGTAATTGCAGGTAGTAGTTTTTTCTTTTGCGGTTCTGATAGTGGGTTTAGTGGTTTCTGCGCTTCTACTTCTTTCAGGATCGTTGTGACAATGTGTGAATCTAGATATCGCTCATCTTCTTCGCTGAAGTTTTTACAATCGTTGAAGCGGTCTCTTGCTTGTCTCTTTAGAGCTGCTACTGCTGTTTCGGGGAGCATTCTTCCGTTGTTTGCTTCGACTTCGTCTTGGATTTCTTTGTTTAAGTATCTTGTTACTAGTGATTTTTGCGGTTCTGTAAGGCTTGGAGGTGGCAAAGAAATAACCTCCGCTTTTCTTGGTGGTTGTTGTGTTCCTGTGTTGCCTGTAACTGCTCTGAGGACTTGTCCGGCTTTTTCTCGAGCAGATTGAATTATTCCTCCAGCCTTTTTATCTGGCTTTGCTTCTGGAGCTTGTGGAGCTGGGGTCGCTACTTCTGCTGTAGCACCTGCGCTAGCAGTAAGTTGAGGATGTTTTTTCCCTTTTCCAGTTCTCTTCTGCCTAGTTCTTGGGATTTGGCGCTCTGGTATTGTCCTGGCTTCCGCTCCGCCTAGATGTCTGTGTCCTCCGCAAACCATGTTTAATTTAGATTAATTTCTTACCTAAAGGATTTATCCTTTGGAAGCGATTTTATCTTCTTCTCGATTTACAGGCAATGCCCCGTCGTTAGTTTCTGTTGTATTTTCATCAGATTCTGGTCTGATAGGGAGTCCTAGAGCAGCCGCAGTTTGGGTTCTCATTTGACCGCCTGTTGCAGCGATTGGGAAAGGCATGGCGTCGTGGGCGTGGAGATTTGCTGTTGCTTCTCCTCCATCGACCATCACCTCCTTCCCAGCATTTTCGCCAGTCTCATCGAGGTGTTTGTGTAGTGATGTCATATTAAGTTGGTTATATGTTTTAGAAATTTTTTGCTAGTTTCCAGTCTTTGATAAGGTGTTCGTATTTGTCTGGATTTGCTTTTATCTCTTCTTGTCTTTCTCTTACTTTTTCTGCTAGCTCTTGGATTAGATCTCGTACCGCATATACTATATCATTTTCCCCGTCAGCACATTCAAAATATGCGTTCGTACATTTTTGTATCACTTCATAGTGGCGATTTTGGTCTGCGTTTTTTGTACTGTAGTCTTCATATGTGCGCGGATCCATTATCCATTTTGCGTCCAGTACGTCTGCCATGTCGTATTTTATCAGCAACCTTCTATAAGCTGGTATGAACCATCTACCAATGTCTGCAAAAACCATGTCGAATTCGGTATGTGCTACTACTGTATGAAGCAGTCTGTATGTGTCTATATCTTTAATTGATCTTCTTCCTTGTATGTCCGTTCTTCCTTCTACTTTTTCGCCGTCTGGTTTTGTCATATATGGGAAATTCGTGTCATAAATTCCCGCGTCGTATGCCATCATTCTTGTGCCAGTTTGACTGTGTGTTGTGACAAAAGCGTCTCTTGGATAGTGTTTTCCAACTTCTGTTGAAAGAAGTATTGCACTACCTGTTATCGCTGCATTATCGTTTGATATTCTTCCTGGCCCGCATATTTGCAGTTCTGGATATTCTGGGTCTATCAATCCTAGTTGTTGTAGACTGAATAAAAATACAGATAATTCTTTTGCTGTTACTGTTGGTGGGATTACTATTGATTCCCCTGCGTGGATCAGTCTGAATGGTGTTGAATTCAGTCCCAGTAATCTTTTTATTTTTTCGAATACTCTTTGATTCACTGGGTGTATCACGTGTATTTTTGCTCCAACTGGAAATAATCCTATTTCTTCCGTTCTTATATTTTCTATCCAACTATCGATTCTAGGCATATCTTGGCTTGCCCTTTTTACAACCTTTTCTCTTATTTGTTGAGCTGTCATCAAAGCTTCTTCTCCTAATCTTGCCGAGTCTGTCGCCACTAATGAATTGGCTCCAGGAAATACTATTACGTTATCTGGTAGTGCCTTTTGATCCATCAAATTTTGCAGTTGATCGTGATAGAACATTGCCGAGATGGTCGAGATCACGCTCATCGTTGTTCTGGTAGCTTCTTGTATTTGCCTTACCATTTTCTCATCTTCTTTTTTAACTTCAGCCCCAGCTCTTTTCTGATCGATATGTTCACCTACCATTGTTCTTATGTCTGATATTGCCGCTATAATTGCAAGCATTTCTTTCACCCTGGTTATTGGTCTTAAAAGGCTTTCAGCGAGTGATTTAGGCACGTATTCGAATCCTTTTATTTGTTTTTCTGGCAATCCTTTATCCCATGTTGTTTCTAGTACACCCTCCAAAGCTTCCAATTGTCTATGCATTCTTCCCATTTTTTCCCTTTCCAATTCTGTCAATTTGTGTGCTGCAATCAGGTCTTCTATTGCTAAATTGTCTATGTTCTCAATATCAATTCCTTCTTCACCTTCGTCATTTAATCTGTCTGTGATTTCTTTCAATACAGCTTCTGCCAATGATTGAAGTGTTTGTAACATTTTTAATTCACCAAAAAATTGAAAGATCATGTTCTGTCTTTCTTTTTGAGAAGACTCTTTAGCTAAATCGCTTTTTAGTTTTTCTATCGCTTCTGGTATTCCGTGTTTGCCGATTATTGATTCCAAATATTTTGCAAAACTCACCTCTCTTTCTCCGAGTAGACCAGACCAATCCGATACTTTTTGTTTCACGAATTCTTCATAATCTTTTGCATCAAATTCTCCTTCTTCTTGCTCTCCAAAAATCACACTGAATTCTACATTCTCCTCTGTGTCGATGGCCTGTTCTTTTTTCTCTTGCTCTGCCATTTCTTCGCTATACAGCCTAAGTTCTTCCAATAAAGTTTTGTTTGGCAATATTCTTTCATCCGGGTGTTGTTCTAACATTTTTTCCATAAGCCCTTTGAGGAAATCTCCTCTAGTTATTGCTTCTATATCAATCATGTCTAATACTTCTTTGAACTCAGCGTATGCACTCATGTATCTTACGAAATTATTTACTCTTCTTTCTTGCTCACCGTTTTTCAACTTGTAGGTTTTGTCATCATATCTTTCTCTGTAATGGTCTGTTTCTTCTGCAAATCTTTTAATCACATCCTTCTCGCTTTCATCGTCTGAAGAGTGTCTATCTTCGGGGTGTTCTCTCAAATATTCTTGTTCACGCTCAAAACTTCTCAGTGATAGTTGCAAATGCCTTTCTAAATATTCTTCAAAAGTTTCCTCGTTTCTAACTGTAAAGTCTTTAGACAACAAAAATTTTATTATTCCCATGAAATATTCTTCTTCTATTGATCCTTCCAACCATGCATTCACTAGATTCATCAAAGCACCAAACCTTATCACTTTTCTTGGGATTATTTCCCTTGTTTTTCTTTCCTTCTCCCCATTGAATGGGTTGCCGAATAACATTGCATTTACCCTGTCCGTTTCAGGCATATGCCTTATCTTTTCCACCAGTTTCATTAATCCTTCTGGTGGCGCAAAAGGATCAGGCATTTTTGCTGCAAAAAATGTGAAATATGCGTATACAGCGTCGCTTATGTTTCTGTGTCCAAGCTCTTTTCTTGTGTTTTCGTAAAATTCTAGGATTCTTTGCATTATATTTCTCTGCTCAGGGCTGTGTTTTTCTATTTGTTTTGTTTCCTCGACTGTTGGAGCTGGTAGCATAAGCCTAACATCCCCTGTCTTGAACAGTGGCGTTTCTAAATACCGTTGGTCTCTTAAGACCGGCTTACTGTTTGCCCTTTTTTCTAATGGAGCATTTACTCCTTCTTGAAGTAAGTTTAGTTGAGCTCTGTCTGCCGTAATGTCGAAGCAGTCTTTTGTCGCCTCAGGGTCTCCCGCGTACAAAACTTTCATCAACACACTAAAGCCCGGCAGATTTATTTTGCATTCATCTCCCTGTAGATATGATTCAATCTCGTCCGCGAAACCTTCGCTGAGTATATGATTC
>Ga0233431_1006828_pt1 | contig 10080 bp, 2 predicted proteins | sample SI_118_April2016_FD_179867 | JGI IMG/M metagenome (GOLD analysis project Ga0233431, IMG submission 179867) | Seawater microbial communities from Saanich Inlet, British Columbia, Canada - SI_118_April2016_200_MG | ecosystem: Environmental > Aquatic > Marine > Inlet | place: Canada: British...
ACCGGCTTCGAGGTAGTCGCCCTCCTGGACGATGATGAACTTCCCGAGCGGGATCTTGTACTCCCGGTAGTTGTCGGGCGCGTCTTGCGGCGTCACGCGGACAACCTGCATCCCACGGCTCATGCCCTGGAACGAGATGGCCCCAGTGATTTCGGAGATCGTCGCCGCGTCCTTCGGCTTGCGGGCCTCGAACAGTTCCGTTACACGCGGCAGACCGGTCACGATGTCCGATGTCTTCGCGGCCTGTCGAGGCATGCGCGCCAGGGTATCGCCCGGCAGCACCTCGACAGCGGCGTTCACAGACAGTCGGGCGCCAGCGGGAAGCACGTACGACTCGATGACCTCACCGTCCGCGGCGGTCAGGATCTCGGCGCGCGGCATGTTCTCACGGTAGTCCGTGATGACGCGCTCGCGCTGCCCGGTCGTCTCATCGACCAACTCCTCGAGCGTCACGCCCGGGATGACATCCTCGAACCGCACCACGCCCTTCACCTTCGTTAGGATCGGCACGTGGTCGTCCGCCCAGGTGAACAGCTCGTCGTCGCGGACGACGGTCTGCCCCTCGCTGACAAGAACGCGCGCGCCGGCAGGCACGCGGCGGCGTTCGCGCTCCCGACCGTCCGGTCCCTCGATCGACAGCGTCCCGTTCCGCAGTGCAAGGACATCCCCGTTCGGCCGGTCGGTCGTCTCCAGGTTGTGGTAGACGACGACGCCTTCCCGCGCGCGAGCGTGGATGCGGGATTCCTCACCAGTCGCTGCTGACGCGGCGCCTCCGGTGTGGAACGTACGCATCGTGAGCTGAGTCCCCGGTTCACCGATCGACTGCGCGGCGATGATCCCGATGGCCTCGCCAACATCCACGAGTCGATGGTTCGTCAGGTCCATGCCGTAGCACATCTGGCACACGCCCCAGATGGTCTCGCACGTCAGAGGCGAGCGGACGGTCACCTCAATGAGCTCGACATCGTCGAGGGTGCGCGCCGTCTCGACGCCGATGACTTCGTTTGTCGCCACCAACTCTTCACCGGTGGTGGGATCGACGATCGGGTGCGCTGTGACGCGACCGATAAGGAGCGACGAGAGCGTGGAGCCCTCTTCGTCGGCCTCCATTTCCGTCTTTGTCACGCCGTCGAGCGTGCCGCAGTCATCCGTCGTGACGATCACGTCCTGCGAGACATCAACCAGCTTCCTCGTGAGGTAACCAGAACTCGCGGTCTTGATCGCGGTATCGGCGAGACCTTTCCGCGCGCCGTGTGTGGAGATGAAGTACTCCAACACACTGAGCCCCTCGCGGAGCGACGTGAAGATCGGCCGTTCGATGATACTGCCGTCCGGCTTCGCCATGAGACCGCGCATCCCGGCGATCTGACGCATCTGGTCGTACCGCGCGCGGGCGCCCGAGTCCGCCATGATGTGGACCGGGTTGTAACCCTCGGCGTACTGCTCCTCAGTGCCGCCGTTGCTTCCCGTCGCCGCCTCTGGCAGGGCCGCGGCTGCGTCCTGGATCGCTTCGGACCCACTCGGCAATGCGGACGATCCCTGGTTCGCCGTAGACCGACCCAGCGTATCGAAGAGGCTCGCCTGCACGTCTTCGGTCAGGCGCGCCCACACCGCGACGATGCGATTGTATCGCTCGCCGTCACTGATTCTTCCGGCAAGGTACTGCTCGCGGATGGTGTCGACTTCCGCCTCGGCTTCGCTGCGGAGCCGAGCGCGATCGGCCGGCACGGCGAAGTCCGTGATGGCCAACGACAGCCCGGAGATCGTCGCGTACCGGAAGCCAATGCCCTGTAGCTCGTTCAGCAACTCCACGGCGCGACGGTTGCCGAGCGTGCGGAAGCACTCGGCGACCAGATCCTCCAAGCCACGCGTCTTCAACTCTCGGTTCACGAACGGCAGTCGGACGACATTCCCGCTCGTGTCTTCGCAGTCGAACAGGAGTTCCGGCGGGAGTGTCTGGTTGAACAGCACGCGACCGGGCGTCGACCGGAGAATCCCGGAGACGCCATCGTGCGACACGCGTACGTCGACGACGTCGTGCACCTGAACGTGCCCGGCTTCATAGGCGTAAGCGACGTCCCCGGGCGATGCGAAGCACAACGGCGTTTCGCGGCCGGGCTCCTCGCCCTCCCGCAGTAGGTGCCCGCCAAGGCCCGTGGTCCGGCCGATGACGGCGTCCACTTCCTTAGTGAGATAGTTGCAGCCCAGCACCATGTCGAGGTCCGGCACCGCAATCGGGTTCCCGTGCGCCGGCTTCAGGATATTGCGGATCGACGCCATGAGGAACTGAGCCTCAACCTGCGCCTCCGGCGACAGCGGCACGTGGACAGCCATCTGATCCCCATCGAAGTCCGCGTTGAACGCGGAACACACGAGGGGGTGAATGCGGATGGCCTCGCCTTCGACGAGGTGCGGCTGGAAGGCCTGGATGCCCAGACGATGCAGTGTCGGCGCCCGGTTCAGCAGAACCGGGTGCTCCTGGATAACCTCCTCCAGGACCTCCCACACCTGCTCGTCGAGACGCTCTGTCATCCGCTTGGCGGACTTGATCGTCGTGGCGTAGTTGCGCTCCTGCAGCTTTCGGATGATGAACGGCTTGAACAGCTCGAGCGCCATCTTCTTCGGCAGGCCGCACTGGTGCAGCTTCAACTCGGGACCGACCACGATCACTGAGCGACCGGAGTAGTCCACGCGCTTGCCGAGGAGGTTCTGACGGAAGCGGCCCGGCTTGCCCTTGAGCATGTCGCTGAGCGACTTCAGCGGACGGTTCCCCGGCCCCTTCACGACGCGGCCGTGCTTGCCGTTCTCGATCAGCGCGTCGACGGCCTCCTGTAGCATCCGCTTCTCGTTGCGGATGATGACCTCCGGCGCCTTCAACTCGACGAGCCGCTTCAGGCGGTTGTTCCGGTTGATGACGCGCCGATAGAGGTCGTTCAGGTCCGAGGTCGCGAACCGACCACCGTCCAGCGCCACGAGTGGCCGCAGTTCTGGCGGCATCACCGGGATAACGTCCAGCACCATCCACGACGGCTGGTTCTCCGTCTTCTGCAGCCCACGGACCAACCCGAGCCGCTTGCGGATCTTCTTCGCCTTCTGCTTCGAGTTCGTCGCCGCCAATTCGGCTTCCATCAGGGCGGCTTCCTGCGACAGGTCGATGCTGTCGAGGATCTCCTTTACCGCCGCCGCGCCCGTTTCCGCGCGGAAGTGGTAGCCCCGATCCAGCAGTTCCTGATACTGCTCCTCGGTCAGGCGGTCCTTGAACTCCAGCGGGCTGTCGCCCGAGTCCAGCACGAGGTACGCCTCGTAGTACAGGACGCGCTCGAGTTCTTTCAGTGAGAGATCGAGAAGGAGACCAAGGTGACTCGGCACGCTCTTGAAGAACCAGATGTGCGACACGGGCGTTGCGAGTTGCACGTAGCCCATGCGCTCGCGACGCACCTTGGAGAGCGTCACCTCAACCCCGCAGCGCTCGCACACAACGCCCTTGTACTTGATGCGCTTGTACTTGCCGCACGAGCATTCCCAGTCCTTGGTAGGCCCAAAGATGGCCTCGCAGAACAGGCCGTCTCGCTCAGGCCGGAACGTGCGGTAGTTGATCGTCTCGGGCTTCTTCACCTCGCCTGTGGTGAAGGAGTTCGGATTGGGGTTTTTCGCCCAATCCTTGATCTTCTCAGGGGACGCCAACCGAATGGAGATGGCGTCGAAGTGCCGAATACTGTGCGTGGGTAGATAGCGAGCCAAGGGCTACACCCTCCAGAGGCCGTTGGAGACGGGACCTGCGTCGATGAAGTCGATAACCGGATGTCCGCCGTGCGTCAGTCGGAGAAGATGCGCGATTGGTCCGACTGCTGCGGCGGGGGAGGATAGTATGAATCCTCGCCGTCCGGTGCGTCGGGTTCCTCGAGCGTCACGTCGAGACACAGGCTTTGCAGCTCTTTGACGAGGACGTTGAACGACTCCGGCGTGCCCGGCTCAGGCGTATTCTCGCCCTTGACGATCGACTCGTACACCCGAGTCCGTCCCGTCACGTCGTCCGACTTGATGGTGAGGATCTCCTGCAGGAGGTGCGCTGCCCCGTACGCCTCAAGCGCCCACACTTCCATCTCGCCGAAGCGCTGCCCGCCCAACTGGGCCTTCCCGCCCAGAGGCTGCTGCGTCACCAGCGAGTACGGCCCGATGGACCGCGCATGGATCTTGTCCGCCACGAGGTGGTTCAGCTTGAGCATGTAGTGCACGCCCACGGTGACCCGTTGGTGGAACGGCTCGCCGCTGCGACCGTCGTAGAGCTTGATCTTCCCGCTGGCCGGCAGGCCGGCGGCCTCCAGTTCGTCCTGGATCTCCTGCTCGGTGGCGCCGTCGAACACAGGTGTCGCCACCTTGATGTCCTGCTGAAGCGCCGCCCATCCGAGGTGCGTCTCGAGGATCTGGCCGACGTTCATGCGGCCGGGAACCCCGAGCGGATTCAGGACCATGTCAACGGGCGTCCCGTCTTCCAGGTACGGCATATCCTCGATCGGCAGGATCTTCGCGATCACGCCCTTGTTGCCGTGGCGGCCGGAGAGCTTGTCCCCGACGGAGATCTTCCGCTTCGTGGCGATGTACACCTTCACCAGCTTGAGGACGCCTGGCTTCAGTTCGTCGCCCTTGCGGATCTTCTCGACGCGTTCGTCCTTCTCGTCGGCCACGGAGCGAATACGCGCCTGCGCCAACTGACGCATCTGCCGTATCCGGTCCATCGTCGCGGCGTCCGTGACGATCGCCTCGTTGATGTCCGCGGCGGCGTCTGCGACTTCCTCCGTGATCTCGTCGCCGCGAGCGGCAACATCGCCGTCTTCACCACGCAGCGGAGCCGCGAGGCCCTTGCCGATGACGAGGCGCTTGGTCTGCTCGCGCAGCCCCTGGTTGATGAGCGCCTCGCGTTCCTGGCGCATCACTTCCGCGACCTTGACCTGCGCGTCCTCGCGCAGTTCGCTCTGATGGTCGCGGTCGCGCTCCTTGCGCGCGAACACGCGAGTGTCGATCACGACGCCAGAGGTGCCCGGACGCGCTTCCAGCGATGCGTCCTTGAAGTCGCCGGCCTTGTCTCCGAAGATCGCTCGGAGGAGCTTTTCCTCGGGTCCCAGTTCGCTCTCGCCCTTGGGAGTCACCTTACCGACCAGGATGTCCCACGGGTCGATGCAGGAACCGATCTGGACGACGCCCTCGTCGTCCAGGTTCAGCAGAGCTTCCTCGCTCTTGTTGGGGATGTCCTGGGTGATCTCTTCCTTGCCCAACTTCGTGTCGCGCGCCTCCAGGCTGAATTCCTGGATGTGGATCGACGTCAGGATGTCATCCCGCACCAGCCGCTCGCTGATGAGAATTGCGTCCTCGAAGTTGTAGCCCTCCCAGGGCATGAACGCGACGACCACGTTGGCGCCTACGGCCAACTCGCCCTTCTCGGTGGCGCTGCCGTCGGCGATGACATCGCCCGCCTTGAGAGGCTGACCTCTGCGCACCACGGGCTTCTGGTCGATCACCGTGTTGCTGTTGGACCGCTTGTACTTGATGAGGCGGTAGACGTCGTACCCCATGTCGCTGAAGGAGTGCTCACCCTCGTGCGACAGGTCCGCGTCTTGCGTCCGCACGATCACCTCGTCGGCGGACACGCTCTCGACGGTGCCGTCGCGCTTCGCGATGACCACCGCGCCAGAGTCCAACGCCGCCTTGTATTCGGAGCCGGTGCCCACGATCGGCGACTTTGGAGCCAGTAGGGGAACGGCCTGTCCCTGATAGTTCGCGCCCATGAGGGCGCGCACAGCGTCGTCATGCTCCAGGAACGGGATGAGCGCGGCCGATATGCCGACCACTTGCTTCGGTGACACGTCCGTGTACGCGACGTTCTCGATGGGGCTCTCCATGTAGTTGCCCCGGTGCCGCGTGAACACTCGGTTGTCGCCTTCTGCGCGGTCCTCTTGCGCCATGTCCGACTGCGCAATGACGTGCAGATCCTCCTGGTCCGCGGTCAGGTAGTCGATACTTCCCTCGACCACCTTCCCGTTCTCCACGCGTTGGTACGGGGTCTCGAGGAACCCGTACTCGTTGACGCGCGTGTACGTGCTGAGGTAGAGGATCAGCCCAACGCCTGGGCCTTCCGGCGTCTGGATCGGGCAGATACGGCCGTAGTGGGTGTGATGCACGTCGCGGGCGTCGTATGTCGCGCGATCTCGGTGCAGACCCCCCGGTCCCAGCGCGGTGATTCGGCGCTTGTGGACCAACTCGTCGAGCGGGTTGTTCTGGGACATGAACTGGGACAACTGGCTGCTGCCGAAGAAGTCCTTGACCGCGCTTACCAACGGCTTCGGGTTGATGAGGTCGTTCGCCGTCTTCTGGTCCAGTTCCTGAGCCTGGATGGTCATGCGCTCGCGGATATTGCGAGTCATGCGGTGCAGCCCGGTGCGAACCGTGTTTTCCAGCAGCTCGCCCACGGCGCGCACGCGTCGATTGCCCAGGTGGTCTACATCGTCTACGAAGTACTCGCCCGCCATGACCTTGAGCATGTACCGCAACGCCGCGACGATGTCATTCCGACCCAGCACGCGGAGAGTCGGGTCGTTGTCTACCTCTAGCTTCTTGTTGAGCTTGTACCGCCCAACCCGCGAGAGGTCGTATCGCGTCTCGTCGAAGTAGAGGCGATCGACGCGCTGTTTCGCCGTGTCCACCGTCGGAGAGTCGCCCGGCTGTAGGGTCCGGTAGATCTCGAGGAGGGCGTCCTCCTGCATCTTCGTGGTATCCGGCTGCGTCTTGATCGGATCCTTACGCAGCGTGTTCAGGACCGGCGTCAGCCACGACGATCCTTGGTCGGACACCAGCGCGATGGAGTGCACGCCGGCTTCGAGGAAGTTGAAGACGAGGCCTTCGTCGAGTTCGACGCCTACCTCGGCGAGTGTGACGCCTTCCTCGGCGTCTTCCAGCACGCTCTGCGCCAGGACACGACCCACGAGGTGTGACAGGTCCGCCTTGGGCGCGCCGACAACGGCGACCGTTTCGAGGCCATCCTCACGGGCCTGCGCGAGCGCCTCTTCCGTGAGCGCTGCGCCGGACTCGCCGTACAGCTCGCCGGTTTCCTCGTTCACGAGAGCCGCGGCGAGTGGCCTGCCGACGTACTCCGCGGCGGCCGATACGTCCACGTCCTGAGAGTCGTACAGCGATTCGATATCCGGCGCGGAGAACATGCCGACGATGTCCGCATCCGTTACCCAACCAAGCGCGCGAAGGAACGTCGACGCGTGGCGCCTCTTGTGCTTGTCCAGACGCACATGCAGCACGCTGTGCACGTCCGACTCAAACTCGAGCCAGGCTCCGCGGATCGGGATTACCTGCGCCGTGTACGTCTTGCGGCCGCTGGGCTGTGTGTCTTCCTTGAAGATCACGCCCGGCGAGCGGTGGAGCTGACTGACGATGACGCGCTCCGCGCCGTTCACGATGAACGTGCCGCGCTCGGTCATGAGCGGTATTTCGCCCATGTACACTTCCGAGTCGCGTACTTCCTCGATGGAGCGTTCCTCGTCGCCCTTGCCCTTCTCACGGATCGTGAGGCGTACGCTGACCTTGAGTGGGATGGCGTACGTCATCCCGCGATCCTGGCATTCGTTGATGTCGTACTTGGGCCGACCAAGATCGTAGGATAGATATGCGATGGATGCCGTACCGCTGAAATCCTCGGCGTGGAGCATCTCGCGGAAGACGGATTCCAGCCCGACATTCGCCCGTTCCTCGGGCTTTACGTCGCGCTGCAGGAAGTCGTCATAGGAGCGTCGCTGAATCTCAACAAGATCCGGCAGGTCCAAAACCTCGGGAATCTTGCCGTATGACCGCCGTACCGTTTTGCCAACTCGGATGTCGTGGGGCATGGGACCTCCTGCGAGGCTAAGACACAGCGATAGAGGCAGAATGGCGCAACTTAGTATGCTAGGCCTTTGTCATGCCGGTGTCAAGCACATTCTGGCCGACGACGGATTTCGCCCCTCGTGACGGCGTCAGCGCCACGCCGCTGCCCACTCCCGCGTGTGGCAGTCGCTACGGATACGCCACTCCCGAAGCTCGTCCAGAAGCCCGCGCTTGACCGCTGAGTGGGCCGGGTCGCGCCACAGGTTCTCGACCTCGCCGGGGTCCGCCCGTAGGTCGAACAACTGTCCGTCTGGGTCGTCGATGAAGTGCACGAGCTTCCATTCCGCGCTGCGCACCATCGTCACGAACTCCGTTTCCTGAAGGATGCCGTCGCGGCCGTGCTCCGCGAACACATGACCGCGGGGTGCCCACGTATCCCCGGCCAACGCCGGCAGCAGGGATTCGGCCTCCATCGTCTCCGGGGGAGTAACGCCCGCGAGTTCGAGCAGCGACGGCCCGATGTCCATCTGCTGGCAAAGCCCGTCGATCTCGCGGCCGCCATCGAACCGCCCCGGCGCCCACACTATAAGGGGCATCCGCGTGATGGTGTCGTACATCGTCCACTTCTGGCTGTGCCCGTGGTCGGTAAGGCAGTCGCCGTGGTCGGACGTGAACACGACGACCGAGTTGTCGAGGTACCCCTGCTCGTCCAGTGCCGACAGGATCTCCCCGATCTTCTCGTCGATCATCGTCACGTTCGCGAGGTAGTACGCCCGCTGACGATGCCGCTGCTCCTCGGTCGGGTCGAGCAGGTGAACGACCGAGTCGTGGTCGACTTCGTGGTTGTGCTCGCGCATGAGGCGGAACGGGCGTGGCTGACCGGCCAGCTCCGCGTCCGTTACCTCGGCGAGCGGCAGGTCGCGCTCCATGTACGGCTCCGCATGGCGGGGCGTAGGGTCGTACGGCGGATGCGGCCCTGGGAACCCGATCTGAAGGAACAGTGGCTCCTGCGTGGGTTTCGTGCGCAACCACCAGGTGGCCATGTCGCCCACGAACACGTCCGAGTGCATGTCCTCGGGGAGGAGCCAGTCGAACGCGCCGAGGCTTTCCCGATACTCGGGGAGCTCGCGATACAACTCGCGCTGCTGTTTGACGAGGCCGCGCGCGTGGAGCGCCTTGTCCCACTCGTCGAAGTAGTAGCGCTCCTCGAGGTACCTGTCCTTGTTCTCCACCACGTATCGCTCGTGGAAGCCGAGCGGCGTATCGTAGGGATACGTGTGCATCTTGCCGATGTTCACGCATCGGTACCCGCTGGCCGCCAGCGACTCAACCCAGGAGTGCCGCCACGTGTCCGCGTTCCGGAGTATCCCCGTCGTGTGTGGGTAGTACCCCGTGAACAACGAGGCGCGCGATGGCGCGCACGACGGCGCCGATATGTGGCAGTTGGTGAACGTCACACCCTCGCGGACAAGTCGGTCGAGGTTCGGTGTGTCTACATGCGGGAAGCCGAGCGAGGCGATGGTGTCGTACCGCTGTTGGTCCGTGATGATGAAGATGATGTTGGGGCGTGGTGTGTCCATGCTGCCTCCGAAATGGCGGCGGGAGCCGCCGTGGCCTGACGGGTTCGGGTCAGCCGTCGAGTCGTTCGCGCACGCGCGACGCCAGGGTCTCGCCGATGCTGAGCGAGGCCGTGGCCGCTGGCGAGGGGGCGTTCAGGACGTGTAGCGCGCTCTCCGTTTCGACGATGGAGAAGTCGTCGAGAAGGCTGCCGTCCTCCGCTACAGCCTGCGCGCGAACGCCCGCGCCGCCGGCGCGTACATCTTCTCGCCGTACGTCGGGGATCAGCTTCTGTAGCGCCCGAACGAACGCTCCCCGGCTGAACGACCGGTGCACCTCCATCATCCCGGTGCGCCAGTGCTGGGATGCCATGCGCCAGAAGCCGCCGTACGAAGCGATCCCGAGGGCGTCGCGCGGCGAGAAGCTCAGCTTCCGGTACCCCTCACGGCGAAGCGCGAGCACGGCGTTCGGCCCTGCCTCGACGCCGCCACCAATCATGCGCGTGAAGTGCACGCCGAGAAACGGGAAGCGTGGATCCGGCACCGGGTAGATCAAGTTCTTGACGAGCGAGTGCTTGGCTGGAACGAGTTCGTGGTACTCGCCGCGGAAGGGCACGATCCGCGACTCCAGCCGGGCTCCAAATGCCCGCGCCATACG
>Ga0233431_1006831_pt1 | contig 10074 bp, 12 predicted proteins | sample SI_118_April2016_FD_179867 | JGI IMG/M metagenome (GOLD analysis project Ga0233431, IMG submission 179867) | Seawater microbial communities from Saanich Inlet, British Columbia, Canada - SI_118_April2016_200_MG | ecosystem: Environmental > Aquatic > Marine > Inlet | place: Canada: British...
TTCCGGGCCCGGAACACAGTTTCGCCATGAAGGAAGAAGAGGCGGGGAAGATTTAGGATGGGGCGTGTTATGAATTTCCTAGTTGTCGGACCTGGCGCCATGGGGTGCCTTTTCGCAGGGCATCTTAGAAGAGCCGGGCACCAGGCGGTTATTCTGGATTACAGGGAGGACCGGGCCAACCTTATCAATGGGGATGGCATTACCCTGGAAGGGGTGGGGGGAGACTTCAGCATCCAGGTACCTGCCGTCGCGGGAAAGCCCTCCCGGAAGTTTGATGTGGCGCTGATCTGTGTTAAAGCCTATCAAACGGATGAGGTCGCCCGGACACTTTCTTCCTGGCTTGATCCGGGTGTTGTGGTGCTCACCCTTCAAAATGGTCTTGGCAACCTGGAGGCCCTCAGGAATTCATTCGGTGATGCGCGGGTCCTGGGGGGGGTCACGGCGGAAGGGGCAACGCTCCTGGGCCCCGGTCATGTACGGCATGCCGGTCGGGGGCCTACCATTATCGGCCCGGCGGGACCGGACCATGGGCCCGCCGCGAACATTGTATCCGCCTTTGCCGATGCCGGTTTTGACATCCGCATGGTGGACGGGGTGGAAGACCTGATTTGGGGTAAACTCATCGTAAACGTGGGCATCAACGCCCTTACGGCCATTACAAGACTAAAAAACGGCCGGTTGCCGAACATTCCAGGGACGCATCAAGTGATGAAAGAGGCCATCGGCGAAGCGGTGAAGGTTGCGGATGCAGCGGGCATAAACCTTCCGTATCCCGACCCCGTTAAAAGGGTTGAGGAAGTATGTGTGGGTACCGCCGACAATATCGCATCCATGCTGCAGGATGTACTGGCGCAGCGGGCTACGGAAATCGGGTTTATCAATGGGGCCATTGTGAGAGAGGGCCGCAGACTGGGCATTCCGACGCCTGTCAATCTTACGCTGAGTTCTCTGGTGGAGGCGCTCCAGGATTCCTACGAAGATACCGTGAGCGTGTAGACGCGGTTTTCAGTTTCGGGAAACCCGCAGCTTCTGGTCCGGTTTGATGGGTTGGTCCACTGTCAGCTGATTCAGTTGGCAGAGCCGGTCCACCGTGATGCCGTACTTTGAAGCAATTGCGGACAGATTGTCCCCGGGGCGAACGGTGTGGTATTGCTCATGTGGTTTTGACCTGGACACATTGATCTTCTTTTCAAGCAACCCGGGGTCCAGGCTTTTCTCAATTCGGGAGATTTTGGTTTCCAGCGCTTTCAACCGCGCTTCAATGCGAACAAGCCCGGCCCCCAGTGAGTCGGTCGCTTCCCTTGGTTCCTCATAATCAAACGCAATGCTCAGTAAAACAATCAGGACAAGGGCGCCTGCGGCCGCTGCCAGCAGCCATTTTGCGCGGTGCCGGTGTTTCAACCGATCGGGGTGCCCAAGCCTTTCATTTTTCGGGATGCTTCCCAGATCGTCAACCATCTCAGCCATGAACTCTGGAACGGCTTCATCAACAGTATCATCCCTATGTTGTGTCATGGTGTTGTCTATCATTCCGGAGTTCCCATTTTTCCTCTCGTTCCCACGCTCCAGCGTGGGAACGAGATGGGAACCTGATTTTTAGGCTGGATTCGCTTTTTCCAATCCTTCATGATGGTAAACGATTTTCGCTTTGCTTTTCAAGGAATTGATGTAGGCTTTCAGTATTTCCTCTTTCTGCTTTGAAACAAGATGATCTGAAATCGACGGTTTGGCTTCAGCCAGAGAGACGGTGCCCGCCTTCTTGCGGTCCATGACCTGGATAACGTGGTACCCGAATTGTGTTTTCACGACGGGGCCGATTTCACCCACTTTCTGGGTGTAAACCGCATCTTCAAAGGGCTTTACGGTGCTCCCCCTCGTCACCACACCGATATTCCCCCCCTTTGCGCTGCTCGGACAGTCTGATTCCGCTTTTGCGATGGTGGCGAAATCCTCATTTTTCTCCATCAACCGTCGGCGAATGGCTTCAGCCCTGGCCAGGTTTTCCTTCCCTTTCGCATCATCATCGTCCGCTGCCACCGCGACCAGAATATGTCGGACTCCCATCCCTTCCGGTGTTTTAAACTGCTCCGGATTATCCAGGTAAAATTGCTGGATTTCCCCATCTGTCGGTGCGGTTGCCCCTGCCATCTGGGCTTCCAGAAGCTTCTTGATTTTCAGGTCTTTGGAAATGGTCTGGATCAACTCATTTTCTGAAAACCCGATGCCTTTGAGATAGACTTTAAAATCCGTGTTCGCGGGAAGGGACGTTTTCAGATCGGCTACCACCTGGTTGACCTCGTCCTCCGTTACGGCAATCTGCTGGTCCTTAACAGCCTTTGTGAGGAGGGCCTCAATAATCATGTTCTGAACCACCCGCTGGTCCAGATTTTCCCTGATTTTCGCCACCTGTTCCGGCGGGAGTTTCCCCGCTTGATCACCCAGGAGGGTGTCTATTTTATGGTCCACATCACCACGGGTAATCTTGACATCTTCAACCGTGACCAGCAGTCTGTTCTTCTCATCCTGTGAGTTGAGCGCCCAGCCATTCAGTGCCAATGCGCCCATGAGTGCGGCAACAACCGAGATGAGGATCCCCTTTTTCCAAGCCCTTTTTCCTGTTTCCATGATGTTTTCCTTTCATGTGTTGAGGTTTAACCGATTCTGTCTGTTATCCGCCGTTTGCAGACAAAATCTAGGGCATGGATCTTTCAGGAACCTTTCGGGGCCATTACAATGGTGTAATGGTTAAAATTTTACAACCCCAGGTTTTCATTGATCAGAACCACCTTGATGCGCCCTTTTGGAAAGGACTTCTGGGTGATGGTCCAGCTGTTGCAGATGCGCTCGGCGCTCTTGCATTCCTCACACACCGACGTTTTGGCGCAGGGTGTTTTTTTGTTCAGCCGCATGGCATTTGTGGGGCCCGCATAATCTTTGATCCGCTCAATAGCGGCATCCAGATCTTCCACGATTTTGTTCCGGCCGACCATCACCACCACGTTTCTGGGACCAAAGGTAATTCCTGCCACGCGGTTTCCGATCATATCCAGGTTCACCAGTTCACCGGAACGGGTCACGGCATTGGTTCCCGTGATAAACAGGTCCACCAGAAGAGACTGTCTTCTCCGTTCCAGGCTTTCTTCAGGGGAGAGCGATTTATCAAAGGTGTCCAGGATCTGCGCATTCGGATACCCCTTGAGCATGTCGTAGAGCTCGGTTGCCACAAACGTCATGGAGCCTCCCCAGGAAATACTTTCGGGAGCAATTTTCGGGAGAATCTTGTCCATCACCATGCGGCCTGCTTCGCGGGCATTTTGTGCGATGAAGGCTTCAAAATTGTTTGAATTCAACACCTCTTTCAGATTTTCAAGACGAAGCTGCCAGTAATTCCGGATCGGTTTTTCCATTGTTTCCCCTCCTTCATTTCTGAAATGATATCAATCTCCTAGCCCCCACTAACGTACCGGTAGGCCAGTCCCAGGGCCTTGATGCACCGTTCCGGTTCGGCAAAAACCGGAAACCCGAGCGATTCCAGGCGTTTTGTCACATCTCGCGCCATGTTGATGTTGGGACCGTAAACCCAGGTGACCACGGGTTTGCGGGCATTTTTCTTCAGCGCCTCATACCCTTCCACATAGGCCTTGGTGTTGTTGCCTTTGCCATCCGCCCAAACGACGTTGAAAAGGGAATCCACATTTTCGTCGTCCATGACCGCGGTCAGTATCTTGGTGTACACGCTTGAAAAATCCTTCACGGAAGGGATCATGGGGCCGATATCCACCGGAACATGACCCAGACCGGGGAACATGTCTTCCAGCATTCGGGAGGTATCACTCGACAACCGGGCGCGAACCAGGCCGTGCCTCGCACCTTCATCCAGTGCCGCAACCCCCACGGCGCCCGTATAACTGACCATGCCAAAGCGGTTTCCTCGGGGGAGCGGCTGGGAGGCAAAAAAACGGGGTATTTCAAACATTTCCGTCAATTGGTCCAGTCGCAATACCTTTGTCTGGCGGCAGACCGAATCAAAGATTTTGTCGTCAATGGCCAGGCTTCCGGTGTGAGAGGCCGATGCCCGGGCTCCTGCTTTGGTGGTACCCAGTTTCAATAGGAGAACCGGTTTTTTTGAGGCCACTCTCCTACAGACCTCCAGGAACCGCTTTCCGTCTTTTACGCTCTCCACGTAAACGCTGATCACCTCCGTGTCCGCATCGTTCTCCAGGTATTCCAGGAAATCACACTCATCCAGGTCGCATTTGTTGCCGAAATCGCAGATTTTGCTGATGCCGTAACCCAGATCCCCGTAAGCGTAGGCCTGTGGATTGATCATTCCGGTTTGGGAGCAGATGGAGACCGTCCCCTTCTTGAACCGGTAGTATCCGGCATCGTAGGGGCAGGGATTGAAGCCGTTCAAGGCGTTGGCAATCCCCGCGGTGTTGGGTCCGATGATGCGGACCCCCAGTGAACGGGCCAGACGGCTCACCTCATCTTGAAGCGCGGCCCCTTCAGCATCTCTTTCCGCAAAACCATCCGCCACAAGAACAATGGACTTTATGTGGGCTTCCGCGCAAATCTTAATGACGCCCGGAACATGACGGGCGTTGATCATCAAGAGAGCCAGATCGGCTTTTCCGGGGATGTCCCGGGGCGATGGATAGACTTTAAGGCCCAGAACCTCCTTGTAGTTGCCGGGGTTCACGGGATAGATATTCCCTTTGTATCCGGCTTCCAAAAGGGATTTTACCACCACATATCCGCCGAAGACACCTTCTTTGAAAGAACCGATGACGGCCACACCTTCAGGCTCAAAAAACGGGGTGAGGCCGCTTTTTTGGGGTTCACTATGAGACACTTGATCATTTTCCTCCGTATTGTGGCGTATTTAAGCCCCTATGAGTCCTCGGGACAAATAAAAATATGCTATTTCATCAATATTCTGGCGCCCGCAAACCCGATGAAAACGGATGCGCCGGCGATGAGCTGGTTTCTATCATAAAACTCAAACCCAATCAAAACTGCCAATAAAATAAACAAAAACCCTATGATTTTGGGCCGCCTTACTTTCTTTAGAATATAATCCGAAAGGAACATGCTGACCCAGAACAATATAAACGCCGAGATGCCTATCGCCCACAATTTCATGCTTCAATCCTTTTCTCATCAATGCTCAGAATTAAAGGGCTGCATGCTACCAGCCCTATGTTGACCCACGGCAGGAAGCTTCAGGATGATGATATTAGGCCGAGGCTTGCTGTAGCCTCTCTGCAATCCAGATCTTGATAATCGACTGCCGGGGAATACCAAGCCTTCTGGCCTCTTTATCCAGGGAATGAATCATCCAGATCGGAAAATCAACATTGACTCTTTTCTGCCTTTGTTCCGGTCTCTTGGCTTTTGAAAGATCCAGATGCCTTACAATATTTTCTCCCGCATCAAATTTTTTGTCAAAGTCTTCAGCCTTCATATAGTTCAACCTCCTCATCTCTTGCCCGACGAACGGAAATAATCCTGATATTCTCACCACGATATGTGATCACACCCGACCAGTGTTTTGATGATATTTTTCCAGTAACTAAAAACCGCTGCTCATCAATTGTTTTTGCCGGGATTTCCATGAAGTCGGGGTCAACCCAAAGTGCCTGGGCTTCGAAAAAATCAATGCCGTGTTTTTTCTTGTTGGTGTTTGATTTTGAAAGATCGAATTCAAATTCCATGGTATAGATAATATACCTTTTCGGAGTATATTTTCAATTATTATTTTGAATTGGCATAGAAAATGGCTCACCCTTGCGTTTTGGGAATATGCCGTGATATAAAAAGCCTGGTATAACTGGTACACAATAACCCATTCGCCTCGGTTTTCACTGGAGTGTCTCATGTCCCAACCCTTTCATTCCATCTATTCCCATGGGTTTATCCGTTCGGCCGTCTGCGTACCGTCTCTGCGGGTGGCGGATCCGGTTTACAATGGGGAACATACCTTGTCTCTCGCCCGCCGGGCTGCCGATCATCATGCGGCATTGGTGCTTTTTCCGGAGCTGGGTCTGTCCGCCTTTTCAAACGAAGATCTGTTTCACCAGGATGCATTGCTGGATGCGGTTCTGGGAGTCCTGACCCAGCTCATAGACGAGAGCCGCAATCTGTCCCCTGTTTTGCTGGTGGGTGCACCCCTTCGCTTTCAGGGAAAACTGTTCAACTGCGCGCTGGTCATTCACAGGGGAAAGGTTCTGGGGATTGTACCAAAAACATATCTTCCCAATTACCGGGAGTATTATGAAAAGCGCCAGTTTGTGTCAGCCCGCCATGCCCTCGAACAAGTTGTCCGGTTTCAGGGACAATCCGTTCCTTTCGGCAACGACCTGATTTTTGAGGCCATTAACCTTACGGGATTCGCACTGCATGTGGAAATCTGTGAGGACATGTGGGTACCCATTTCCCCCAGCACCTATGGGGCCCTGGCGGGTGCCACGGTGCTGGCGAATTTGTCCGCCAGCAACATCACTGTGGGCAAGACGGACTACCGGCGCCTTCTTTGTGCATCCCAGTCGGCCAAGTGCATCTCCGCTTACCTGTACTCTGCTGCCGGTTACGGGGAGTCCACCACGGACCTGGCCTGGGACGGGTATGCCATGATTTACGAGAACAATGTCCTGCTGGCTGAAACGAAGCGGTTTTGTGAGGAAGAGCAGGTCATTTTTGCCGACATTGATCTGGAGCGATTGCTGCAGGAGCGCATGCGCACCACCAGTTTTCAGGACTCGGTGATGGAACACGGCGAGCGGTTGTCTGCCATGCGCCGGGTTCCCTTTGAAGTGGAGGTTCCGCAAGGTGTGGTGCCGCTCATGCGGGAGGTATCCCGGTTTCCCTATGTACCGGGGGAATCCGCTGCCCGGGATGATCGCTGTTATGAGGTTTACAATATTCAGGTTCACGGTTTAATGAAACGCATGTCGGCCGCCGGCGTCAAAAAGCTCGTTATCGGTGTTTCAGGCGGGCTTGATTCCACTCAAGCGCTGATTGTTGCCGCCAGAACCATGGACCGCCTCGGTTTTCCGCGGACCCACATCCTGGGCTATACCATGCCCGGTTTTGCCACCAGTGAGACCACGCGTCACAACGCCCGGGGGTTGATGGATGCATTGGGTATCACGGCCCGGGAAATGGACATTCGACCGGCCTGTCTGCAGGTTTTCAAGGATATCGGTCATCCCTTTGCCGAGGGTGAAGAGATCTACGATGTGACCTTTGAAAACGTTCAGGCGGGCCAGCGTACCGCCCATCTTTTCAGGTTGGCCAACTTTCATGACGCCATTGTACTGGGCACCGGGGATTTGAGCGAACTGGCCCTGGGTTGGAGTACCTATGGTGTTGGGGACCAGATGTCCCACTACAATGTCAACGGATCGGTTCCCAAAACCCTTATTCATCACCTCATCCGTTGGGTGGTGAAAACCGGCCAATTCAGCAGGGAAACCGCTGTTGTTCTGGAAGCCATCGCGGGAACGGAAATTTCTCCGGAACTGGTACCTGACGGGAGTGGCGATCAGACAAAACCCTCTCAGAAAACCGAATCGGCCATCGGCCCTTATGAGCTCCAGGACTTCAATCTCTATTATGTGACCCGTTTCGGATTTCTGCCCAGCAAAGTGGCTTTTTTGAGTCATTGCGCCTGGCGCGATAAAAACCTTGGTGTCTGGCCGGAAACCCTGCCACCGGACCAGCGGCATCAATATGATCTGAGCACCATCAAACGATGGCTGGGGGTATTTCTTTACCGTTTCTTTAAAATCAGTCAGTTCAAGCGGTCCGCCCTTCCCAACGGTCCGAAAGTGGGCTCCGGTGGATCCCTTTCACCCCGTGGAGACTGGCGTGCGCCCAGTGATTCGGAAGCCACCGTATGGCTTGACGAGTTGCGCCGTAATGTCCCTGACTGATGGGGCTGCAAGCGGACTGGTTAAACAGGCTCTTAGATTAAGAACCACCAGGAGATGAGAAAAATGACTGACAATCCTTCGGAAGCACTCCCCATTGTAAGCCTGTCGTACAATAAAGGGGACCTCATCATCAAAGAGGGGGATTACGGGGTTTCCATTTACAAAATCCTGGACGGCAAGGTCAGCGTTTATCGAGAAACTGAAGGCGGGGAAATTCCCCTTGCCACCCTTGAAGCGGGGGATCTTTTCGGGGAACGGACCTTTCTCAACAGGGCTGCTGAAACCCGTTCCACGTCTGTCCGGGCGCTCGAGGATACGGAGGTGGAGGTGTGGCATACGGCGAGGCTGTCCCGGGAATATGATGAAATGCCGCCCGTCCTCAAATACATCACCGATCAGGTCATGTCCCGGGCCATTCGAATGAACAACCTGATCGTTCAGTTGGCCACAAAAGAGCAAAAGGAAAAAGCCATCAGGGAAAAGGAAGACCCATTGGCATCGAAACGTCGATTCTACAGGAAAAAGGTGGATCTTTTCTGCCATTACCGCCCCATTGCGGCTTCTTCCAAATTCAATCTCGACGGCAGAATCAGGGACATCAGCCTCGACGGACTGGCCGTGCGGGTCTCACGCAGGAATGCGGCCAACGTTCCCCATGCAACGGGGGATATTTTTGTGGTAAGCACCGTTTTGCCCAACCGGAAAAATCTTGAACTGGAAGCTGAAGTGGTGACCGTTTTGAAAAGTGAAATGCCCGAGGAACTCGAACTGAGCATGACCATAACCGATATTTCAGCCGGTTCACGAAAATCACTGGGATTTTTTCTGATGCCGTAGGCCCTGGGAGGACATGGAAATGAGTATTGAACCGTTGATGAACGCCTATCTGGCCGATCATGAAACCTACAAATCCGGGGATGTGATTATCGAAGAGGGCAGCAAGGGCGACTGGGTGTACATTGTTCTCGAAGGCCAGGTGAAAGTCACCAAAAGAACCTCCGTGGGAATGCTCACCATTGATGTGCTGAAAAAAGGATCCATTTTCGGTGAAATGGCGCTTTTTGGAAGCACCCTTCAGGCGCGCAGCGCTTCGGTGATTGCCGCGGATGGCAATGCCCGGGTAGGGGTGCTGGATACCCGCCAGCTGATGGAGGACTATGAGTCTCTGTCCCTTGAGCTGCGGTTGCTGCTCAAGTCCCTGATTATGGGGCTTAAGGAATCCAATGAAAAGGCCGCGGCACTCGTCGTGGCCGCCAATGAAAAGAGCTCTGGAGGCTGATTGTGACCGGGATGTTTGAAATATATGTGCAGACCCATTTTTCCGCGGCGCACGCCTTGACCGGATATCCCGGCGACTGCGCCCGCATTCACGGGCACAACTGGATCATCGATGTTTTTGTCCGGTGCAGCAAGCTCAACGAAATCGGCATCGGCGTTGATTTCAGGGAGATTAAAGTGAGTGTGAAGCGCGTTCTCAAAAACCTGGACCACTTCAATTTGAATGAACTTCCGGCATTTCAAGATGTTAACCCCACATCCGAAAATATCGCCAGATTTTTATACAAGGAGTTGAGCCGACAGCTGAACACCGACGGTATCAAGGTCTCCAGAATTAAGGTTTCAGAAACCCCCGGCGCCGGGGCTTTCTACTGGGAGGAAGACCCGTGACGCTTCGTATCAATGAAATATTCTACAGCATACAGGGCGAGTCATCCTATGCCGGGCGACCCTGCGTATTTGTCAGGTTAACCGGCTGCAATCTGAGGTGTTCCTATTGCGACACCCGGTATGCGTATGAGGAAGGGGGCGTTATGGAGATCAACCATATTTTTGAGCAGATCTCCCCCATGGCGTGCCGGCTGGTGGAAATCACCGGTGGAGAGCCGTTGATCCAGGAAAAAACCCCTATTCTCGTGGAAGGCCTGCTGGAAGACGGCTATGAAGTCCTGCTTGAGACCAACGGAACCCAGGATATCAGCCGGGTGGATGATCGCTGTGTGAAGGTGGTGGATTTAAAATGCCCTTCCAGCGGCATGAGCGATCATACGGATATGGAAAACCTGAACCGGCTTTCGGTTCGGGATGAAATCAAATTTGTTCTGGGGACCCGTGGGGATTATGAATATGCCAGAAAGATCTT
>Ga0233431_1006835_pt1 | contig 10068 bp, 10 predicted proteins | sample SI_118_April2016_FD_179867 | JGI IMG/M metagenome (GOLD analysis project Ga0233431, IMG submission 179867) | Seawater microbial communities from Saanich Inlet, British Columbia, Canada - SI_118_April2016_200_MG | ecosystem: Environmental > Aquatic > Marine > Inlet | place: Canada: British...
AAAATTCTACTTTTACTGTGTGTTAATTTTTGGGAGGATTACACATGTATCTTTAACTTTTTTGCTCTAGCCGTTACAGTTTGGTTTTTCTCTGTTGATAGGATATATGAAGGTTTTTTTAATTTATACAAAACATCGAATGCTAATCCATCTGCTCTACTGCAACTTACATACTCTTTACCTTGTTGATCTATACTAACCAAATTATCTGTTAATACGCCATCAAAGTCAAAGATGAATGCGTCAATATCATCAAATAGTATGTTTTGCATTTACCACAATAGTAATTAAAATAAAAATGATACCAGCAAACTCTTTAAATAAAAACAAAACTAATCTATAATTTTCATATATATTGAATGAAGATTGTTGGCATAATTTTTAATTGTATAGTTACTAACAACTTTTTTATACAATTCTAATGAATATTTTTTTAATTTATCATCCGCTTCGCAGGAAAGCGATAGAATTCGATCAGCAAGAATTTTAGAATTAATTTGCAAAGGCGTAGTTAAAGTCAATTTATTAGGGTCGACAACTACCAGTGGGTATGCTAAAGAGTTATCAGTAGCCACATTTTCACTAACTGGATCGGTTGGGGTTATCAACTCACCAGACAACCCATTTTCAATAATTTCTGGTAAACCATCAATATTAGCCGCTAATACTGGTATTTTACAAAATCCAGCCTCAACACAGACATTACCAAACGGCTCTCTAATTGATGGAACAATCAATAAGTCAATCATTTGATAAAAATTTTCTGGCTTACCAACTCTACCAATAAACTGTATCTTTTCATTACCTTTTGCTCTTTTTATCATATACTGCTTAAGAATACCATCACCAGCTAAAATTAACTCAATAGGCTCTTTAGATAAATACTTCATCGAATCAATTATTACATGGATTCCTTTAGGTGTATCAAACCTTCCTATATACCCAATTCTAAACATTTTTTTGCCTTCCAGCTTCTTACCTCCCGAACAAGAGATTGGTTTAATACCATTGTATATAACTTGTATTTTTTTTGAAGGTATAGAATGCCTAAGTTCCAACATTGTCTTGGTCGCATTTGAATTTGCCAAAACAAGCGAAGATTTCCACACAATAAAACGTAATATTAAACTATTTTTTTTTTGTATATTCCAAATAGTGCCACGCTCATGAACAATTAGAGAATTAGTTGGTATAAGAAGTAAAAACAAAGCAACTTTAAGACTTGATAAATTATTGTAAAAATGGACAATCCTATTAGGTAAAAACAAATCAATAGCCAAGTTTAAAAGATTTTTAATATTGGCAATATTATAAGTATTAAATGAAGCCTTATACTGCTCATCAACACTTCCAAGGGTATATACTTTATGTACAAAACTTCTGTCATTATTAACGTATTCCATATATTCAGAAAATGTTTTCTGAACACCTCCAATACCAGAAAGACCAATAAAATGCGATACCCTTATAGTCATAAATACTTAGGAATTAAATGAAGAAAATAAGTTTATCTCATAATTTATTCTATCACTCCAGCTACGAATAAACTTTTTCTTCTTATTGCCTATTGATATTGATAATAACTCCCTCTTGGAATTATCGTCAATAAGATCTATCAGGTCATTGGCAAGAAGCTCTGGATTGTTGATAGGAACCCTCACTACCGCTTCACCTAATAACTGATTTGTAACAATATCAATACCTTTTTCGTATTGGGCCTCTGAGATGATCATGCAATCATTTGAATTGACAGCCTCTAAATTTGCGTTACTTAGATTACCTAAATGATTCATAGAAACATATATATCAGCATACTTATGTAGAGCTAGAATTTGACTATGAGGCAAGCTATCAATAAAAGTTACACAATCTTCTATTTTTGCTTTTTTAATATAGCCCTCTAATCTTTCTTTTTCAGTACCGGTACCAACCACTAATACATGAATATTTTTTATACCTTTGTTAAAGACAATCTCAATAGCATTAATAAATTCAATACACCCTTTGTATGATTCAAGCTTTCCTACAAAAAGTATGGAAATTTTATTATCAATCAATTTCTTGATATTGTTATTTAAATCAGTGCTTTTATCAAAATTATCAACGCCATTTATAAGAATTTTTACATCAACATTTTTCTTAAATGCCCTGCCTGTCCAATTTTCTACTCCACTCCCATCTTGCGTACATACAACTAACTCAAATGGAGCCTTATACAACCATTTGTAAAATAAAGGCAATAGGCCGTTATTATTAACCATTCTATACATATATTGATTGACACCCATAACCCTAAAAACAACTGAAACATTGTTAAATAGTCTGGCAACTATAGAGCCGACAATAATATTAGAATTATCGCAATATAAAATATCTGGTTTGCTGTTAATTACCCTAAAAAAAATGTAAAAAAATTGGTAGATTTCACGCAACACAATTCTTATCTTTCTTCCTAAAAATAACGGAAAGCGCATAACGCCAGAAACTATTACTACACTCTGGTTTATCTTATCCAGTCTGATTCTAACATTTGATTTAGAATCCCATGAAGAAAAATACCCCTCTCCATTATCTTTTACTGTAAATAAAAATTGTACATTACAGGTACGATCTAATGCCTCAATCATCTTATAGATTGTTGGTACTCCAGTTGGAGACCATTTCTTCGTTATAAAACTTTTTTCTAGACCAGAAAAAAGACGAGTTACAAAAATAATATTCACAATCTAATACAATTTTATATATTAATTACGCGCTGTAAATTACTTACATCTAATTCTGATATATGCTCACCAATAGGAAGGCTGAGAATTGATTCTCCACACTCCCATGCAAACAATTTTTCTTTGCTTTGGCCTAAGTACTTATATGCCTCGAGTTTTGGCAATGATATTGGATAATGTATAGATGTTTCAAAGCCATTTTTCAATAAATTTTTTTTAATCTCATCTCGATAATCAGATCTAACAACAAATAAATGATAAACTTGTTTTGCCCACTCTTTCCTTACAGGTAGTACAATATTTGAATTATTTGATAAATAATTCAAATATGTATTAGCTATTTTTATTCTATGATCAGTCCAATCGTCCAGATGTTTCAATTTCACACTTAAAACTGCAGCCTGTATGCCATCTAGACGTGAGTTTCTACCTTCAAATTCATGGTTATACTTTTCTAACCTCCCATGGTTTGAAATTTTTTTACATTTATTAAACAAATTTTCATCATTGGTAGTAATTGCACCAGCATCTCCATAAGCTCCTAGGTTCTTTCCTGGATAAAAACTAAAACAGCCAAGATCTCCAATAGATCCAACTTTTTTTCCTTTATATTCTGCACCATGCGCCTGGGCACAATCTTCTACAATCTTTAATTCGTATTTTTTTGCAATTTTTAGTATTGGATCCATATCACATGGATGACCATATAAATGAACAGCAATAATTGCCGATGTATCTTTTGTAATTCTGCTTTTTAAATCTTTTATATTTATTGTGTAATCATCACTATTGGCATCACAAAAAATAATTTTATGTCCATTTCTAGTTACAGCCTCAGCAGATGCAATAAAACTATTAGCTGGTACAATTATCTCACTTCTCTTAGGAAGATTTAGTGATTCAATAGCTATTTCTAAAGCATCTGTTCCATTTCCAACACCTATACAATATTTTGCACTATGATAATCTGCAAAATTTTCCTCAAAACGCTGAACATATCTCCCTCCAATAAATGAAGAGTTGTTTATTACATCGCCAATAGCAAAATCAATTTCACTTTTTATTGATAAATACTGCTTATGTAAATCTAAAAATTTAATAGTCATTTTTACGATTATAAGCTGCTGACTTCCCTAAAATTATGACCGATTCAGGCACATCCTTAGCTACAGTACTGCCAGCACCAATAAGACTACCACTACCTACAGTAACTCCTGGCAATATTGTTGAGTTCGCTCCAATTATTGCTTTTTCTTTTATATGTACGCCACTGATATTGTCTTTCGCATGTGGATGAGTTGGATACTTAACATTTGTCAAAACAACATTTGGCCCTATCCATGATTCTTTATCTAAGATAGAATACTCTGGTATAAAGGCTTGAGAATGAATACGTACACCATTGGCAATGCTAACATGATGTTCAATTACAGATAAAGTTCCTACACTAACATCGTTTCCAATTATATTTAATTCTCTAATATTGGCTTTATTTCCAGTTTGAAAATTTTCACCAATTTGATTACCAGCATAAATATAAGTACCCGCTCGAATTGTCGCATTATCACCAATAATGGTTTTTTCATTTTTCATGCCTTTAAATGATAAGCCAACAATGCAGTAGTCTTCAATAATGGTATTTTCACCAAGTTTTACGCCAGGGTGTATGATTGCGGTAGAAGCGACCTTAATAGTCATATTAATTTTTAAGACAAACCTAATTTACATTTCTTTGGCTTGAAACGTAGAAAAACCTCTTTTCCGGTTTCTATAGATTCATAAATAGCACTAATCAACTCAATACTCTTTCTGCCTTGCAAGCCATCAACTAAATTATGTCCATTATTTAAAACACAATCAACAACATGTTCATAATAAGCTTGATGACCAAATCCATAAACATTTGGAGGGTTGACTGAGTATTTCTCCAATACCTTGTCATCTCCATCCTTGCTCTCTTCAAACGCCCATGATTGCATTTCATTAACCGCAAAACCACCAATAACTACACTCCCATTTTCACCCAATATTGATATAGACCCCTCTAAATCTCTAGGTCTTGTTGCTGTTGTAGCCTCTATAATACCTAACGATCCGTTCTTAAATTTAAGTGTAACCACTGCGGTATCTTCTGCCTCAATATCCACTAAAGCTGTAGTAGCACGTGCAAACACTGATTCAACATCACCCATAATCCACTCTAACATATCAACATGATGACTAGCCTGATTAGTAAGTACACCGCCATCCATTGCCCAAGTGCCGCGCCAAGTGTCTTGATCATAATAAGATTGGTGACGAGCCCATCGTACACGAACAGTGCCTAAAACTAACTTACCAAATCGACCCGACTGATGTGCATCACGCAACTTTACCACTGGAACATTAAAACGATTTTGCTTAATAATAAAAAGTCTACAACCATTTCTATCGCACGCCTCAATCATTGCATCAGCATCATCTAAAGTTAACGCCATTGGCTTTTCCACCATAATATCTTTGCCATATTTAGAGAGACTAACGACATGATTAGCATGCAAACCACTAGGTGTTAGTACGGCAACTACATCTATATTTTCATTTTCCATCATTTCATCAAAATCTTTATATGATGGTACATTAAATCGTTCCCCTATAGCTTTAGCCTTACCATACCTAATATCACAAACAGAGACCAATCGTGCGCCATCTATTTGAGAAAGCCCCAATAGTTCAGAATGACGCCTTGCAATACGACCACATCCTACAAGAGCAAATCTTAACACTTGAAACCCCTTATATTTTTATGAAAAATAAAAAATTCTATAAAGTTACTTAAATGAGTTTGTTCTAAAAATTTTAAGAAAAATTTGTATTTTTTTAAGTCTAAATAAAACATGCGCTTTTTTTTCATCCCCTTATTAATTCTTTAAAATTAACACTAAAAAACAAGATAGATGATTATACATTCTATTTATGAATTATTAACATTATAGTTGAGAATACAAATATAAACTTTATACTGTTTATAGCCACTCTCAAACAGCTGATAACTCAGTACTATAAAAAATAAAACCACATGGTAATGAGAATGAATAACCATAATTGATAAAATATTCTATTGTTAGCACAACAGCATAAAAGGATTATAACCCTGTCTCTTTTATCTATATTTAAATAGATGCTACTGCAACCAATGTATCAGTTTCATCAATTTTTCTTAAACAATTTTCATATGCATTATGTAGCTCAGGACTATCAATCATTGATAAATTTGTTTCATGACCACCAGGTTTGGATTTAGATAACCAAGTTAAGGTGTTTGACAAAGGGAATCTTTGCACGCCCTGTATAATAACATTTGAGAATCCTGCCGCTTCAAGCATTAATCTAAGTGAATTTCGTGTATGTAACACTAGATGCTTTGACCATAATGTAAAATCTATAAATTGCTGATCAGCTAGACTTGATATAAGAAAATCATTAGCATGTGGAACTTCAATAACAACCTTTCCATTACTTTTTTGTAGAGAGTTTTTTACTGATTTTAACAACGACATAGGGTCGCTAATATGCTCTAGTGTGTGAAACATAAAAACCGTATCAAATGCTTTTGAATGCTTTTGAATGCTTTTGAATGATGTTATTTTATTAGAATTCAATAAATCTAAATAATTCTCCTGAATTTCAACACCGGAAACGCTTTTTGCATTTATCATTGCACTTTGCAAAAACAATCCAGAACCGCAACCCACATCACAAATATCCTTATTAACATAATACTTTTTGTATTCAAAGATTCTTCTTTCTACATCATCTATTTTCTTATAGTTTGCATGAATTTGAGGATCATCTAATGTTTTATAACTTCCTTTTTTATAATCTTCAGTCTGTTTATCATCATATTGGGTAATATATAACACACCAGATACCTTATCTCTAAAAACCTTACAGTCAGAATTATCGCGAGTTTTTGTTGAGAATATTTCAACAGTAGATTTTGATACAATCTTAAGAGATGTTAGTGTTTGTAGAATATTTTTCATAATGCAATTTATTTGTCATCAGTATAATGATTTAATTTTTGTATTAATTTGGCTGGATTGCCAGCAATAATACAATTACTACCAAATGATTTAGTTACTACACTTCCAGCACCAACCAAAACATTATCACCTAGTGTAACTCCAGGCAATATTATAGCACCGGCAGCAATCCAATTATTATTACCAATAACTGTCTTTTTGCCAATATGAACCCGCCTACATTTATTTGTTAGTATACTAAAATCTAGTCCAGCATCTAAGATCATTACACCAGTTGACAAAACAACATTATTACCAATAACTATTTTATAATCTCCTTGAATTACAACACCTTCATTAATAGAACAACCTGAGCCAATTTTTACATTTTTTTTATTAACAATCTTTATCTTTCCGTGAACCAAATTACTTATAGTGTTGAAATAAAAATATGATCTAAAAATTTTCATATAATATTTAAAATATCTATTCGCAATTGAATAAATATATGTAATACTAAAAATTTTTGTAGCTCTATTTACCACAGACATGACATATATGATATCTTCGTTTTGATGCTTTTCTTCGTATTTCTACATACAGTTCAGATTCCCATTTTTCTTTAAAACTTATATTCTTTATATTTCCAATCTTTACAGAATTGTTTAAATCATGGCAACACATTAATATTTCACCGTCACCTCTAACTACAGGGCTTTTTACTATTTCACATGGTTTTAATTGTTTTTTAAATTTAAGATCATTAGATTCACTTATATTGTCATATAAATTTATTTCTTTATCGTTTGGAAGCCAGTGTTTTAAATCCTCTTGATCCTTATCATCACTCCTTCTATGTAAATTTAAATTAATAGCTTTCTCAAAAAAATTATCAACACCTTTATTAATCCAATATTTCCTAGAATCTTCAACTTCATTTTCATTATACGAATTTACAAGATAAGTAACTGTAATTATTGGAAGACCAGTACCTATTTTCTTTTTTTCTTTTATTACAGTATTTATATTTTTTCTTACCTCTTCAAATTTAGCACCAACTCTATATTTCTCATAAGACTCTTTAGTATTACCATCAAATGAAAATTGCAGATAGTCAATACCATTACAAAGAGTTTCTAGTCTTTTTCCCTTAATTACTGTGCCATTACTTATTGTAAGAATATAATATGTATCTTTTACATAATTTACAATGTCGGAAAAATAAGGATGCAATAATGGCTCACCGGAATAAACCAAAGAAAGATCAGTAACATAGCCATCCAAGCTGTCAATAATACTTTTAAAAAACTCAAGATCAATATGTTTTTTATTAGTAAAATCAGACGCAATATCTGGTGGGACTGAGCACATAGGACATCTTATATTACACACCGATACTAAATCAATAACCACTGTTTTAGGCCTATTCAAAACCTTAGAAAGGGCCAGTTTAAACGGATATAACATGGCTTTTTTATAATGACCTCTCCTTATAGTGCGGTACATCCTATTAACAACTACATCAGTTAGAGTGTACTTGAAAAAACGATAAACATCGGCTATGAATGTATTTCTAAGTCTTTCCCTTGTGTTCATTTATTTTCACTTTATTTAATAATACGGAGTTCTGTTAAAAGTTGTTTTGAATACCTACCCAAAGGACTATTATACTCATTAATATTTTTTAAATGCTCACGGAATCCAAAGGGAATATAGTGGTTTTGATATCTTCCAAAGTATTTAAATATGTTATAAAACTTGACTTTTGCATTATGCCCAAATAACAATCCAACTATTTTTGCAATTGGGAAAATCATCATACCGCCACGTTGCCAATTCCATATAGAAGGGTTAAAATCTTTAAATATTCCATAAAGATTTTCTTGATTTAAATACTCTTTATAAAGATTCTGGTTAATTTTATACTTATAAGGAATCTTAGACCAAAAATTCATCATCTCAATATCCCATAATGGAAGATCCCAGTCAATATTATGGTAATCATATGATCTTTGTCCATTTATAACACACTTTGACTGTCTTTCTTCACACTCCCATCTTTCGTATAATTTTATAAGGTGCTCGCCCTTGTAAGAATGATTTTTACTTACACCTAACTCTTGTATTATCCTATCCAATATCATCTTTCTATATTTTTCTAAAAGAACTGCATTCAAACTATAGTGCTTACCTATGATTGCATTTAATATAATATCGACATTGTAATTTTTTTCAGGATCTATTTCTTTTAGGTGATACCCTGTAACATGTCCACCTGAAATAAAATCTCCTGATTGCCCATTTATTACCACTGTATTTTCAACATCTGATATATATCCATTTGATATTAAATTATCAATTGCAATTTCATCCACCATAAATGGTATAGATACTCCATTAAATGCAAATTTCCAATATTCCTTTCTATTATCAGACCAAAAAAAATTAAATACATTATTTTTATTATATGGAACAAAAATCCATGGAACATCTAACTGTTTAGCTATTCTTTTTGCCCATTTTGCATCATGATTACCAACAGGGCCATAAGAAAATGTTTTAATATTTTTACAACCTAACGACTTTAATTTACATAGAATAAGTCTAGAATCCATCCCACCAGACAATGGAATTAATACATCCTTTCCAATTATTTTTTCAATTAATCTATTAAAAATAGAGTTTACAATATTGGAGTGTTGTTTGATCAATTCACATCTATTTTGAGAGAAATTACTCTCACTATAATAAGAGTAATATTTATTTATTTCAAATACATTGTTGTTTTTATTGTATATAAGAACTTCACCTGGCTTAATCTGGAAAACATTTTTAAAAATTGTATTCTTTCCGCTTACAAAGTTTGACATTTGAAGTTCTGTAACAGAATTATCATCATATTTATAATCAAATATTTCCAACTCTTCCACCCTATTTGAAATATAGAGTTCATTATTTACTATAGAGTAAAACAATGGATAGCTCCTAACTCTATCTACATAAGCAATTGTATATTTTGGTGTCTCACAGATGCCACAAAACCCTACTTTTTTATCCAACAACTCGGAAATCAAATTTTTAACAACAATCTCATTAGTATCAATAATAAAATCCAAATTAATTGAACCACCAACACTGTAACAAGTATGGCCTTTATTATTCTTATTAATTTCCCATAAATATTGATTTGTAATTCTTGTTTCTACACTATCAATCTTTAACACCCCAAAACCTCTGACAACTTTTTAAAATTTCTTATATAGAACATCCTAAGAAGCCTTCTTCTTATTCTGGTTTAATTTTATACTTTCTTGGTACACATCCATTGGTTTTTTGTAGTC
>Ga0233431_1006838_pt1 | contig 10068 bp, 7 predicted proteins | sample SI_118_April2016_FD_179867 | JGI IMG/M metagenome (GOLD analysis project Ga0233431, IMG submission 179867) | Seawater microbial communities from Saanich Inlet, British Columbia, Canada - SI_118_April2016_200_MG | ecosystem: Environmental > Aquatic > Marine > Inlet | place: Canada: British...
TTTCAGTAAAAATTTTCTGACTGTAACAGACCGATTTTACAGTTTATTTTTTTACCATTACTTATTGAGAAGTTACATATTCAGGATATTGCGATTATCGCAGCCTGCTTTTAAGCGTTTGCTCCTGAAAAACAGAAGCGCAGCTTGGGTCAGCTAAGGGAATTCGCAAGAAATAATACCTGTATTACAATGCCTTCTTATATTTTAACTTTAGCCTGTTAATGAAAACGCAAATTCAAGCCATGAAAGTATATTATGCTCTCTTGACATCTGTAAGGTTGATTTTATTTTATTGATTTGCGTTAAATCTGAATATATTAAAAGATAAGTCAGAATTCCTTAAATCCTCCCTTTGAGCAGATTCCTGGCATCGGGCCTGGCTTTAGATTAAGGCACCATGTGAAAGCCTTCTATCCATCCTCAAAATATTCCGATTGCAACTGAATATGAATAATAAAAATTACAGCGCAGTTTTTCCAAAAGCTCTGCCAAAGTAGTTTATTGAAATTGTTTACTCAGAAAAAAGACCGGGTGTCTGACCCGTTTTCAGGTTCAGCCTGCGAAGTTGCTCAGGAACTGAGGCGAGATTCTGTTGACATTGAAGTGGTACCTGATTTGTAACCCGATCCCACAAAAACTCCTTATTGGACCGAAAACTCAAACCTCAAAAACCAGGGACAAAAAAATTAAGTAAAGGAATTTGCAAGAAATAACATACCTGTATTACGCAGCATTTTTGTTCGGATTCAAGGCGCGACAATGTGGGTACAGATTCAGTGGATCGAAAAGTTCTGTCAATCCCTTGAAAATCGGGGAGCTGAAAATCAGGAATTAAGGAAAAATTTATGGAAGAAATATTTGTATCAGAAATAAATGTAAAAGACACGAGGTGTGTTAAGAATCTGTCAATACCTTTTTCTGACAGCCAGAGGAAACATCTGATAATCACGGGGAAAAATGGCTGCGGAAAAACAAGCTTGCTTTTAGAGCTTAATACCTATTTGAATAACTTATTAAACGGCCAGCGACAGCAACGCCGGGATAACATTAAGATGCTTGAATTTTTTAAGACACAACTTACGAAAGAACTATCAAAGCTTGAATCTGCTCCATCTGACAGCAATATAAATCAAAAAATTGCAAAACTAAGGCTAAATATAAAACAGCGGGAAAATTGGTTTAAAAATTTTGGGGGGTCACAAATAAATTTTAAAAATGAACACCTTTTATGGGAAAAGGTAAATAAAGGAACCTTTATAATTATCTTTTTTGAATCAGAGAGACATACAAATATGAAGGTACCGTCCGGAATCAATAAGATAAATCTGCAGCAGCGATACAACCCGCGGGCCAAGGTTAATCAAGATTTTATACAGTATATAGTTAATTTAAAAGCAGACCGGTCTTTTGCCAGAGATGACGGAGAAAATAACATAGTCGCAAGCATTGATAAATGGTTTGATAGTTTTCAGGAAAGTCTGAAAAAAATTTTTGAATCCCCTGATTTGGAGTTAAAATTCGATCGGAAGAATTACAATTTTCAAATCATGGAAAAAGACAAAGAGCCTTATGGATTCAATACACTATCAGATGGTTATTCTGCAATAATCAGTATTGTCACGGAATTGCTCCTGAGAATGGAAGCGCATAAGGTAAAAAATTATGACATGGAAGGATTGGTATTAATTGATGAAATTGAGACTCACCTGCATGTTGAGTTACAGAAAAAAATATTACCGTTCTTAACTGACTTTTTCCCCAAAATACAATTTATCGTGTCAACACATTCTCCTTTTGTTTTATCTTCAGTGTCAAATTCTGTAATCTGTGACCTGGAAAGCAGACTTGTTACATCTGATCTTTCCGGGTATTCCTACGATGCTCTTATAGAAAGCTATTTCTACTCAGATAAATATTCAAATTTAATAAAAGATAAAATTTGTAAATATGAAGCATTATCATCAAAAAACAGATTAAATCCGGAAGACAAACAGAAATTAAGAGAGTTGGAAGAATATTTTTCAGATATTCCTAAATATTTGAGCAAAGAACTCCTTGTTAAATTACAGGAAATAAATTTGAAATCCCTTTCAGCAAAGAGGTCGTAAAAAAGATGTTGTTTTTTGAAAAAAGTCAGCCAGGTCCTGTTTGCTTAGAAATTGAGAAAACTAAAGCAAATGGTGACTACAAATGTGGTGATGTTTTAACGAGATTAAAGAATGATTTTAAAAACAAATGTTACCTCTGTGAATCAAAAGAACCTGAAAGTATAAATGTTGAGCATTTTGTCCCACACAAAGGTGATAATGAGCTTAAATATAGCTGGAATAATTTATTCTGGTCATGCTCACACTGCAATAACATTAAATCAGGAAATTACGACAACATTCTAAACTGCGCAGATGCAGAAGACAGAGTCGAAGAAAAATTGAAATATATTTTCAAGCCATTCCCATTTGAAATGGTAGAAATAGAATCATTAGACAAGAGTGATAAAACAAAAAATACAAAAGAACTGTTACTAAAAGTTTACAACGGAACAACCCGCCTGAAAATGATAGAATCATCTAATTTACGAAATCGCTTATTAGAAGAGATAAGGTCATTTCAGGGTAGTCTCATTGATTATTTTAAAGTCACAGCAAATGATGATAAAAAATATCTCTTGCTTAAGATAAGGGGCCATTTGAATACAGGTTCCGGTTTCACCGCTTTTAAGCGTTGGATTATCAGGGATAACAAGAGGCTTTTTAGCGAATTTAAACAATATTTATAGTCCGTTTCATATGACTTCATACTAAATTTTCGAGCTTAAATCCTGATATTAGGCATGATTGCCCCCAAAAACAGTACGAAGTCAAATGGATTTTGTTCGTGGAACCGTTTTTAATAGCTCAATAATATCAAATGGTTACATTCGAGAGGGAATTGTTGCTATGATTCCAGTAAGGAGCAATAGCTGGTAAAAGTTTATAATTTGGCGGCCTGATCTGAGTGCTCAGGTTTAATAACAGTTAATAAAAAACATGGAAGGGAAAACATGGAAGAAAAAATTATGAAGTTCAGTGTGGAAGATGTTAATTCTGTAAAGAAAGTATTGCATGTTCAGGTTGCTGCTGATGAGGTGATGAAAGAACTGAACAGTTCATATGATACTCTAAGACAAAACGTTAAGGTTAAGGGGTTTCGGCCCGGCAAGGCGCCTCAGAGTGTTTTGGAAGGAATGTATAAAAAGAAAGTTGATAATGAGGTGATATCGAAACTGATTGATAACTCCTCTAAAGAAGCGATTAAAGAAAGTTGTATTAAGAACATGCTCAATATTACGATTGATCCGACTGAAATAAAAAAGAACGATCCGTATAACTACTCAATAACAATTGAAATCAGGCCTGAAATTGAAAATATTGATTTCAAGGGAATAGATTTAAAAAAGAGATTGTATAAAGTAAGTGACGAAGAAGTAGATATGCAGCTCAAAGCTATTCATAAAAAAGTGGAAAAGACAGAACCGATTAAAGAGGATCGTTCCGTGCGTGAAGGTGATTTTGTTGTCATTGATTATGAAGGATTTTTAGACGGAGAACCTTTTTCTGAAACAGGAAAGCAAGAAAAGTCTTTGATTAGGATCGGTGACGGCACGATTTCAAAGAATTTTGACGATGATATAACAGGGATGAACCCGGGTGAAAATAAGGATATTACAGTTAAGTTTCCTGAAAATTATCCGAATAATAAACTTTCAAATCTTACAATCCGGTTTGATGTGAAACTTCGTGAAATCAGACAAGAGGCTCAGTTTGAAATGAATGACGAGTTTGTTAAACAGCTTGGTGAGTATGAGACTGTGGAAGAACTGAAAAATACAATCAGAAAAAATTTGAGCATCGGATATGAAAAACGTTCTGAGCAGGAACTTAACGAACAGGTGTTTCTTGCCTTGATTGACAGAACCAAATTTGACCTGCCTGATTACATGGTTAATTATGAACTGGAACATATAGTTAAGGATATTGAAACGCGTTTTGCCGATAATAATATTTCAATGGAAGAATCAGGGCTTACCAAAGAAGGGCTTATGGAACAGTATCGGAGCACTGCTGAAAATCAGGTGAAACGACAATTGCTGCTCGAAAAAATCTTTAAACAGGAGAAACTGGAACTTTCAGATGAGGAGCTTGAAAAAGAATTCAAAAAGATATCTGAAATCTACGACCAACCTTTGGATCAGATAAAAGAAGGTTTTAATAAAAATAAGGTACAGCTTGAATCATTTAAAAAGGCTTTACTTGAAAAAAAGGCCATGAAACTCATTATTGAACATAACAATGTCGAAGAAGTGGAAATGGTCCCGGAACCAGAAGCTTCATAAAATTTACATGTAACAGTTTACAGTTTACAATAAAATTATGACGTATAGCGTCTGACCTGGATTTTCGCGTAAAAGCGGGAACCGAAAAAATTAAAGGAGACATTTATGCCGTTAATACCGATGGTCATAGAGCAAACCAGTAAAGGAGAACGTGCCTATGACATATTTTCAAGACTTCTTAAAGACAGAATCATTTTTCTGGGTTCAGCCCTTGACGATGAAATTGCCAACCTTTTGATTGCTCAGCTTCTTTTTCTTGAATCAGAAGATCCTGACAAAGATATCAACATTTATATAAACTCCCCGGGAGGGGTAGTTACTGCTGGTCTGGCTCTATATGACACCATGCAGTTTATTAAGCCGGATATTGTCACGGTTTGTATTGGCCAGGCCGCAAGTATGGGTGCAATGTTGCTGGCAGCCGGCACAAAAGGAAAACGTCATGCTTTGCCTAATGCAAGAATTATGATCCATCAGCCATTAGGCGGGGCACAGGGACAGGCTTCCGATATTGCTATCCAGGCTGAGGAGATCATCCGAATCAAAAAACTTTTGAATAATATACTGGTTAAGCATACGGGAAAAACGCTGAAGCAGATACAAAGAGATACTGACAGAGATTTTTTTATGAATGGTCCTGAGGCTGTTAAATATGGAATTGTTGATTACGTAATGAAAACACGGGAAGATATTAAACTGATAGATGCGACGGAGGCGTAAAATGGCCAGAAAAAAGAATGTGCATGAAAATCTTTTTTGCTCATTTTGCGGGAAAAATGAGGATGAGGTGAAAAAACTCATCTCCGGCACCGGGGTTTATATTTGTGACGAATGCATCCGGTTGTGTCAGGATATTTTAGAAGTGGAACAGGAAGGGGATATTCAGAAGATTGATCGGTCTTTTATTCCAAAGATAATTAAAGCTAATCTTGATTCTTATGTAATTGAACAGGATCAGGCAAAAAAAGTACTGGCTGTTGCGGTCTACAACCATCATAAACGCCTGAACTCTTTCGAGGAAAAGGACGATGTCGAGATAGATAAGAGCAATATCCTCCTTATCGGACCGACCGGTTGCGGTAAAACTCTGCTGGCACAAACTCTTGCCAGATTTCTGGACGTTCCTTTTACCATTGCCGATGCAACAAGTCTGACCGAAGCAGGGTATGTGGGTGAAGATGTTGAAACCATCATTCTTTCTTTGCTTCAGAACGCTGATTATAATGTGGAAAAGACAGAGCGCGGTATTATATATATTGATGAGATTGACAAAATAGCAACAAAGTCTGAAAATCCTTCAATTACACGCGATGTTTCGGGAGAGGGTGTTCAACAGGCGCTTTTAAAGGTCATCGAAGGGACAATAGCCAGAGTTCCTCCCAAAGGTGGGCGTAAGCATCCGCAGCAGAATTTTGTAAAGGTTGATACATCGAATATTCTGTTTATCTGCGGCGGAACTTTTAATGGGCTTGATAAGGTGATTCAGCAACGTGTTTCATCAAATACAATCGGTTTTGGAGCAAATATTGCAGGTAAAGAGGATAAAAATACCGGTGAAATTCTCAAGATGGTTCAGCCTAAAGATATGCTTAAGTACGGGCTGATTCCGGAATTTCTGGGACGCATTCCTGTTATTGCGACTCTGAATGAATTAGGAGAATCCTCATTAATCAGGATATTGACTGAACCCAAAAATGCTCTGGTCAAACAATACAAAAAACTCTTTGCAATGGAAGGTGTAGATCTCAAAGTAACAGACAGCGCCCTGCAAACCATTGCAAAAGAAGCTCTTAAACGCAAAGCCGGAGCCAGAGGACTTCGTGCGGTTATGGAGTCGAGCATGCTTGACATTATGTATGAAATTCCGTCTATGAAAAATGTAAAAGAATGTATGATCAGCGAAGATGTCATTATGAACAGGGAAGAGCCGATCCTTGTTTATAAAGAGACAGAAAAGATTGCGTAAATAGCAGGGGCGGTAGATACAGGTTGAAAAAATCTATGGCAAAAAAAGCCGCCCCCTGCTCCCTGACATTGATTTTCTAAGGGATTTCCTTAAACATTTTAACTTCAGGATAAAGATATAATTATGGCAATTAATATAAAAAATTCTTTCCCGCATGATGAATCTGATTCATCAGAGATAACACTTCCGCTTATAGCTCTGAGAGATATAGCGCTTTTTCCTTTTATGGTTGTGCCGCTTTTTGTAGGACGCTCCAAGTCTGTTAAAGCTCTTGCCAATGCAATGCAGGGAAATAAATCTGTTTTTCTGGCCACTCAGAAAAAAGCCAAAGAAGATGACCCTGGCGAAAACGATCTCTGCACTATAGGAACGATCGGGAAGGTACTTCAGTTGTTAAGACTGCCCGACGGAACTGTCAAGGCTTTGATTGAAGGAAAAGAGAGAGCCATTATCAAGCAGTTTATTCCTGGTGAACAATTTTTTCAGGTCAGACTTGCGCCGGCAATTGAACCGGAAATATCAGATGTGCGGAAGGAAGCCCTGTGCAAATCCCTTGTAGAAAATTTTCAGGCCTATGCCGTACATGACAAAAACGTCTCAAAAGAATTCTTAAATACTGCTTCAACGATTTCAGAACCATCTAAATTAGCTGATAGCATTTCAGCTCATTTTGCATTTAAAATTGAGGAAAAGCAGCTTTTGATAGACACAATTTCTGTTCTTGAGCGGGTTCCCCTGCTTATCAGTCTGATCAAAAAACAGATTGAACTCAACGAGATGAATCAGCGTATAAGGGGACGGGTTCAGAAGCAGATTCAAAAATCCCATAAAAACTTTTATCTGAATGAGCAGATGCGGGCCATCAAAAAAGAAATGGGTTCCGGAGAAGACACTTCAAATGAACTTGATGAACTTGAAAAACAGATTAAAAATAAAAAGATGTCTGAAGAAGCCACGGAAAAAGTAAAAAAAGAATTAAAAAAGCTCAGGATGATGCCTCCCATGTCCGCTGAAGCAACGGTAGTCAGAAATTATATAGACTGGATAATTGACCTGCCATGGTTTAAACACAGCGACATACTGAATGACCTTAATCAGGCTGAGACAATTTTAAATGAAGATCACTTTGGGCTGGAAAAACCCAAGGAACGCATACTGGAATATCTGGCTGTTCAATCTTTAATTAAAAAAGTGCGCGGTCCAATACTCTGCTTTGTGGGGCCTCCCGGGGTTGGAAAAACCTCTCTGGCAAAATCCGTTGCCCGTGCAACCGGAAGAAAATACACGCGCATCAGCCTTGGAGGCGTAAGAGATGAGGCAGAAATCCGCGGACACAGACGAACCTATATCGGCGCTATGCCAGGGAAAATCATTCAATCCCTGAAAAAAGTCGGTGTAAACAATCCGGTATTCTGTCTTGATGAAATTGATAAAATGAGTATGGATTTTAGGGGGGACCCTTCCTCAGCGCTTCTTGAAGTCCTTGATCCCGAACAAAATTTCAGTTTTAATGACCATTATCTTGATCTTGATTACGACCTTTCTGATATTCTTTTTATTACCACGGCAAATACTCTTCCTGACATCCCGGTTCCCCTGCAGGACAGGATGGAGATAATCCGTTTATCCGGCTATACAGACTACGAGAAGTATTACATCGGCAGAGATTTTCTTATATCAAAGCAGGTCAAGATGAACGGACTTGAAGGCAGGAACATAACCTTTTCAAAACAGGCTGTTTTCACAATTATTCGCAGATATACGCGTGAAGCCGGGGTGCGGAATCTTGAGCGGGAGATCGCCTCAATCTGCCGGAAAGTCGCGCGTGAGGTTGTAGGTGATGTGAAAAAAAAGGAGCCGAGGAAAGAATACAAAATATTGGCAAGTTCAATACAAAAGTATCTGGGGCCTCCGCGTTTCAAGCAAACCCAGATAGAAGAAGAAGAGGAGCAGATCGGAATGGTTACCGGTCTTGCCTGGACACAGGTTGGAGGAGAACTTCTTTGTGTTGAAACTCTCATCATGCCCGGTAAAGGCAAGCTGACCGTTACCGGTAAGCTGGGTGACGTAATGAAAGAATCATCCCAGGCTGCTGTAAGTTATGTTCGATCACGTTCCAAACATTTACCTCTGGAAGAAAATTTTTATAAAAAATATGATATTCATATCCATATCCCGGAAGGCGCTATACCCAAAGACGGCCCTTCTGCCGGAATCACCATGTGCACTTCCATTGTATCAGCGCTTACCCGCAAACCCGTCCGGCATGACATTGCAATGACCGGTGAAATTACGTTAAGAGGTCGTGTGCTGCCTATCGGTGGTTTGAAAGAAAAAATCCTGGCCGCACACAGGGGGGGAATCAAAAAAGTCATTATTCCAAAAGAGAATGAAAAAGATTTAAAAGACATTCCCTCTCTGGTCTGTAAGCAACTGAATATTGTTTTGGTAGAACACATAGATGAAGTTTTAAGTCATGCTATAATAATGGAAGAAGGGCGGACTTTTTTTATAAATTCGGATATTCCTATACACAGCATTGACAAAGATACACTACAACATGATGCTTCTCTTAATTGATTCAGACATCGGTCAGGGATCAAATGTAAACCGGGAAATTAAGAACTCAATATTATCTTGTTATTCGGCTTTTAAATACGAACTTTTATTAATTTTATATTAAATGATGTCAGATGGTTATCAAAATGATGCATGATATCAAGAAGTTGCATAACTAACTGATATTCCACGTTATTAATATTTACTACCAGAAGTAATATAGTAGTAATTACATATAGCAATCACAAAAAACTGGCTGTTTATCTTTTAATATCAGGTTGTTATAATAACTACCTGATATGTAAATATATTTGTGTAATATGCTGATATTTAACAATAAAATAAACCCCGAATAATGAGTATTATAGTATCACAATCCGGAATTTCGCAACATCACTCTGGTTGTAATGGTTTTGCTTTTTTTTACATTCAGTATTGGATCAGGGTTCGGGGTTTCGGATATTATTAAAATCTCTATTGATTTTATCTTTTCTATATTTTCAGAGCTAAGAGGCAGAGGGGTGAGCACGTTATTCTCTTTGTCATAATATGTAAACTCAAGTCTGGTAATATCTTCAACAACCGGCTGAAGCCCGCCTGCCCATGATGCAAGCCCAATTTTAGACGGACTTTCATCTGCAATGCCGTCATGATTTTCATCTGGTGACAAAGCATATCGCAATTCTTCGCTGGGATCTGATGATGAACTTAAAATTGTTCCGTTTTCATTCCAGTCAATCTGAAATTTGAACTCCGAAATATCTGCTGTAATAATGCACGCACCGGCATTCCCTGTTGGATCATACTTTGCCATTTTCATATCTTTTGTCATGATCACAAGAGCGGCCCGTACTCCCTGGGTCATTGCCATGGTATTTCCCTGTGAAGAATATACTTTGATGTTGGCTGTCAGCAGGGTATATATGGATGAGATGATCACGCTGAAAAGAGCGGTTACAATCAGCAGTTCAATATAAGTGAACCCTGAATTCAAACCGGATGTCCCGTCCTTGATTTTCATCCCACATTTATGACTCTGTTGATAAAAGAGGCAAGTAAAAATATTAGACGGATTTCTATATAACGAGCTGAAATAAGTAATAATATTGTCTTTTTTCCTTGCTTTTGTGTTTTGAATAGTATATGGTATAACGCATTGTATTATATACTA
>Ga0233431_1006842_pt1 | contig 10061 bp, 9 predicted proteins | sample SI_118_April2016_FD_179867 | JGI IMG/M metagenome (GOLD analysis project Ga0233431, IMG submission 179867) | Seawater microbial communities from Saanich Inlet, British Columbia, Canada - SI_118_April2016_200_MG | ecosystem: Environmental > Aquatic > Marine > Inlet | place: Canada: British...
TTTTCGGAGTATTCGATACATTCGGCGTTTCGCTTCCGGCGCCGTAGATGTGTACCACCGGGATGTTGCGGGCGATCAGCGATTCGACAATGTTTGAGCCGAGCGCGCCCGACGATGTATTGGAAAAATAGCGGATCTTGTCCACATAGGCTCGTGTCGGGCCCGAGGTCACCAATACTTTTATGGGGGTTTTACGTTTCATTGATCTCCCGGAACCGGGTAACAGAGTGAGAATCGTTCGCCGTTTGCGGTGAAATGGTACGCGCTTCCGGGCCGCTTTCGATCGAACTCTCCGGCGTGTGAAGTATTTCCCTGAATGTACTTACATTTTTATTACAAATGCGCGGCCTGAACCAACGCCTCGAGATCGCAGTGGTTGGCGCTCTTTTCAAGGTGATTGCCGACAACGACAAACGACGCGCCGGCAGCAACTTTTGCGGCAACACTTTCGGGTGTCCGGAGTCCGCCGCCGACCATCACAGGTCTATCGACCGATGCGGCAACAGCGTGAATCATTTCATCGGGAACTGGGTTTTGAGCGCCGCTTCCCGCCTCGAGATAGACCATCTTCATTCCGAAAATCTCCGCCGCAATAGCATGTGCGACCGCAATTTCCGCTTTGTCCGAGGGAATAGGCTTGGTGTTGGACATAAACTCGACGGACGTTATCCGTCCCGAATCCACAAGAAGATACGCTGTGGAAATAGCCTCAAGGCCGATCGCTTTCACCATCGGAGCGCTTTTTATCTGCTCGCCGATGATCAGCTCGGGATTCCGCCCCGATAAAAGCGACAGAAACAGGATGGCGTCCGCATTGCCTGAAACCTGCGATTTTTCTCCGGGGAAAATAATGACCGGAATACCGACCGCGCCAGCGATCGTCCCGACAAACGCATCGAATCCGTTCCCCATCATAAGGCTCGTGCCCACAAGGATCGCGTCCACACCGGCCTCCTCGCACCGTTTTGCCTGCCCGGCGATAGCATCGACCGACGAGCGGTCGGGATCGACAAGCACAAGAAATCCCGCGCCTTTCTCTTCTTTCACGTTCAGGAGATGTTCATATACCGGAATGTTCCCTGAAAATGCCATATTACTCCTTTTACTTTGCCAGTTTCGTTATGGTCGCGGCCACGGATCCGAGCAGATCGTCGATACCGCCGACATTTTTACCGCCCGCCATCGCAAAATGAGGTTTTCCGCCGCCGGAACCGTCCACCTTGACCGCAAGCTCCTTTACAATATCGCCCGCACGGACAGAACGGCTGTCGATAATATCCTTCGTTACCGAGCTGACAACCGAGACCTTGCCTGCGACATTCGCCGTAAGAACAACAACGCCGCTGCCGAGTTTGTCACGGTATGAATCGGCAAGCCCCTTGAGTTCGCCGGGATTTCCCACTTCGACAAGCTGGCTGATATAACGGATGCCGTCCGCATTCTCGATAACTTCGTCAATGTTCACCGCACCGCCGGAGGGACCCTCGGTTTTGAGCCGCTTGATCTCTTTTTCCGCGTCACGGAGTTTTTTCGTAAGCCCCTCGATCCGCTCGACAATACCGTCCGCCGGGACATTCAGGCTACGTCCGATCGTCTGGACACTCGCGCGTTCCTGCTGTGCCATCTCGAATGCACGAAGGCCCGAGACCGCCTCGATGCGCCGTATTCCCGCGGCAACCGAAGATTCCGAAATTATCCTGAACATGCCGATATTTCCGGTGCCGGAAACATGCGTTCCGCCGCAAAGCTCAAGCGATATATCGTCCATTTTCACAACCCGCACAGTATCGCCGTATTTCTCGTCGAACAGGCTCATTGCTCCGAGGGCACGGGCTTCGTCAAGCGTCTGCTCGCTGATATCCACCGATGCGTTCTCCATGATCCCGCGGACAACAAATTCCTCGACCTCCGTGATCTCCTCCGGTTTCATGGCGGAGAAATGATTGAAATCGAACCGCGCACGTTCCGGATCCACATGGGACCCTGATTGACGGACATGCCCGCCGAGCACTTTCTGGAGCCCCGCCTGAAGGAGATGGGTGACAGAATGGTTCCGCTCGGTTGCGCGGCGCTGTTCGGTATCGATCGCGAGAAGCGCCTCGCCTTTTATGGCGCCGGGAGAAAATTCACCGAGTTCCACGCTGCAGAGATGCACCCTGCCCGCATCGGGATAATCGTACACATCGGTGACAACGAGTGTCAGGCCGCTGTCGACAAAGCTTACCGCGCCGGTATCGCTGACCTGGCCGCCGGAAAGCGCATAGAACGGCGTTTTGTCGAATACTATCTCGACCGCACCGTCTTTTGAGTTACGGTACCTGAGCACGGACGCATCCGCGAAATCGGTATCGTATCCCACAAATTCAGTGCGAAGATCCTTATCTTTGCCGAGTTCTGTCCACGGCTCCCCGCTGTCGTCCACAGTAACGAACGACGAGGCTTCGCGGGCGCGTACCCGTTGAGCTTCCATCGCATTCTCGAAACCGTCCATATCGACCGTCATGCCTTTTTCCTCGGCCATGATTCGGGTCAGATCGATAGGGAATCCGAATGTGTCATACAGTTTGAACGCATCGTCGCCGCCGATCTCGCGTGCGCCTTTCTTGCTGATCTCTCCGGTAAGACGGTCGAACAGATCAACTCCCTGGTCGAGGGTTTTCAGGAACCGTTCCTCCTCGCTTTTCACAACCATCGAGATGTAATCGGCACGTTCCGAGATCTCGGGATATGCCTCGCCCATAAGATCGACAACATCGCTCACGAGACGGTACACGAGCGGTGTGTGAACATCCAGCTCGCGAAGATATCTCGATGCGCGCCGGAGTACCCGCCGGAGCACATATCCGCGGCCTTCGTTGGACGGTATCGCACCGTCCGCAATGGCAAATGTCAGCGTGCGGACATGATCCGCGACAACTCTGAACGGCATGCCGGTTTCCTCGACATAGGTCTTGCCGGTAAATTCCTCGACCCGTTTCACAAGGGTTCCGAGAATGTCGGCTTCAAAAATGTTGTTTTTACCCTGCTGGACCATCGCCATTCTCTCCAACCCAAGGCCGGTGTCGATGGAGGGTTTCGGAAGCGGATTGAGGGTTCCGGATTCGTCGCGGTTGAATTGCATGAACACGAGGTTCCACAGCTCAAGGAACCGTGATCCGTCGCCTTCCGGGCCGAGATCCACATAGGGATCGTCGGGGCCGTACTCAGGGCCGCGATCAATAAATATCTCAGAGCAGGGGCCGCACGGTCCGACAGGTCCCATACTCCAGAAATTCTCATCGTCGCCTTCCTCGATGTTTCCGAACCGCAGAATATGATCCTCGGATACGCCGATCTTATCGCGCCAGAGAGCATATGCCTCGTCATCGGTGGTGTAGACGCTCACATACAGTTCTTCGGGTTTAAGGCCCATCTCGCCGGTGATAAATCCCCATGCGAAGGTTATCGCGTCCGCTTTGAAATAATCTCCGAATGAAAAGTTGCCGAGCATTTCGAGAAATGTCCCGTGTCTCGAGGTGCGTCCGACTTCCTCGAGGTCGTTATGTTTTCCCCCTGCGCGGATACATTTCTGGCACGTTGTCGCGCGTATATAGTCGCGTTTTTCCCGGCCGAGGAACAGATCCTTGAACTGATTCATCCCGGCGTTCGTAAACATAAGCGTCGGATCGCCCCAGGGAATAACCGGGGAGCTCATAACACGCGTATGTCCGTGCGATTCATAATAGCTTAAAAATTTCTCGCGAATTTCATTTGATGTCATTTATCTTTCTTTCCCTCTATCTTGCCTTCAACCAGATTTATGCCAAGCCGTTCCCGTACCTGAGACCGTATCGTGTCGGTTATATCAGGATTTTCGCGAAGGAATTTTTTCGCGTTTTCACGGCCCTGTCCGAGCCGTTCTTTCCCGTATGAGAACCAGGTTCCGGTTTTTTCGACAATATCCAGCTCTACTGCGTTATCGAGAATGTCACCCTCGCGGCTGATTCCCGTGCCATCATACATGATATCGAATTCCGCAATCCTGAACGGTGCGGCCATTTTATTTTTAACGATTTTCACTTTACATCTGATACCTATGGCATTATCGCGGTCTTTCAATGTCGCGATCCGCCGAATATCCAATCTCACGGAAGCGTAAAATTTGAGCGCGTTTCCGCCCGTTGTCGTCTCGGGATTTCCGAACATGATGCCGATCTTCATTCTGATCTGATTAATGAAAATGACCGATGTACCCGATCTTGAAATATGACCGGTGAGTTTTCGCAGGGCCTGACTCATGAGCCGTGCCTGAAGGCCCATGTGCGAATCGCCCATGTCTCCCTCAAGCTCCGCCCGCGGAACAAGCGCCGCAACAGAGTCGATCACGATTATATCAAGCGCGCCGGACCGGATGAGCGTATCGGTGATCTCGAGCGCATCTTCGCCGCAGTCGGGCTGGCTGATAAGCAGATTATCCACATCCACGCCCATTGATTTCGAGTACACCGGATCAAGCGCATGTTCGGCGTCGATATACGCGGCATATCCGCCCATTCTCTGAGCCTCGGCGACCATTGTCAGCGCGAGTGTTGTTTTTCCTGTTGATTCGGGGCCGTAAATCTCGATAACGCGCCCTCTCGGAATACCGCCTATGCCGAGCGCGGTATCGAGTGCGATTGAGCCTGTCGGGATAACCTCGGATTCGACTTTCATGGAATTGTCGCCGAGTTTCATTATGGAACCGCGTCCGAACTGTTTTTCGATCTGCCCGATTGCCATTTCCACAGATTTTGTCTTATCTATTCCATCATTATTTTTCTGCACTGCGGTTTTCCTTTCGGCTTATGTTAATCGTAACGGAAAATTATCTGTTCAGGTTTTTCTCAAAAAAACGCTGTTCCTGTAATATATAAAATTCTGATACAAAAAAGGTATCTTTTTTTACACCATTCCGAACTGAGCCTCTTTCAGTTTGCCCTCGTAGAGCTTTTCATAGATCGGCCCCTGCGGTGTCAGCGTGCTTTTTATGAGCGCAATGCCGTTCACACGGAACGATGCGGTCTCGAATTCGGGAATGTCGCCTGTGAAAGCAGGCCCGTCACTGAGTTTGTCATGATTTCTTTTTACTCTGCCGATGGTCAGATGAGGCGAGAACATTCGTTCGTCACGGTCAACCCCGACAGTTTCGAGGCAGTGTTCGAGCTCCTGGAAAATATCCAGCAGATTATCTGCGCCGCCGTCCGAACCGATCCAAAGCACTCTGGGATTTTTTATTGACGGGAAAAAACCGATGTGTTCGAGCGCCAGATCAAAAGAGCTGAACTCCGACAAAACAGGATTCATGCATTCGATCAGCGAATCCACGTCATCCTCGTTTACCTCACCGAGAAATTTTATGGTTAAATGAAGGTTCTCCGGAGATACCCATTTGACATTTTGAGACGAACCACGAAGTAAATCGACATAACGGCCGATCTTATTTTTGATTTCCGCCGGTATTTCGACAGCAATAAATGTTCTCAACTTCTTACCTCATATTAATCAGGCTATACCGTAAAATATTCAATACCGCCTGAGACATTATACCCATATTAATAAGCCTATCTTCGACAAATTGCAACTTTTTTGTTTCAGTTCCTTTCGCAGTTGATATTCCCGTATACATTAAGCCGACCGGCTTTTCGGCGCTCCCGCCGCCCGGTCCTGCAATTCCGGTCGTGGAAATGCCGATATCCGCACCGCTTATCCTCCTCACACCCTCCGACATCGCCCCGGCAACCTCTGCCGAAACCGCACCGAACGTCTCGATCATTCCCTTGTCAACACCCAGTATGTTCCGCTTCGATTCATTCGAATAGGCGACAACACCCGCGAGCACATAATCGGACGATCCCGGAATTTTTGTCAGCCTGTTCATGATACGTCCCCCCGTGCACGATTCCGCCGCCGAAACGGTCATTCCCCTTTCGCGGAGCAGATCTCCCACAACCTCCTCGAGGCTTTCTCCCGCGGAGGAAAATACAATGTCCCCGACAGTTTCGATAATTTCACTGCCGATCTCCTTTGCGGCCGGCGCCGACTGCCCGGCGGTAACGATCTTGAGCGTGATACCCTCAAGCCCTGGATAATACCGAACCGATTCTTTCGCGCCGCCGATCGAGCCGATCTTGTCATAAAGTTCCGATTCGGTTATCCCGGTCAAACGCAAAATCTCAATATCCCGTTCTTCATGCTCATATTCCGAGACAATTTTCGGAAGGATCGTCTCTCCGAATATTTTCTCCATCTCGGCGGGGACACCCGGCATAAAATAGTAATCCGTGTGTCCGATGTGTGAGTAAATTCCCGGCGCGGTCCCGATCGGATTTTCGAGCGCAGAAGCTCCCTCGGGGATCATAGCCTGCTTGCGGTTCGAATCGCTCATCTTCCGGTTGCGCTGTCTGAAAAGAGCTTCGATCCGTTTCAGGGATTTTTCATGGAGCACAAGATTCAGTCCGAATGCCGCGGCGAACGCCTCGACGGTCCTGTCATCGGAGGTCGGGCCGAGTCCGCCGGTAACCAAAACAATATCTGCACGCCGGGAGGAGTGTTTCAGTGCGCCGGAAAGATTGTGGATGTTGTCGCCGGTAATCGTGATGAATTCTATGTCAAATCCTGCCGCGCGAAGCGATTCGGCAATAAATTGCGCGTTTTTTTCACGGACGGGATCGGATAATATTTCATCCCCGGCAATAAGTATTTCTATAACTGGTTTTTTCTTTTTCATGGGGGTAGCACCCCCGGGCTTAAGTCTGATGGATATTTGCAATCTGCCCGCTTAGCGCTGGACTATCGGGATCACCGGGATTGCACTCTCGGACTGAAGACCGGATGCTGAGCCTCTTCTATAGTATGAAAGATTTTCACGATACCCAGGGAACAGTTAATATAACAAGCCGAAGAACCACATTCGCGTAAACACCGGCAAGCACATCATCGGTCATCACTCCCCATCCGCGGGGAAGTTTCTCCGCATTGCGTACCGGGAACGGTTTGAAAATATCAAACGCCCGGAAAAGAAAAAATCCGATGACAACAATTTTCAGATTCAGCGGAATAAACAACAGCGTCGCAAGCATTCCGGCAATTTCGTCCACAACGATCTTACCGCTGTCCTTGCCCCAGAATGTTTCACATCGCGACGATGTTGCTACGCCGACAAAATAAACAACCGGCAGCGATACCGCAACAGCCGTAATGCTCAGACTTCCGGGCAGAAAAAAATAGAGCACCACGATCAGCGCCGAGCCGAATGTCCCGCTTGCAAACGGGAAATAACCCGCATAAAAGATGCTGGAGATCATTTTCGCCGCAAAATCGATTATTTTTTCTGTACGGTTATTCAAATTTATTGTTTCCAAGATGAAATTGTTATTTATAGAAACAGATCCTTCATTTCTTTGTTTGCCCAAAGAAACGAAGCAAAGAAAGGGCAGGGTCTGCGATCCGGGCTAATGCCTGAGAGAAGGTTGCAATCTGCCCGCTTGGCGCTGATTTACCAAGATCACCAGGATTGCATCCCCCTAAATCCCCCGAAGTGTTCTTTACTCTGTGTCTTCTGCCTTTGTGCCTTTCCCCTCAGGTGATCCCGCAAATCCAGCGTAAAACGTTTCACGTTTTACAGCGGGCAGTCTGATAATATCTCTCAGACTTGTAGCCCGGGGGCGCTGCCCCCTTCTAGTTTTTGGCCGGGATCAGGTATTTTACCCATGAATAAATGGTGAAAATAACCGCCACCGAAAGGAGCCCGTTATAAAATACTATATAATTATTGATATCGATCCAGAATCCGCTGTAATCAGGCGCCAGCGACATCGCTATCATGCGTCCGCCGTTAAACACGATCGTGGTTATCACAACGGTGAGCTGAATGCCGGTTTTAAGTTTGGCGTCGCCGGAGGTCTTAAGCTCGGTGCCTTTCATGATCGCGTTCACGCGCATGACCGTAACGTACACGTCACGGATGACAATAATTCCAACGAGCCAGGCGGAAACAAGCCCCATGAGCCAGAACTGCACCAGCGCGCCGAGCACAAGAAATTTGTCGGCAAGAGGATCGAGGAATTTACCAAGACTGGTCTCCTCCTTGCGCTGACGGGCAAGTCTCCCGTCAAACAGATCGGTTACCGCCGCAGTCACGAACACAATAAGAGCTATCACGACCGAGCCCCACGTCCCTCTTGAAAAGAACCAGAGATATACGGGCACAAGAATGATCCGAAATATAGTCAGCATATTTGCGAGAGTTAAATTGCGAGCAATCATGTTTCTCCGGTTCGATTTATAGTATGGTTTATATTAGCACGTGATTTTTCAAATGTTCCGAACAATTTCTTTTCAGCAGTTTCCGTCTTTTTTCAGCATGGTCATTCTTCCCTCGAGGGACCGTGCCAGAGTAACTTTGTCCGCAAGCTCAATGTCTCCGCCGACAGGAATGCCCCGCGCTATCCTCGAAACGCTCACTCCTGCGCCCTCAAGCTGCTGAGCGATATAAGAGGCGGTCGCTTCGCCCTCTACGTTCGGATTTGTCGCAACGATGATCTCGCGGACGGACCCATCCAGCCGCGCTCGAAGCTCGGGAAAGTGAATGTCGTCCGGCCCGATATTATCGAGCGGAGATAACGCGCCGCCGAGAACATGGTATACGCCTCTGAAGATTCCCGCTTTTTCGATAGCATTGACATCCGAGGGATTTTCGATAACGCAAATCACCGATTTATCGCGTTTCGTATCGGAGCAAATACTGCACGGATCGGTCTCGGTCAGATTAAAACACTCCGAACAGTATGTGATCTTGTTTTTGACATCGTCGATCGCGCGGGCAAGAGACAGCGCGCCCTCCCTGTTCATTTTCATGATATGGAACGCGAGACGCTGTGCGGTTTTTTTCCCGATACCGGGCAAATCGGTCAGCTTTACGACCAGGTTTTCGAATACGCCGCTTTTTTCCATGAGATTATCCGAGCCCCGGGATGTTCAGGTTCCCGAGATTTCCCGGAATGAGTTTGCCCATCTCGTCTTCCATAAGCCCCTTTGCCTTTTCCATGCCGTTATTTACCGCGGCGAGAACCAGATCCTCGAGAAGCTCGATATCCTCGGGATCCACAACCTCGGGATCGATCTTGATATCGAGGATTTCCTGACGCCCGTTGACAGTAACGGTCACCATACCGCCGCCGGATGTGCCCTCGATCGTTTTGTCTCCCACTTCATTCTGTATGTCAAGCATTTGTTTCTGAAGCTTTTGCGCCTGCTTCATCATGTCGCCGAAACCTTTTGCCATTTTCTATTCCCTCCATGATTCAATATTTTTGCTGCCGAATGTTTTCATAATAGTATCGACGATCGGTTCACGTGCAACGATGTCGTCTACCTCGTTTTTAGTTTTTTTTTTATCGCCGCCGGTTGTTTTTACCGTGCAGACGATTGTTACCTTTGTTCCGAGAAATGCGCCGATTATCTCTTCGATCGTCTCCGCGTTCGATTCGACGGTTTTCAAATAAAACTCGCTCTCGCCGCCGAAAGCAAGCGTAAGCTTTCCGTTCTCAAACGTTTCCGGCTCGCCGAGCGCAAGGGACGGGCCGATGGACGGTTTCGAATCACCCACACCCGAGGCGATGTCTTTCCATGCGTTTTTGATCGAGTCGATGTCGGCCGGAACGCTCAACCGTTCGGGATTTTCCTCCGTGCTGTCCTCAGGTGCGACCTGTGCGGCAGGAGCCTCAGGTGCTGCCTGTTCAACCTGTGCGGCAGGTACGACCTGTGCGGCGGCGGTTTCCGGAGGCCGGGGAGGAACGTCAGCGGGTCCGGGCATCGGAGTAGCCGGCTGCGCAGCTGGCTGTGACGAAGGTGTTGTCTGCGCGGCAGGCGCGGCCTGCGTGTCAGGTTCAACCTGTGCGGCACTGTTAAACCGGGCGAACAGATCCTTGAGCTGAACGGTCGTCTCCATTGTCGCCATGCGGGCAAGCGCGACCTCGATCCGGAGAACGGGCATAACCGCGTAGTTAAGCGACGATTCCACTTCGGTGATAAATCCGATCATG
>Ga0233431_1006843_pt1 | contig 10060 bp, 3 predicted proteins | sample SI_118_April2016_FD_179867 | JGI IMG/M metagenome (GOLD analysis project Ga0233431, IMG submission 179867) | Seawater microbial communities from Saanich Inlet, British Columbia, Canada - SI_118_April2016_200_MG | ecosystem: Environmental > Aquatic > Marine > Inlet | place: Canada: British...
GAGGATTTTTGACAAGATACTTATTTAAATCAAGTTCACCTTCTGTATAGTTTTCTGCAGGTGATGGAAAGCCAGCAGAAACACTTTCAGTTGCCATGGAAGGTTTGATTTCCATTTGACAAACCGGCGGCAGTGTAAAAAACAGAAGGTCTTCTGCAGGAAATAAAGATTTATTATTTATAGGATTATTCATTATTTAATACGTTACTCTAATTTTTGCAATTAATATATCAGGAAAAATTCGCTACTAATTTTTTATCTATTTTATGAGATATTCAGGTTAATTCTATTCAGGTTGTTTAAATCTTATTGCTACCTTAGACAAAATTGCTTATTAATGTAGCATAGATGCTTTACAATGTTATTATTAATTTTTTTCTATTTGGAGTAAATGTTTCTGGATAATATCAGCACATTCCCGTGCAGAATCACCCTTTAACATTGTCCAATGATCACCATTAATTGTATAAACAGAAATAACCCCCTTAATATATTTTCCCCATCCGTACGAATAATGAGAATTTTGTTGTTTAGACGCTTTTAATAATACAAGATTGATCTTTAGCATATCAAATTCAAAACTGTGTATTGCTGTGATATTCGCCTTGACAACATTTATTAAACGTTGAATTTCTACTTTCTGAATAGAAGGGGTGGTTTTCCCTTCAACTGCATTAATATTCCCCTGCTCAATGAAATTGGCCAATTTTTGCTGAGTCTTTAATCGGCATCCATCTTCATCCTTTAACGAAACACCAAAATAATTAGCATATTGTTGTAATAAAACGTCATCTTCTATTTTGTCGCTTGCAAAAAAATTTATTTGATCAATATCTGCAATCGTATCAAAAATTATACATAACGGAACATCGGCTTTCTGTATCTGAAGTTGTCGAACAATTTCTGCTGCTACTAATCCACCAAATGACCAACCAGCAATAATATATGGTCCTTTTCCAGAAATCTGTTTTATGTTATGAATATAAGTTTTTGCAAGAATGGAAATATCAGCGTAAGGCTTTTGGTTTTCTTGCAATCCTCTTGCTTCAAAAGCATAAATAGGTTGATATTTATCCATATCTTGCATCATGCCGTCTAAATTTTTTGCAAGTTCGTGATAGCACAAAATATTTCCACCAACGGGATGTACAATAAATAAAGGTGGTAATGTTGTAGATGAATTATTTACCCTATTATTTAGTAGTACAAGTGGACTCCAATTTTTCCCAGAATTGTTTGATTTCTTTTGAAGATACATACTTAAAGAGGCAATAGTGGGATAATTCAGCAATACGGAAATGGAAATTTTTTTGTATAATTGGTTATTAATCTCAATGACCATTTGTACTGCTAACAGAGAATTGCCTCCCAATTCAAAGAAATTATCACAAACCCCTATGTGCAGATTTTTAAGCAAAGATTGCCATATGTAAAGCATCTGTTGTTCAAACTGATTTCTAGGTTTTATCAAAATGTCCTTTCTATTTATTTCTGGCTGCGGCAATGCTTTCCGGTCTATTTTTCCAGTAACAGTTCTAGGTATATCATTAATCAACATAAATAAAGATGGAATCATATAGTAAGGAAATTGTTTTCGTAAAAATTCTCTCAATTCTTCTGATTGAAATAAAGATGTATCATAACATTGCAAATAGGCTACTAATCTAGCATTTTGTAATGTCTGTTGATAGAGAACTACAATTGCTTGCTTAATATTTGAATGTGTCAATAATCCCGCTTCTATTTCACCAATCTCAATTCTAAATCCTCTCATTTTAACTTGATTGTCTATCCTACCTAAAAATTCTAATCTCCCATCATCTCGCCATTTTACCAAATCTCCAGTTTTATATAGTTTACTGGAAGTATATTCAAAGTAGCGAGCAAACGAGTTTGTTATAAATTTTTCTGCGGTTAATTTGGGCAGATTTAAATATCCACTTGCTAAACCAATGCCGGCAATATGTAACTCACCAGGAACCCCAATTGGCACAAGATTTTTTTGTCTGCCCAACACAAAACATTGAACATTACTAATAGGTGAGCCTATAGATAATTGCTTAATTTCTTTTTCCGTTTGACAGCACCAATGCGTAGTATCATCTGAAACTTCCGTGGGCCCATAAAGATTATGTAAAAAAGCGTTAGTAAACCGTAAGAAAAATTTATGACAAGTTGCTGAGTTCAATTCCTCACCACCACATAATACATGTTTAATTGAAGCGCATTCGTTTTTCTTTACTGCGTCTAAAAATACGTCTAATTGAGAAGGCACAAATTGTATTAAACTTACTTTTGTTTGCTTTATTAAATTAATAAGATAAAAGATATCTTTTTCCCCATCCTGTCTGGGCAATATCAATTTTGCTCCTGTTATCAATGGTAGCAAAATCTCACCAAATGATGCATCAAAGGCTATTGATGTTTTTTGCAAAACAACATCTTGTTCAGACATGCTATATGTTTGTATCATCCAATATAAATGGTTTACCGCCCCTTTATGGAGACATATTGTGCCTTTGGGCTGCCCAGTTGTTCCGGACGTATAAATAATATAGATTGCATCTTCGATGGTGTTGATACTAGGCAAATTCAATTGGCTACCTGAACTTGCAAAATTAAATTTTTCTATGCAGAGTACGTTGCCTGTAAATTTAATATTAGTTAGATTAGATTTTAACTTAGTTTGAGTTAAGATTATAGTGTAAGCTGTATCATTTAAAATATATTTAACACGATTCTGTGGAGATGAGGGAGCGATAGGAACAAATACTCCTCCGGCTTTCAGAATGGCTAGAATGCTTACTATCATTTCAAATGATCTATCCATATAAAGAACAACACGTTTGCCTCGTCCTATTCCTTGTTTACGTAAAAAATGTGCCAGCTGATTTGCTCGACTATTAAGTGTTTTATAAGTTAGTATTTGATCATTAAAGCTCAGTGCAATACGGTTAGGGTTTTTAATAGCTTGTTCTTCAAACAATTGATGAAGAAATTTGTTAGTCGGGTATTCTTTTTGAGTTTGATTCCAATTAATAATCATTCGCGTCTTATCTACATTAGATATAAGAGGTAATTCATTGATTTTTTTATTGATATTATTTGCAAAGTTTTGTGTCAACATCTTGATGCTTTGTGCAATTCTTTTGATTGTTATAGCTTTAAATAAATTTGTTTTATACTCCAATTCACCAACTAAATATTCTCCCATATCAATAAAGGTTAAGCTTAAATCAAATTTTGCAGTATTGTTGTGTACAAATTCTATTTCTGATTTTATATTACCTAAGCATAATGAATGCTGATCTGTATATTGTAAATCAAACATCACTTGAAATAATGAATTAAAGCTAGGATCATGTTTAATATCGAGAGAACTGAGTATCTGATCAAATGGGATATTCTGGTTGCTTTGAGCATCTAAGAGTAAATCATAGATCTGGGAAATAAAATCTTTAACTTTTTTATCTGTGAAATTATTAATTCTAATTGGCAGCGAATTCACGAAAAATCCAACTGTATTCTGCCATTTAAGCAAATTTCTGTTTGCAACAGGTATACCTATCACCAAATCGTCTTGCTGCGAATACCGATGTAATAAAATGGTAAATACTGAAAACAGTAAAGAAAACAACGTCACATTTTGTGTCTGAGCTACCATTTTTAATTGTGTCGTCGTTTTTTTGTTCAATTTGAAACGAGAAATGTTACCTTTGTAAGTTTGTACAGGAGGTCTTGGCTTATCGAGTGGAAGTGCCAATAATCTTGGACTACCGTTTAACTGTTTCTGCCAATAAGACAACTGTTTTTGAGCATTTACAGTTGTCATCCAATTTGCTTCCCACTCACTAAAATCCAGATAGGATGCCAAAGTATAGCCCATCAGCGTTGATCGATTATTTAGATATGCCTCATAATATAATGGTAATTCTTGTGCAATTATGCCGATAGACCATCCATCAATTATTATATGATGAAAAGTAATAATTAGTATGTATTGATATTCAGCTATCTTTAATAATTTAATTCTTATCAAAAAGTTGTTTAATAAGTTAAATGGGTTTTTTGCCTCTTTTAAAAGAAAAGCTTTAATAAAATTTTGTTTTATTTTTTTCGTTGATAGATTATGAAAATCTATTTTTATCTTAGAATTTGGAAGAACAAATTGAGCAAGTTCTCTTTTTATATCGTATTTAAAAATGGTGCGCAAACTAGCATGATACGAAATTATGGAACTTAACGATTTTTCCAGTGCAGATACATCCAATTCACCATTAAATTCAATTTTGATGGTAACATTGTAATTCGAATTATTTGGTTCAAGTTGATTTAATGTCCACAACCTTCTTTGGCCATATGATAAAGGCATAGTTTGCTTGTTTAAGTTTTTAAAAATTTGGTTTGCCTGTTTTTGTGCTTTTAAAGAATCAATAAATGTAGCTAATTCTGCTATCATAGGTCGTTTTAAAACATCCGCTATTAGCACATCAACTTGAAATTGATCTTTGATGTAAAAGGTTAATCTAACAGCTAATAATGAATGACCGCCTAAACTAAAGAAGCTATCATAAACATCAATTTTATCTTGCTTAAGCAATTTACACCATATTTCATTTAGACATTTTTCTGTTGTCGTTCGTGCAGGAGTATATTCTTTTTTTGAAATTAGTGTATTTTTGCTTGGAATAGGCAGGGCTTTTCTGTCCACTTTTTTATTTGGTGTTAATGGAAATGCTTCAGTAAAAACAAAATGCTGTGGGATCATATAGTCTGGTAATTTATTATTTAAATACTCTTGTATGACAGAAATGAATTGTGCTTCCCCTATTTTTCCCCTCGATTTTTTATGACAAATAATATGGGCTACTAATTGTTTATCTCCCGCAAATTCAGCAGTAGCAACCACAGCATCTTTGATTTGATTATGTTTACATAATACAGCTTCAACCTCCCCTAATTCAATTCTAAAGCCTCTAATTTTAACCTGAGTATCTATGCGCCCAATAAACTCTAAATTACCATCCGGTAAATATCTCACCAGATCTCCAGTTCTATATAACCTTGCTTGCTTTTTTTTGTTCTGTACAAATGGATTTTCGATAAATTTTTTTCTCGTTAATTCGTCCTTTCCCCAATATCCTCTGGCTAATCCATGTCCACCTATATGTAATTCTCCTGGCACTCCTACAGGTACTAATTGGTGATATGTATCCAAAACATATAATTGCGTGTTGACAATTGGTCTACCAATAGAAACGCTTTTTGCAATATTTTTTATAGATTGAATTTTATAACTAGTAGACCATACCGTCGTTTCTGTTGGTCCATATAAATTCCAGCATGATTTGAAGTTGTAAAATAAATACTCAGCTAACTTTTTTGATAATGCCTCTCCACCGCAAGTTACTTTCAGGTTTTTATTTCCTTTCCAACCAGAATCTCTTAGCATTTGCCAAGTCACAGGAGTAGCTTGCATGTAAGTGATATTGTGATTATTAAGTAAATTTTGAATAAGTAGTGGATCTTTTATACTATGAGAATTCCCCAAAACACAAGTACCACCGGTAATAATAGGTAAAAAAAATTCAGCAACCCATATATCAAAAGAGGGCGTTGTGAGTGATAATGTTATATCAAATGTCGTATGCTTTAATTCTTTTCGTATCCCAAAAAGCACATTCACTACAGATTGATGCTCTATCATCACTCCTTTCGGTTTACCTGTAGAACCTGATGTATAAATTACGTAAGCTAAGTTAGTAGGCTGCACGTTGGCCCTAACCTTTGCTTCGATAATTTTAGGAAGTTGGTTTATATTATAATCTTTGTCAATACAAATGATTTTTGCATTTAACTGAATATTTATTAATGATTTCTGCTTTTCATTTTTTGTAAACTTTGTTCGAGTTTTAAAATCAGTTAACACTATAACAGGTTGTGCATCTTTTAGAATGTATTCTATTCTTGCTGTTGGATAACTAGGATCTAAAGGGATATATGCGGCACCTGATTTTAATACAGCCAACACAGATATTGCCATATCAAGTGATCGATTCATACATATTCCTATCAATTGATCAGTTTTATCTGGATCTACTCCATTTTTGCATAAATATTGAGCCAACTGATTTGCTTTTTGATTAAATTCTTTATAAGTCAATTTTTGCTCTTCAAAAATAATAGCTACTTTATGTGGTGTGTTTTTTGCCTGTTCTTCAAATAATTGATGTATGGTTTTGTCTTTTGGATAAGGTGCTTCTGTCCTATTCCAAACAGAAAGTAGCTTATGTTGTTCATTTGCTGTTAAAAAAGGCAAATGTGAAATTTGCATGCCTGGTTTTTGACTAAGGTTGGATAAAATATTCTCATAATGGGTCAAAAATCTGGCACCATCTTCAACATTGAAATGTTGCTGATTGCAACGTAACAATAGATGTAGACCATCACTACTTTCAGCAATGTAAAGCATCAGCGAAAACTGACCAAGATGTTGCTGGTCAAGAGGAAATGCATCAAATGTCATATTGTGCAAAGAAAAATTTGCACCTTTTTGTATATATAGTTTTTTAGTAACATCAAATCTATGTTTTGGGAAAAAAGTAATTGTGCTTTTATAAAGGGGAACAAAGCCCTTGTTTTGTCGGTTTTTTAACATCAAGAGTAGCGGATAGTTTTGATATTTCATAGATGTCAATAATGTTTTATTAAAGTTATGAAGGTACTCTTCAAAAGTCTCATCACTTTTAAATTTGTGAATTATAGGTAAGAGATTAACTGTATAACCAACAATATTTTGAAACCTTGCTTTTTTGCGTCCTGACGCAGCAAGCCCCGTTGTTAGCTCATTTTGACCACTATATCGAAATAAAAGCACTTGGTAGGCCGCAAATAGAATAGTAAAAAAGCTAACATTGTGTGCTCCAGAAACCGCACTTAGCTTATCACGTAAATTACTATCAATTTTATATCTGATAGTAAATCCATTGTTATTTGTGTTAGAACTGCAATTATTTGTTGGCAAATTTAAGTTTGTTTCATGCAAAAGTAGTTGTTTGGTCCAGAACTTAGCAAGCTTTTCAGAGGAACTTTTTTTGAGCTCAGCATATTGGTAGGAAACAAAATCATTATAAGTTGACATATTATTTGATACTGTTCGTGACTTATCTTTTCGCAAAAGCACATCATATAATTTCCATAGTTCGTTGAACATAATATCCAATGACATACCATCTGAAGCTATATGATGTACCAATAACAAGAAATAATGTTTTTTTTTGTTTTTATTATTTAGGATGTAAAATTTAATTGGCAGTTCTGTCTCTAAAAAAAAAGGTTTATGCAAAAAAAAGCTCAATTGATCTCTGATAGAAAGTTTATTTTCATTTTGGATATTAATAAAATATATGGGTAGATTAAAGGAATCTTGAATAACTCGAGAGGTTTTATTGCAAGTAGTAACATAAATACTTCTTAATATATCATGGCGATTAAGTAGCTTTGAAAAAGCTTCTTTAAGAACATCAGTTTTTAATGGATAATGTATAATTCCTGACAAAAATAAATTATAAGATGTATCTTCCGGGAAAAAATGTTGATCAAACCAAATGGTCTGTTGCCCGTGGGACAATTCATAACCAGTTTTTTTCGTAATATCTAGTTTGCTGTTATCCATATAATTGCCCTTCAATTAGTAAAAGAACTAACACTAAACATACGATTGAAAGTCATTTATTCATGGATAGTTCTAGAATAACTCATTCAAAAATAAATTCCACTTGGAATTACATACTTAAAGGACAAAAGTAAAACTCTCGCTGAAATTTAATTAAACTCAAAGGATAGCTGTGTTTTGACTGTATTAAGCTGTTTAAGATCAAAAACAATATTTTTAATAATGCTATCTGTAAATTTACACTAATATAAAAATTCACCAACCTCCCCTAAAAATATTGTACCATTGTAAAATCGATTTGCAAAATATTTTGATTTTTTTCATAAATACAGACAAACAGGAACTTCAATTACTTACAATAAAACTCCCTATTAAAAAAAAATCTGTAAGATTTTTGGGTATTGATTTTATCCTAAAAGAATGGTTTAATATTAGTTAGGTATAGCAGACATTAACATCAGAAAAGGAGGTCAAAGATGAGAAAACTAAGCACAAAAAAACTACAGGTAGTTCATAGTGCTATTGCAGATTATGACTATGATAACAAAGATATTATCTTTGATATTCCTTCATTAATGGAATACTGCATAGAAAATGATGTTAGAAAACTACTTGAAGAGAAAAAGCTTCGTACAAGTGAAATTAACAATATTCTAAAATCGATAGATTTTGATGTTTATTTTAAACAATTAAAAACAAATAAAAACTCAGTAAAGATAAAACTTAATTACAGTGACTTTGATTCTTTTGAAAACAGTTATATGGGATCAAGCGGTTAATGCTCCCTGCCCTATTGATGTAATTTTTTTAAAACTTTCGTTTCACCTATGATTTATGACTCAACTTTCCTCTCAGAAAGATAATCTTTGAATAATAATTTATTATGTCTATCAAGATTATTTTTTGATTTATGAATTGTATTAAATATAAGCTTTTTGTTTTTTTCATCCAAATATGAAAATCTATCAGAATATATGTAATTATGAATATCCTTTAATTGCTTATCATCTGAAGTAATTTTTAAATAATTATCATACCAGGAATTCAATTTTATTTCATGTAATTGTGCTGCCTTTTTAAATTTTGCATTTTCTTGCATTTTTTCCTCTAGTTTTAATATTTCTTGTTCTTTGCATTTTTTTTCTAAATATGCCTCAGCTTTTTCTACTTTAAGTCTTTCTAAGTTTTCAGTAACATTTTTTCTAAACAAACCTGCTGGATTCTTTATATCAGAATTAATATTTTTAATGTATTCTTCAAGAGTTTTTCTTAATAAATCATTATTTCTAACAGAACAAACATACTCTTCAAGCTTTGTTCCTTTGAAATTAGTTATCACTTTTTTAATATCATTAACCAGGATTATGTCTATCCCCTGCCCTGTTTGTATATGTTTATTAGAATAACCTTTAGGTTTAATTATATTTATATTATTCCTTATAGGGCTTCCCGATTCGGTTCCTTTTCTGCTTCCCGATTCGGTTCCTGATCCAACATAAAACTTTTTCACTATCTCTAAGGTTTCTTTTCTAGCATTGGAAAGTTTCAAGTATCTTGTTTTACCAACATACAGAACTTCGATTTCATTATCTATTTTTAACATTGAAATAGTGTTGGCTATCGTTTTAGTGCTTCGTTTAAGATATTTAGCAATGGTATAATTTTGCATACAAAAAAAACCATTTTTTCTGTTAGTAAAATCAGCAATCATCTTCTTTAATGCACCTTTGGTAGAGTGAAATCCCCTGCCCTGATCTTTCATGTTGTTTTCTCCTTTTTAATTTTTAGGTTTTGTAAAAATTATTTATGCTTTTTGTGTTGATTTGCCTGATCGCCAAAGTGTTATGAAAAAATTAACGTTCTCCCCCCTTTTTAACGGAGTTATCAATAGTTTTTCGACTCGACGAGAATGGGCATAACCAGCTCGTCGGAGGCGAGTTAAAAAACTGTTGGTAACTCCATTCTATGCATTTTTTCATTAATTTTTTCATGTCACTTTTGACAGTACCAATTTTTATTGTCAAAAAAGAGGGTGAATTGCAAAGTTAAATGCACCTTTTTATTTTTTGAGCGGAGAACATGTGCGTTTAGTATTACAGGTGCATTTAGTGTTATATGAATTTATATTTGATGTACATTTAAAGTTACAAATGGGGTGTTTACTCTTACAGAAATTGCATTTACTGTTACAATCTGTGCGTTTAGTGTTACAATATTTTAGGCACAAAAAACGCTCCCGCTCAGCGTACATGTTCTAATTATTTTTTTGTAACAGAAAATGCACACTGTCAAATTTGCATTTTATCAGTATTTATATTGTAATAGAGAATGCACCAATTTTATCTTAAGTTTCAGATTATATTTTACCTCTCAGCAGTACTGGTT
>Ga0233431_1006847_pt1 | contig 10055 bp, 6 predicted proteins | sample SI_118_April2016_FD_179867 | JGI IMG/M metagenome (GOLD analysis project Ga0233431, IMG submission 179867) | Seawater microbial communities from Saanich Inlet, British Columbia, Canada - SI_118_April2016_200_MG | ecosystem: Environmental > Aquatic > Marine > Inlet | place: Canada: British...
CCACCATCTCCTTGCCGCTGCCGAGTTTATTGGCGTCGTTGAAGTCCGGCATGTCGGACAGCTTGTTGGCGCCGGCCAGCGGGCCGATGATCTTTTTGTTGATCTGGTCGCCGATATCCGACGTACCCTTGAGCGCGACCATGTCGGCAAAACCGGCGCCCGCCGGGATCTTAATCGGCGCATAGGGCTGCCCGACATACTTGTCGCTGACATACTTGATAAAAAGCATTACCAGAACATAATCTTTATACTGGCTCGCATCCATGCCGCCACGCAGTTCGTCGCAACTCGACCAGAGCGATGAATAAAGTTCAGATTTCTTCAGTGCCATGCATTTCCTTTCACTGTTCGCACAAATCCAACTGTTTTGCCGCCATAGGGTAACATTCAGTTGATCTGGTCGTTCGATTTTTTATGTTAAAACTGAATCCAAGGCCGTCAGAGAATCAATTATTTTTTTTACTGTGCCACGATCAAATTCGGCTCGGTCAGCTTCCTCATGTGTACCCTTATTTAAATAACGCCATTCACGCGAATCGCCGCTAATCCCTAAAAGGGTAGTAATAGGGTCTAAAACAGCATCCTTGTCTGCGTGTCTGAATTCTTGGAATGAAAGCTTTTTTTTCAGTTGCTCTGTTAGATTTCGTAGCTCGATGGGAGCTTTAACCGTACGTAACTTAATACTTAAATTGCCATCTCCATATTTCGATACATATCGCCAGATCTTGCCTTTGGTGAGTGTTTCTAGTGCCTGGCGAGCTTTTTCCAATGCACTTCTGGTTTCCAGTTTTTCTAAATGTCCTTGAGCAGCTAAAACATAGTTCCTTGGGGCCGAATGAAAGTCTATTCGTATTTGCTTTCCGCCCAATTGAGGTAAAAATGTTAGGCGTTTAGACATCTGGGTACGCTCCGCACCCAATAAATTCTGAATATCCTTGAAAAATTCTTCCCCTTGGCAAGTCAGGATAATCTGTCTGTCTTGGAAGTAGCGGTCTTCAAACAAGGTGTAGCGGATTGCTTCTCTGTGGTCATCGTCAATCGCATTAACCGGGTCATCGAATATTAAAATAGGGCAGTTCTCTGACAGATTTTTTGCCAGCAGGATGGCCAAACCCACACAGCGGATATGCCCTTCACTAAGTACATGAAGTGCATCAAAATAATCATTTGGGGCGCTTCTAAAAGAAATCTGGATACGCTCGCCGGAAGATACTGGCAATTTCAAATCGGCTAACAAATCTTCAGGCGCGTCACTGCGATTGAAGACATTATAGAGATTGACAACATGTTCCCCGAGATCGGCTATCAGTTTGCCTGGCAAAGCGTCGTTGTAGCTGTTGAGCAGCTTGACGAACTTCGAATATGCGTTAAAAATCGACTGGTTTTGTGCAACCACCGTTTTTTCTCGCTCAGCAGCCGCAATCAGTTCTTTGTTGTTTTCATCAAACTTAGTAATGGCGGTTTTTGCCTTGATAATACCGGCTTCGAGAGTTTCCCGTCTGGCTTGCAGCTTAATGACTTTATCATATAGCTCGCGAAGCGAGTTTAGCCGTTCAACTTTCTGTTGGCGTTCGGCTTGCTCTTTTGACGCAACTGCATCCGCTGATTCTAACTGCTCTACGTATATCTGTAATTTCAGCCAAGCAGACTGCCCTTGTTCATCAACTTGGAAAAGATTATTCCACCATTTCACATTTAGCGATGATTCATTGGCGACAAGGTGGCTTTGAAGGATGTTAGGCTGGATTTCATCCCCAATTAGCTGGACAACTTTTTTAAGCGTCGCATAAACAGATTTTATGGCCTCATGCTGGACAGTTTTTAGGTCATCGCGCTGCTGTTCCAGCACAGATAGATGCTTCAGTTTAGCACGACCATCTATAGCAACTTGAAAAGGATTTTCAGTTGTATGGGTTAATGGGGTTTTACAGGCAGGGCATTTGTCTTGGCTAACGACGGTGAGTTCGTATACTGCATTATAAAGCTGTTTGTATGACAGATCTTCGCTATGTCCGGCCAATTCCGTTTTTTTTGCCTGGAAGTCAGCAATAGCCTTTTTAACGGCCTTTTCAGCGTTTACTAAATCAGCTTGTTTCAAGTCTGACAATACGGAAGCAGGCTGCTGCAATTCAGTTTCGAGAGTTTGAATTATTCCTGGTTGCTCCGCAGTCCCAAGCGCAAGTACAACGTCAGCAAATAGCATATCCTTTTGGTATGCATAAGCCAGATCTTGTTCTTCTTTTGCTAACTGAACAAGCTCTTGGGTATTAGCCACGATGTTGTGTTTGTGGCCTTCAAGGGCTTGTCTTTTTTCTGATAACGCTACGGATTTTTCCCCTACAATATCAATATACTTATCATCAATTTCAGTACTAAACCCAGACACAAAGTCATTAAAACTATCCAAACCAAATAGGGTTGATATCAATTCATTTTGGCGAGCGGGGGTATGGGCAGCAATGCGTGAAAAGCTATCAATTCGGTTCTTTTCGACAAAACAAAAGCGAAATTGTGATTCATTGGCTTTAACGATAGCAGGTTCGGCATCAGCGATATTCGCCTCGATCATAGGGGGCTCAAATCGGTCCACATAAGCGTTTTTCAGATAGTCGCGAGCGTCTCTAAAGCGTTTGCTTTCCGCTTCCGCAACCGAGCCCAACAGGCCATACTCCAAGGCTTCACAAAAGCTGGATTTGCCTGTGCCATTAGGGCCGTAAATCAGCACCAATTGGCTATCTAAGTCAAAGGTTTCCGGTTTAGTAAAGCCACTAAATGGCCCAACTTTCAGTAATTTTAGCCTTTTAATTCCATTGAAATTTGTCTGAATATCCTCAATCTCAACAGCACACTCGTTACAGGCAATATTGAATTCCCGCTGTGCCAGTAAGACAATTGCTTTTACGCGTCGGCCAGCCGCGGTGCCTAACGGGGTGATTTCATCCAGATGATCAAGAATGATATTCGCCAGCTTGCGAACATTATTGGGCACATCATCAGAATCCAATGTCCGCATAAAACGGAGGTATTCGTTCCTAATCATGGTTTAGTCCCTTCGAATAAATTCATACTTGACCATGCATTTTATTTCAGCGTCGAAGGTGTGCTTTGAACTATATATTTTCTACTTCTGCAGCGCTCGGAAATTTTATTATTTTTTCAGTGCTCTTAGTAAAAATTTCCAGTCCTCTAAGGGGATAAGAAAACGATAGAAATGATATCCGGACAACTGTTTTTGCCAATGCCTGAAACCAGCAAATATTTGGCCGTTATCATAGATTTTCAGCGTATCAAACAGCTGTGATTCATAGCACATACGCCAGCCCCCCTACAATGGCATCTGAAAAATACCCTAAATAAAGCTTGCAGGATGACTTCAGGCCTGTCTTTGTGGAGATTCGTCCGAATTGCACAAATAAATAGAATCTTATATATGATTGAAGCATAGGAGGAACTAATGGCACCTAATCGATGTCCAAAATGCGATGGGCCGTTGCAGATGCATAAAGACACCGTATCCGGCACGGAATTTCGCGAATATGATTGCCCTAAGTGTGGCTGGAGCATAGAGGAGGAGCGCGGGCTGGCACTTTGGAAGATTTTAGAAAATGGAAACTCCAGTGATAGGGATAAAAAAAAATAGAAGGCTATCTTTCTGAAACAAAAAAGGGGGCAACAGGCTCGTATTAAGCGGCATGTGCTGTGTCGCGAAGCAGTTCTTTAATGGTCCGATCGATTTCTTTAAAGTCGAGGGGTTTGTTAAAAAAACGGGTTGCGCCGATATTTAGAGCCTCATTTCTTGAAAATGCTTCACTGTACCCGGTACAAAGAATAATTGGCACCGTAAAACTGATTTTGCGGATTTGTTTAATCAGATCAGCGCCTGTTAATTCCGGCATGGTCATATCGGTAATGATGATGTCGAAGCCGCTCGGGTTTTTAACATAAGCTTTCATTGCAGCTTTGCTGGAAATATAGGCATTGATATCGTAACCATATTTTTCCAAATACTTTTGCGCGATTTGGGTCAGCATGACTTCGTCGTCGACATATAGAATCCTGCCGGTACCCTTTGCCATTGCAGTTTGTTGTTCATTTTTTTGTTCAACAGGAGCGCCATCAAAAATCGGCAAATAGACCGTGAATTGGGTGCCCTGTCCGATTTTGCTGTCAACGGCGATGGTCCCACCATGGCCGGTAACAATACCGTGCACCACGGCTAGCCCCATACCTGTGCCGGAACCTGGCCCTTTGGTGGTAAAAAACGGCTCGAACATGCGTTCGATTGCCGACGGTGTTATGCCTTCGCCAGTGTCAGTGACACGGATGGCGGCATAACGACCCGGAGATAGATTTTCCAATAACCCGAAGATATTCTGGTCGGTTTCGATCAAATTAAGATCTACTGTCAAGGTGCCACCATTGGCTTTCATGGCGTCCATGGCATTGGTGCAAAGATTGACCAACACCTGGTGAACCTGGGTAGGGTCTGCCTTGACCCACTCGACATCGGAATCGATAAGTTCTTTAATTTCAATGGTTGCCGGTATTGTTGCCCGCAGCAGTCCCAAGACCTCTTTGATGATGGCCTCAAGTTCGATGGGAACCTTGTCTGTGCTGCTTTTGCGGCTGAAGCTTAAAATTTGTTTGACCAAATCTTTTGCCCGCTGGCTGGCACTATGAATCTGGTTTAGGTAGCTGTTGGTGGCCAGAGTGTCATGAATATCTAAAAGGGCCAGATCCGTGTAACCGATGATAGCAGATAAAATGTTGTTGAAATCATGGGCAATGCCACCGGCCAGGGTTCCCATGGCCTGCATTTTTTGTGCTTGGGAGAGTTGGCTTTCTAGCCGTTTGCGATCAGAAATATCAATAAAGGTCTCTAAAAGACATCGGTTCTCTTGAAAATTGATGGGAACCACCGTCTTTAGAATAGGTAGAGATTTCCCGTCGATGGTCAGCAGTTGTCTTTCCGAGCTTTCAATCTCAAGCCCTTTATCGATTATGGGACATGCGCCTTGCTGGTTGGGACAGATGTAGTCGTGGCAAACATTTCCAACCAGTTCCTCTTCCGCAACCCCGAACATCGATTGCGCCCTTGAATTTGCATAGACTATTTCTTTATTGGAACGGTTGACCACCAGGATGCCGGCCGCGATGGAATCTAAAATCTTTCGTTCCTGAGCCCTGCTTTTGGCCAGTCGTTGTTGTGTATTTTTGCGTTGCTCGATTTCCAATTCCAGTTTTTTTCTGGAATCGATCAAATGGCGCCTTTCCTTTAACAAGAGTTTTGAAGCTGCCTTAGCCGAGCGATTCGATTTTTCAAGATTTGAAAATAGAAAGGCGACAAAAAATGTTGTGATTAAGTTGATAAAAAACAAATCGGCAGCGACTCTATACCAGTTGGCAGTTGGATCTCCAGCAAGGGATAATTTCTCCCAAAAGCCGTAGTGCAAGAGTGCCCCGATCCCAATAAAAGTCAAGGTGTTAATCAAAAGTGAAGAGGTGGCCCCTCGCCAGCCATAAAATATTGCGGCAAAGATACCAAATGAAAAAAACCATTCCCGCGAGGCCCCAAAGGGGCCTACCGTAAAAACGATGGCGGCGCCAACAGCGTACATAAAAGCGCAGGGCATAAGCGCACGGAAATGAAAGCCTATATTCGGTAGCAAGAATATGGCCACCGCGACGGCATAAGCGCTGGTCGCGGTGATGGCCAAAACCCAATAGCCGTTGACGATGGCTACCGGAAGGCTCAGTATCAATATCAAAAACGATACAAATACCGCTAGAAATACCAAAGCATATAGAAGCTGCTCCTTCCAATGGTTCGGGTTGTCTGGATTTAAAACACCGGGCGGTGCAAATCGAAAATAGAATTTTCTAATTGAAGCCAAAATGGCTTTGAAACAGTTTTTTGTACGACTCATTATAATTAGCGATTTTATTATTAAGCCTTTATTGTCAACAAAGGCTAAAAAATTGAATTGTCTACTAACCCCTTAACCAAATAAAATAATAGCGAAAAGAGCCTATATGTGTCTGATTGGCCCGCAACGACTATATGGTCATAAAGGGACTGATAGTGCTTTTTTCCTGCAAAGTGCACAGGCTAGCATCTATCCAAGTATATCTATCGGCAGATATCGGCGTTTTCTCCAGTTTATAATTGAAAAGACGGAACTTTCAGAAAAAAGGGCACGGGTGGGTGGCGGGATAAATGCGTTTTGGGCACCCTTACGATACGACAGGGTGCCAAAACGTAAAGACCGACGGCTATACGGTGGATTCACCAGCCGCCAATATTTGCTAAACTGTTTTATTCATATGGCTTAAAAGCAGTTAAAAGCAAACACCCCAATCAAGAATTGACTAACCATTAGGGGCGGGTCCCACCGATATTAGGGGGCAGGAAACGTGGCGCAACAGGCGATCGGTGGTTGAACCGACCAGCAGTGACTCCACCAGACCTACCCCGCGCAGCCCCATGACAGCCAAATCAATTTTGTGTTCAGTGATATAGCTTGTAAGCTCTTTAAAGGGAATTCCGGTCAAACAGCTTGTTTCAATATGGCACCAGTTGCGAGCATCATCGGGCACCAGCTTTTCCAAGCGATCAAGGATACGGTCGCGCAGGCTGACATCCACATCGGCCAGGATGGCTTCGGACGTGTATACCCCCCGAAAAGCAGCCGGTTCAAGGATGTGTACCAGGTGGATGTCAGCCTCAAACTCCTGGGCCAGGCTGAAGGCATAGCTTAAAGCCCGCTCGGAATGGTCCGAAAAATCGCACCCCACCAGAATACGTTTAAATTGCAAACTGGCGGAAGCATCTATCGGTTGGGCCGGAGGTGTGACCATAAAAAATGGACAGGCCACCGTTCGCATCAGACGCGCGGTTACCGAGCCGATCATCAAGCGTTTTAAACCTGCGCGGCCGTGGGTGGCGGAGATAGCCAAATCGATATTTTTTTCCACAACCCAGGCAGCGATTTTATCCACCACGGATCCGCTGGCAATAAGCGGCTCCCAGTCAACATCCTCGTTTTGCATCAGTTTCTGCATTTCGGTTTCGGCATAGGCACGCAAGCTGTCGTCCAAACCGTCGGCATAGACATAATGTCCGCCGGCAATGGAAATAGACGGCAGATCGACCACGTGACAAAGATACAGTTTGGCATTAAATGCCTTTGCCACAGCCACACCATAACCCACACCGCGGCCGGCCAGATCCGACAGGTCCGTGGCGCACAAAATGTGATTGAAATCCCTTTTCATGGCCTTTTCTCCTTTTTGTTTTGCGTCAGCAATGGCGGCATGGCCGCCGCAAAGGTACAAGGCACTACTCAATAAAAGTTGGTTTGCGAATCGTTTCCAAGAGAGCCCAGGTGATAATTTCCAAACAGCACCGAGCAAATTAAAGCTTTACCGAATAGCCGCCGCTTAAGCAGCAACGATAAAGAGCGCGCAAGTTTGCGCTAAAGCGGTCGGGTATAAGGCAAAACAGGCAAAATCCCGAATATGTGAGGTGAACTCCATTTTGTGATAGTGAATCATTTGGTGAACATTATACACTGCTTATATCTTTCTTTAAAGAGCCAATGTCAAAACAATTCAAATTGGCAAAGGTCAAGACAGACAAAAAGTTTGGCGGCATTCTTAATGACGGGTCGCAATTTTGGCCCGTGGGGCGATTTTGTCCTCCTGTCAATATCGATTCGGTGATAAAAAAGTTGCCAAAACAGGGCCTAAGCACATATAGAGGCAGTAATGACACAAACACCGCAAAATATCCTTAAACAGGTGTTCGGTTTCGATCGGTTTATTTCGCTACAGGCCGACATCATTGAAAATCTGATTCAAAAAAAAGATGGCCTGGTGGTAATGCCCACCGGCGGTGGCAAATCGCTCTGCTATCAGTTGCCGGCCTTGATCTTTGAAGGTTTGACGGTGGTGGTCTCGCCGCTTATTTCTTTAATGAAAGATCAGATCATGCAACTGCGGCAAATCGGTGTGGAAGCGGCCTGGTTAAACAGTACCCTTGGCAATGACGAGTATCGCCAAAATGTCGCGGCGGTAAAAAACGGCCGGGCCAAGCTTTTGTATGTGGCGCCGGAAGCCCTGTTCAAAGAGGGCTTGCTTGCCCTTTTGGACCAGGTGGATGTGGCCTGTCTGGCTGTGGACGAAGCCCATTGCATTTCTGCCTGGGGGCATGATTTTAGGCCGGAATACCGACGCTTGGCCGAACTTCGCACCCGTTTTCCAAAGGCCGCCTGTATCGCTTTGACTGCCACGGCTACACCACGGGTACAAAACGATATACGTGACTGCCTCGGTTTGAATGCCGGAAGTCTTTTTGTGACCGGTTTTGACCGGCCCAATCTTTTTTTGGAGATGGTCCAAAAAGAGAACCCTTACAGCCAGGTAAAAGCGTTTATTGCCAAATTCCCCCAGCAGCCCGGCATCATTTATTGCTATACCCGCCAGCAGGTCGATACCCTGGCTGCAGCGTTAAAAAAAGATGGTGTGTCGGCAGCACCCTATCACGCCGGTCTGGCCGAGGCCGAGCGCCACCGCAACCAGGAGCTTTTTTTGCGTGATGATGTTCAGATTATTGTTGCCACCATTGCTTTTGGCATGGGCATCGATAAATCCAACATCCGTTTTGTACTGCACCATGACGTGCCCCAAAACATTGAAAGCTATTATCAGGAGATTGGGCGGGCCGGCCGTGACGGGTTGCGGGCAGACTGTCTGATGTTGTTTTCCTTTGCCGATGTGCAAAAGCTCAAATTTTTAATCGCCAAAAAAGAAGAATCAGAACGGCGAGTGGCTGAGATTCATTTTAATGCCTTAATTACCCTGGTTCAATCCGAAGTGTGTCGACGCATGGGGCTTTTGGCCCATTTTGGCCAGGACTACGGTCATGAAAATTGTAGCATGTGCGACAATTGTACCGGCCAAAAGGTGGAAAAGACCGATGTCAGCATTGCCGCACAGAAGTTTTTGTCGTGCGTCAAACGTACTGGCGAGCGTTTCGGCGCCACCCACATTATCGATGTTTTGCGTGGGTCCAACTCCCAAAAGGTGGCGCGTTTCGGGCATGAGCGTTTGTCCACCTACGGTATCGGCGCTGAATATACGAAGAAACAATGGCAGCAGCTCAGCTACCAGTTTTTGCATCAGGGACTGATGGTACAAGACGGTCAATACGGCGGACTTGCGCTTTCGCCAAAGGCCTGGGACGTTTTTAAAGGCGAGACCGTGCTGGCCAAGCTGGATGAGGCCCAACCGGAAAAGGCGCACCCTAAGGTGCTTGCGGTTGCTGATTATGACTGTGACACTGAGTTGTTTGCGCTGTTGCGGACCCAACGCAAAGCGCTCGCTGATGCTGCCGAAGTGCCGCCCTATGTGGTTTTTTCAGATAAAACCCTGGTGGATATGGCGTCCCACTACCCGCGCAGCGAAGCTGAGATGTGTGCCATGCACGGCATCGGGGCGGTTAAATACGAACGTTATGGAAAAGTTTTTGAGGGCCTCATCGATAACTACTGCAAAGAGCAGGGAATCGAACCGGCACCAAAAACAAAGGATGCCCTAATAAAAAATCCGCCCAGCGATGAACCCAAACGCTACCAGCTTATCGGTGCCGCCCATCAGGCCGGGCGCAGCCTTAAAGATTTGGCCGATACCTTTAACATTAAGGAAAAGACCCTGCTGGACCATCTATATCGATATCTTAAAGAGGGTAATCGCCTGCCGTCTAATGAATTCTTAACCCGTAGCAACCTAACCGTTGAAGTGCAAAAACAAGTGCTTGAAGCTTTTGATCAAAAAGGGGTTGATTATTTGAGCCCGGTCTACAAGAATTTGCAAGAAAATTTCAGCTATGAAACCCTGCGCCTGATGCGACTTTACTATTTGGCACGAAAGTCCCAGGCAAGCCAGGCCGAAAATAGCGTAAACGGATGAGCGGGCTACCAGATTTTGGCAGTTAGAAATAAAGAGTGGATTGCCAAAGGCCCTGATTTGAGATATTTAGGCTCCATCCCATCAGT